>OFEH01000118.1_pt1 | contig 31938 bp, 35 predicted proteins | sample 1521031 | NCBI WGS metagenome assembly OFEH01 (sample SAMN05518350, study PRJEB24110) | hypersaline lake metagenome | isolation source: Grendel Spring, Yellowstone National Park, Wyoming, USA | place: USA:Grendel Spring, Yellowstone National Park, Wyoming, USA | collected 2011-11-16
AAGCCAGGAAAAATATGCATTGAGAATGTTGACTTAGATGCCACAGTGGTTACATACCACAGGCCAGGTAATTGTAACAGTGGTATCCCAGCCGTAACGCTAGGCGAATTAATGAGTAGACTCAGTATCAATGGTGGTGAGGCTGTCCTCAAGATGGATTGCCAAGGCTGCGAATTCGACGTAATACTAAACGACTACGAGCATGTTAGGCTATTCAAGGAGTTAATCTTCGAATACCACCCATATGCCGTCAACAAACCTGTGAATGCACTACTAAGAACGTTGCAAAGGGACTACCAGTGTGAGGTAGAGGGTAGCAGGAACCGTGGGGTTGCTCATTGCATTAAGAGGCAGGCACAATAGTGGTGGCGGTAATTGGCTACTCCTCTCTCTTGCGTCTTAAAGACAGGCTTAGCACGAGCTGTATGCTTAAGCCAAGGTTGAACGCATCCCACCACGTCAACCCATTGTGAGCTATCTGGGTGATTGACGTAACGAGCAGTACTATGCCAATACCAGCGAGTATTATAGACAAGGCTGGGATTACGACGCTTAATGCAGTTTCCACATCATCATACCTACCAAGCTTATTTAAGATAAGCGCCACCACGGATACTACCCCAACAACAACGGCTACTATTACCGCTATACCAGCCAGCAGTCCAAGTATTACAGCCAATACGTTAAGCCAGAAGTTCATTGATTAATATTTACTTAAGGGTTAATAAACTTGGAGATAAATCATTATTACTTCTTTTAGAGTTTTAGTTTTCCAACTGCCTTTACCCTTACCTTCACCGCATTACCTGGTAGGTATGGCATTGCTATTTCTTCAACCTCAGCCACCTCCACCGTTGATGGATCAGCACCGGCTTCAACAGCCCTCTTCTTAGCCTCCTCGGATGCATCCTGGATAGCCCTCTCCCTGGTTATCTGCTCGTACGAGTATGCCTTCTCTACGACGGCGCCAACCAGCGCCGTGGCTGCACCTATTGCATTTGCATATTGGGCATGCTCAGGTCTAATAACCTCCCTGGCTCCCCTAAGCGTCTTGGGCCACATTGCGGATCCACCGCCAACCAGTATTACTGTTTCCGGTTCTGGCTTTAGCTTTATCCTGTCAATGGAATCCTCAAGTATCTCAATCATTTTGGCGTATGCCCTTTCAACAAGCCAGCTCGGTATCTTGGATCTGGCCAGCTCAGGGTTGCACATTGGGTCATCAATACTCATGATACCCTTTGCTAACGCTATGTCGGTTGCGGTGACCGTACCACCACCCCACGATATTCCCTCGTAAATTAACCTGTAACCGACGCTCACGGGGCCAACCTTAACGTCACCATCCTTAACCTCGACAATACTACCCCCAGCGAGACCTATAGCTATTACGTCAGGTGCCCTGATGTTTGTTCTAACACCCCCAATCTCAATCTCAAGTGCCTCCCTTGGGTAGCCATTGATTAACGCCCCTATGTTGGTTGTTGCTCCACCAGTGTCTGCGACTATGGCGTTAGGTATCTTGGTTAGGACATATGCACCCCTGATGCTGTTGGATATCGGCGCTATTACAGTGAATATGGGGAACCTAACTATGTAGTCAGCTGATGCCGTTGTGCCATCGTTTTGGGCGAAGAACATCTTGGCATGCTCAAGGCCCATATCTCTTAAAGCCTCCCTAAGCGCATTTATTGCGTTAACCATGACCTTTATCGAGGCTGCATTTAGTATAGTCGCATTTTCCCTCTCAAGGAGCCCTATTGAGCTGATTTCATGAGATAAAACTATAGGTACGCCTGGCAGTAGCTCACTGGCCAATTCCCTGACCTTAACCTCATGTTCAGGGTTAACAACTGACCAAACCGACGTTACAGCTACTGCGTCAACACCCCTATTACGGAACGCCTCAAGTGCCTTTCTAAGGGAGTCTTCGTCGAATTGCGTTATTGGTTCGCCTGTGTAGTCGTGCCCACCCCTAATCATCGTAATGCCAGCGTTAACAGAATCCCTGAGGTCAATTGGCCAGTCAAGCATTGGTTCAATGGCCTCGGTTGCCGGTAGCCCAATCCTAACGACGCCAACCTTACCTAGGTTCCTGCGTTGAACTATTGCATTTATTATGTGGGTTGTGCCGAACATGACTGCTGCAATATCATCCCTACTCACCCCTGACCCCTCCAGGACAAGTCTTAGTGCGTTGATTATGCCGCTGGTTACGTCAGGCGTGGTCATGGTCTTCTCGGCGTGTATTAGGTTATTGCCCTCGTCTAGTATTACTGCGTCCGTATGTGTGCTGCCAACGTCAATGCCAACCTTGTACTTAGTCATGGCTTAACCACCCTCTTCACCCTTACCTCTATTGGCACGTAGTCAATGTCGTATCCGAAGTACCTTGGGCCAACGGTTTCAAGGCCCTTGGAGGTCCTCCACTTCTCATTACATGGCATGCTGATTACGAGGACCCTGAGTCCGTATCTAAGCCTCTCCGTGGTTATTGGCTTACCGGATTCACTATCCAGCACTGTTATTAAGTCTGGTACTGAGGCCACCACCTCGTTATCCTTAATTGCAACTAGGTTCTCATTCTGAAACCTGATCATTAACCTTGAACCCTTGTACTCATCGAGCCCTTCGATAACAGCCTCACCACGTGCAAATCCGCCAATATTGAACCTCTGCACATCAATTATCTTACCCTTAAACAACTCAAAGCCGTGGGTAACATCAAGCAATGCATCTACTGGGTTTCTACCGGCTAGTTTAGCCTCCCGTAATGCCTTACCTACCTCAATGGCCAGGGAGATGCTGCCTTTAATGGCTGCATCCCTGTATAGTTTACCGAAGGTTGGGTATATTGCAATCCATGCCGAGCCACCATACTTAACCGTGATCGCCCTAGCTATTCTCTCAGCCCAGTAGTTGTCCACCGTGTCCAGGATCGCTGCATTACCCCTCTCGTCGGATATAGCCATGGGTGTTGCCTTAATGCCGTATATGTGAAATGTGACCATCTGCAACTCTGGGAATGCCCTACCCATACCATCCGCATCTATCACAGGTAACCCCCTCTCGGCGCCAACTACCAGTGGTATTGTTGAGTTTACGCCACCAGCCTCTATTGGCGATATGAAGTCAACCCTCCTGTTGAAGTAACCCTCAAGTAACCTAAGTGAGTATAGAGCCTCCTTACCACTTGGTATCTTCTCCATAAGCACAACAGGTGTTCCCATGGCTGCCACAGGTACTATGAAGGCATCCCCATCAACCTCATCAATGCTGACAATCTCAATCCTTCTGCCCCTCTCAAGCTCCTGAATAACCATCAACTTACCAATGTAGGGATCCCCTCCACCACCAGTACCCAGTATTGCGGCCCCTACCACAAGATCCTCGACATCAGTTTTAGATAGGTGGTAACGTACCATATTAAGTTGCGTTGTATGGGAATAGATTTTAAATATTATCATCATTAGGAAATGTAGTATGTAATGAAAAAATATGGATAATGCTTAAAAGCAATCTAGTGCATACGTTTCATATGGAGGGGAGAGGAAGGGGTATATTCTTCGACGACTACTCACTAGAGGAGGTGCCTTCCACGGAAAGGTATGGTTTATATAACATGTTCCTTACGTTAAGTGCATCGTTTGGAGCCATAGCAGTCCTCTTTGCTGGCGGTGTTCTTGGCGGTGGGCTTAACTTCGTTGATGCCACAATAGCGGTGCTAACGGGAGGTACCACGGTCCTCGCTATAATAGGTGCCCTTAGTGGTGCTATTGGTGCTTACTCAGGCTTATCAACATACGTTGGTTGGAGGTTCCCCTTTGGCAGGGTTGGTGGTAAGGTTCTTGGGTTCGCATTGATAACGATAACCACGGGCATTGGGTGGTTCGCGGTTGAAAGCTGGTTCTTCGGTGTCGTTATGAACGAGATCTTTCCACATAACCCATTCTTCTCCGTATGGGCAGCAGCCCTTTGGGGTGGGATCCTCATGATATTGTCTACGTACATAGGCTACAGGGCGTTATCATTCCTTAGCTACTTCATTTTACCGCAGCATGTCTGGCTCATTGCGGTTGGCCTACTGCTCGCCATTTCACTACATGGTGGATGGGGTGCTGTTTTTACGGCAGCACCTAAGTCACACATGACCCTTACTGATGCTATAACAGACACCGTTGGCCTATATATAGCTGGGTCCTTGATAGCACCCGACATAACCAGGTTTGCCAAGAGGGCTAGAGATGCGGTTACGGCATGGGTACTGCACATGTACGTCTTCTACCCATTCTTAATACTAGGTGCCGTGGCCATAGTGCTACTGACGGGTAGTGTAATAATCACGGAGGACATGTTAAAGCTTGGCATGGGTGTTGGTGTCTTGCTTATAATAATACTGGGGCAGTGGATAATAAACACGGTTAACCTATACAGTGGTAGTTTAAGCTTTACAAATGCTATACCGGTTAGGAGGGACTTATCCTCAATAATAGTCGGCGTCATAGGTACGCTGCTAGCGGCCTACTGGGGGTACACGGCCGGCGCCTCATTAACACCCTTTGAAAACTTCATAACGCTACTTGGTTCACTACTACCCGCTGCAGGTGGATCAGTGTTCGCTGAGTTTTACATTGTTAAGAGGTACTTTGAGGGTATTAAGGATCCACGCCAGAGGTTTAAACTTGAGCCTGGTAGGGAATACCCGGAGGTGAACCTAGTTGGGCTACTGTCATTCGCCGCCGGTGCATTGGCCGGCTTCTTTGTTCCGGGCATTGCGGCTATAAACGCAATACTGGTGGCCTTCGTCGTGCATGTGGCATTGGCGTACGTGTTCAAGAGAGCAGGCATTAGGTATGAATTCGGTAGGTACGTGTATAGGAGTGGTTTAGAAAGGGTGGTTAGATGAACTTCCACAGGTTTAGTCTCTACTTTTCCGCCGTGCAACTAGCCTTTTCGGCGATACTTCTTGGTACGTTGCAGCTTAACTCCAATATCTACGCATTGTACCACACGCTGGCTATCTCCCTATTCATGCTGATAACTGCCGTGTTGGGGATATACTTCTCGTGGAGGGGGCAGGGTAGCCGTGTTGTTGCCGATGCCTGGCTAATCATATCAATAGTGACAGCTTACATCGCAATAGACGTTTCACCATTCTTCAATAGCCCTGTGAAGCCATTGGAATTGGCATTGACAGGTATAGTGACGGTCATATGGGTGGTTGACCTGTATATTGCGTGGAGGGCTAAGTTACCGGTACTGAGACTCTAACGCTGCACTAAGTGTGCAGTGTCCTCGTTAAAATTGGCCTTATCTCTCCATGTAGCTTTATTATAGTCTCCCACTCACTTTCATCATAAAACTTAACGCTTCCTGCGGTAAACCCTTTGGCAATCTCCATTACGAATCTTGATGTCTCATCGAGGCTATTAATGTTTGTGGCATAGCTTGCTGAGCCTGGTACCACGGTTTCCGTTATCGTAGCTACACCAACCACTGGGGAGTGCGTGTAAAGCCAGGGTTGCATGATACTGTTTATATGATATATTGGTGTCGAGAATGGTAGTAAGTCCTGCATTGTTATTGGCACTATAATGGGCAATCTTCCAGTTACCCACATGTATATGTTTATTAAATCATCACTGACCTTGAGTATCCACCCATCCTTAACAGTGGGGGTTATTGCAAAACCACTACCCTTAACAACCAGGTTAGCCTTCGTCGCATCAATACTTAACACGGCGTCCATTTGTGGATCAACCTCCCTCTTTAAAAGCTCAAATATGCTTACTGGGCTCGACATCATCGGTGCTGGTCTATGAGGGGTTACCACGGCATTAGGGCATATATTCGTGGTTACTATTACGTCGCCATCAAGAACATCACCCCTCATGCTCATTTCGGCAAGTTTATAGGCAACGGTTAAGGCTATTATAGCACCATCAGCATCAGATACCAAGCCCTTTATCAACGGCCTTGCACCAACACCACCAAGCCTACCAATAATACCTAGAGTTGGTGCATCACCACCATTGTACTTACCACGTTTTCCCAGAACTATAATCTTTACAAAATCCGTAAATCCCTTTTCACTACTAATACGTTCAATACTTATCGTTAGGTATTTATCGAGACCCTTAGTGATAAAGAGTTTTCGAACAGAGTCACCGTCAACGTTCGGGTTATCGAGTAAATCTATTATTTCTAACAGGTACTTAAGCATCGACATACCATCACTTCAGGTTTTTCCCTTAAATGCATTATGCAGATAATTCCCTAATTACCTCAGCCATAATTGTCCTAGGCAGTATCACGGGCTTTCCAGAAACCTCCCTAACCACGTTCCTCATGTCTATGCTATAGCCCAGTGAGTCAAGGACCACCACGTCAACGTTACTGGCACGTAAATACTCAGCGGCCCTTCTGAAGTCATATTCACTACTTGTATATGCTGATACTGGTATAACAACCACGTCGCTAATAATACGCCTCCACCTCTCCTCCTCCATACGCATCTGATCCTTATCATGCACGATTACGCCAAGTCTTCTTACACCACTAAGCGAAGACACCACGTTCATGGTTAACCTGGAGGGCTCCACCATGAGCCTTCTTGACGATAGTTCAGGGAAGTCACCGGTACACAGTAGGCCAATCACATCAACGTAGTCCTCAAGGTAATTTATACACCTCTGCATCCTTTCAATGATCTTAATCTTACTAAGTTTCACCACGGTACCATCCCTAAGCCTAGTAACTAACACGTAGTCACTGGGTTTAGGCAATAGGTTCCTTATCTCATCTCTGCTTAAGCCATCTAAAGCACCACACTCCATTAATTCAACATCAATGCCAAGTATAGGTTTAATTTCACTGGTTATGTCAACCCTAGGCGATTCACCTATTGTCACAAGCCCAACTCTCCTACCTGACCTCATATAGGCATTAGTGTAGAGAATCTTTTTATTTTATTAGGACATTATACCATTACATCAAGGCCCCTTAAAGCCAAGGTTGACTGCACATGGCTTAACACCGACACCCAGCGGTGGCTATCATTACTCTGGGTCAGTTTGTAAAACTCAGGTAAAAGGTGATGTTAGACTTTAGCGTATTTGTGGAGAGTCGGAGTTACTGCACATGCGCTTGAGGAATCGTGACTGGGAGAGGGCTAGGAAGGTTCTATTAATCATCCGCAATGAGGTTGACTCCATGATTAATGCTGAGCTTTAGTGTACCGTGCCGACAAGCAACGAGTAGGTGCAGTGGAACTAGTGCCCATTGGGAACCAGGTAACTTGGTTCCTTAATCCCCTTCTTACCCTACATGAATCCCCCTAATGAGCGCCTTAGGGTAAGGGTACCTCACGTGCATGCAGGGTAATGCTACAGCGCCATAAGTCAGGGGAGCTCAGAAACCCAAAAACTAATGCCAACACCCGGGAAAAACAACACTAGTTAGGAATTAAATGGACAGTGTCATTCATTCAATTTTTAATCGTTAGTGAACTTGAAATCCCCATTTAGGTGAAGAGGCCTTACTTGGATCATGAGTCAGTTCGCCCCAACTGACTCAAGAAACCGAGTCCTAATGGTGTCCCTAGGAATTGAATTGAAGTAGGCTACATACTTAGAAGAAACAGTTCCGTATTGATAGGTAGTCTATATAATAAGTTGAATACTACGGTAACTATGCCATTATATTATAATTCATTACTATTTGTTAGTCACATATTCCTATATATAATATGTATTTAACCGATAATACCATATAATATTATTTATCATGTTGAATATTTAATCTAATGTTATTTTATTTCTCTATAGTGTATTCAGTATTTAATTGTTATTTAATGTGAAGCCTTATTGGGAGGGGTGGTTATTTAGTGCTAAGGATGCAGAAGGGGGCAAGCCGCTTAGGGCTTTAATTATACGGAGGTTGCATATACTGCTGCCGAAGATTCATAACCTGCTTGAGTTAGTTGGGGGTCTTACCATGCATGCCCTACCCCCATATGGTTTTGGTTCTAGTTTCTTAGCTAGTTTCTTAGTATTTTTCATAGTGCTATGGATAATAGCTTACGTCTTTGTAATACTTGAGTATAGATTCTTCAGGGATGCCTATAGGGAGTTGGCTAGGTTGAGTGGTGTCAGTGATTTTGACAACGCCGCGAAGTGGTACTGGTATGGCGCTCTCCTATTTATAATACTTGTGGGTGGCATATTAATACTCGTTGGGGATGTATACGCACTACTAGGTTACAATAAGCTGAGGTAGGTAGTTTGTTGTTACTATTGCCATTAAAATTGAAATGATATCCAACGATTGATTAAATTGATTAATTAGTTTCAATTACTTAATTCTTGCACGTTCCAGGAACTCATCAATTAACTGACTTATCGATGGCCCCTCAAGAATCTTAAGTCTCCATTTTGCCCTAATTATTGGCTTGTCTATCTTAACCACATCCTCAATGGGTGCTGGTGTGCCCATTATCACAACATTGGCTATCTCCAATTCACTTATCCTATCCCTCGAAACCTACCATGGGTTGTAACCCTCAATCACTGCGCACTGGTACTCCACAGGAACTTATAAAGCTTGTTTACTCAGATTCCACAGAGGCTTATAAGCATGGTAAGTTAAGGCTTAATGCATAGCTTAGGTTGGGCATAGGTGTTAGTACCTGCTTAACCTCAGGCTGCCGACGTACCTTATTATCCACTGGACCAACTCATCATAAGCCTTAGCCCCCTCCTCAGTTAGCCTAACGTAGCCGTCACCATCCATTGTGATTAAGCCCCTTTCACTCATCCAGTTTAGGTACCTCTGGAGCTTATCGTACGATAACCCCGATGCCTGGGCTAGGTTAGTCCTCCTCATGACCCCATTATCCATTAGGGTCTTGATTATCCTCGCCAGTACGTAGAGGTTAGGTTTGAAGCTTCCTGTACTCATGGTAAAGCCACCTAACCTCCCAGAGCAGTGAATCAAGACTCCACAGGGTCTTGAAGGTGTTAACCAACTCACTCCAGGTTACGGCCAGGGTTAGGGCTACTACCAAAACCACTGAACTAGCCAGTGTAAAAACGTACAATGGGCCACTTGTTATGTTGAATAGGAGGTAATTCAGAAATGCGTAGGCAAACCCAACTATGAAGTAGAATAGCGCCGCCCACACGGCCTCATCTATGATGAGTAGGATTGGGTAGAGTGACCTAGCCCTATTCACCCTATACTCCACGTAATCCCAATCCAAACCCTCCAGTACAGCCAACACGCCCAGTGCCCCCTCCTTAAGCTTATCACCCCAATCCTGGTAAGGCCCCTTAACCTCACTGGCCTTGTCCAACCTGTGCGCCATGTAGTAAAGTGAGAAGAGGATTAACCCAAGGATGACTAGCATCCACAGGAAGCTTAATGAGGCGTAAACGGTCCCTAACATGAACCACAGGGTATCGTAGACCCCCAGTGTCGCCACGGTCACGGTTAATATGACTATGAATAACTTGGGTAATTCATTAAGCTTATTGTTAATGCCCTCCACGGTCTCTAACGCATCCCTAAGCCTAAGCACCTTGTCAACCACGTCACTCATACTCATACCTCAACCACCCTGTAGCCCCACGATAGGCCGACTATGGTTCCATTGGATAGGCCAACCACTATTAGAGCTGGGGTTAGGCTAATTGCATTGTCGCAGCTTACAACGTTAAGCACATTCACTATATATGTGGCATTACTTAGCGTTGAAGTTGAAAGGGGGCCTAGGTTAACCAGGGTTGCATTAATGGGCCTGCTTAGGAATACCGTGAAGGGTACCGCGATGACCTTAGGCGTGGCATTGCCCAGTATGAAGGAGCCTGGGTTAACTAGGCTTCCATTAAGGTTAAACCATGCATAGTACCCGCCGCACTGCGGGAAGGAGCCAATGTACCTTAAACCCCTAGTTAAGGTTAACCTAATCATAGGAGGTGGAGGCGTAGTACTCGCCGTGATCACGACTCTACTGCCGTTATCTAAAATAACCAGCGCTGAACCTCTAATAACCTGGAGCGTTACATCCACCCTATACTTAACGTTAGGCAGCGACTCAATGATCAATGCGTATGCATCACTCTTATTAAGCTGTACGTAGGCGGATCCAGGTAGGCTTAGGTTATTTGATACTTGGATGTTAATATACATGAAGATGGCCTCAAGTAGTAGTGCAAACACTAGCACTACTATGGTAGCCCTGATTAATACACCCCTCCACTTGGCGGTGTTGATCCTAACCATGGTTCATTAACTTGGCTGGTGTAAAAAATGCTTAACTCTCTCTGGGGGAGTGTGCATTGGGCCTAAGTTCCCTAAGCGCCTTAGTCACCTTGTTAACAACCTCAACAGCCTCCTCATGGCTAAGCTCCAGCCTGGGTGACCTAAACCCACCACCGTAGTAGGGTATTACGTGAACGTGGAAGTGGAAGACCACCTGCCCTGCTGATGAGCCGTTGTTCTGTATTAACCTAACTCCATCGGCATTGAGCCCCTTAACCACGGCTGCGGCTATGGTTTTAACAGTCTCCATTACCCTGCATAGGGTGTTGGGTGGTATCTCGAATATGTCCCTGTAGTGCCTCTTGGGCATGACTAGTATGTGGCCCTTGTTTATCGGGTACTTGTCAAGTATGGCAATAGTCTCCTCATCCTCGTAAACCACGTAACCAGGTTCCCTACCGTCTATTATCCTGCAGAAGACGCAATCATCCATTGGGAGCAGCTCAGGTTGCGGCTCCTTTATAAAACTATGGCTAATACCTGGGTTATGGGTCGTAAGCCTTATAAAATCTGAAATGGCTGTAGTGGGCGTGGGTAGCGTTAAGTTGACTTACCCGGATGGCAAGGAGTGGTACCTAATAATGGACGCCGTAGCGGTGCTTGTTGAGGAGTCCACGCTAACCCTGACTAAGGATGGTGTTAAGTTGAGGGCCCTTGACCCATCCAGGACCGCCATGGTTGACTTGTACATGCCTAGGACCGCCTTCGACGAGTACCCTGACGTCGACCAGGACGTGAACATTGGCATAAACTTCGGTGAAATAAAGAAGATACTGAGGAGGGCTGGTAAGGGTAGTAGTGTTAGTTTTGAGGTTGAGGAGAACAGCCTCAAAATAAGGATGACGGGTAAGGTGACCAGGACCGTTAAGCTACCGCTGATAGATGTTCCCGTTGAACAGTTGCCAACACCCAAGGTTGTCTTCACCGTGACCGCTAAGTTAGCCAGTGATGCGCTTAGGCAGGCCGTGAAGGATGTTGAGGTTATTGCCGATGCCGCCAAGTTTGAGGGTAAGGAGGATGGCTTGTACATAAGGGCGTCCAGTGATAGGGGTGAGACTGAGATTAAGTTTGAGAGGGGTGGGGAGGTGCTCTTTGAGTACGATAACAAGGAGACGGCAACGGCAACCTACAGCGTGGATTACCTCTCAGACATAGTCAACAGCGCCTTTCAAATAAGCGACATAGTGACCGTGGAGTTCGCCACCCAGAAGCCACTGGCCCTAACCTTCGAAATCTCGGGTGGTGGAACATTAGCCTACTTCGTGGCCCCAAGGATAGAGTAGTGGATGAGTCAACGAGGTACGTTGAGGTCCTCTTCAGGAACTACTACAGGAATTCCTTCAACCCACCGGGCATACCGAGGATTGAAAGTAGGGAGGTTGCCTACCAGCCATTCCACTCCCAATCAATGGTGAGGCACCTGGGTTTTAGGGACTGGGGTGGGTTGAGGGGTTTCATAGCTGATAAGGTGCCCAGGAACCTATACCTGTCAAGCGCATACTTCAGGAACCCGGCAGCCAGTGAAATGGATGCTAAGGGTTGGCTTGGGGCTGACCTAGTCTTCGATATAGATGGTGATCACTTGCCTACGGAGAACTGTAGGGGGGTTGAGTTGGTGACAATCGAGTGCCTTAACGATGCCTTAACTGAGGTTAGGAGGCTCATAGATGTCTTGATGTATGAATTCGGTATTGATGAAAAGTACCTCAGGGTGACCTTCTCGGGGCATAGGGGCTTCCACGTGCATGTTGAGGGGCCTGAGGAGGTGACTAGCCTGACCCAGGATGAGAGGAGGATGATTACGGATTACCTAACGGGCAAGGTTGACCCAACCAGGCAGATACTAGTCAATAGGGGTGATAGGTCACTGCTGATTACAGTACCGCAGGGTGTTGATGCTAATCAGCTTCATAGGCTGTACGGCAGTGTGGGTAGGTTAATCAACGCTGTGTCTAGGTATGGTAAGGTTACGGCAGGCCTAATTAAGAGTAAGGCTGGTGAATTGGCGTCGGACCTGGCCATACACATAGATGAGGTAGTTACCATAGATACAAATAGGCTCATGAGAATGCCCAACAGCCTACATGGGAAGACAGGGCTATCCGCTGTTGAGTTAAGCCTAAGGGACCTTGACGGCGGCATTGAGGGTGTGTTGGGTAAGGCAATTGCCTTCAGGAGGGGTAACCCAAGGATTAGGTTAACCCAGAAATTACCCATCAGTAAGGTTCTTGGGGAGACTGTCCATATTAAGGAACCTGGTGATGTGGAGAGTGTCCCAATTCACGTGGCCGTTTACCTAATACTGATGGGCATTGCCCAGTTAGCCGAGTAGCACGTTAAGTGAGTTAGGTATAAATGTGTAGTTGGAGGGTGCTTGCCGTATGAAGATCCTCATACTGGGCATTGACGGCTACCTGGGGTGGGCTTTAGCGCTGAGGATGGTTAAGAGGGGTCATGAGGTGATCGGTGTTGACAACTTCTACACCAGGAGGGCTGTGGAGGAGGTTGGTTCATGGTCAGCGTTACCCATACTGAGCATGGATGATAGGGTTAAGGCTGTGGAGGAAGTTTACGGTTCAAGGATAATATTCCACGAGGCCGATGTCACGGATTACGACTCGGTTAGGCACATAATAGAGGAGCATAGGCCAGATGCCATAGTCCACTTCGCCGAGCAACGCTCAGCCCCATACTCAATGATAGACGTTAACCACGCCTCATACACAATAACCAACAACCTTAAGTCAACGCTAAACGTAATATACTCCATTAGGGATGTTGACAGGAGGATTCACCTACTTAAGATGGGCACCCTTGGCGAGTTTGGATACCCAGCCTTTAAGCTACCGGAGGATGCCTTCGTTGATGCGGTGATTAATGGGGTTAAGGATAGGATACTGGTGCCGAGGTGGGCTGGTTCGTGGTATCATTGGAGTAAGGTCTTTGACTCATTCATGCTGGTCTACGCTAATAAGCTGTGGGGTTTAACCATAACCGACTTCCACCAGGGCCCCGTGTACGGCACTAGGACGAGTGAGATTGTTTCAGATGAATTATTCACAAGGTTCGACTTCGATGACGTTTGGGGGACCGTATTCAACAGGTTCTGCGCCGAGGCTGTGATAGGCCATGAGTTAACCGTCTACGGTAGTGGGCTTCAGAAGAAGGGCTTCACCTCCCTTGAGGACACCATAGACGCCCTAATGCTACTCCTAGAGAACCCACCAAGCGATGGTGAGTATAGGACAGTTTACCACTACAGGGAGATACTGACGCTTAACACCATTGCTGAGTTGGTTAGGGATGCCAGTAGGGAGGTCCTTGGCTACGAGCCTAGGGTAGCCCACATACCAAACCCAAGGGTTGAGCCGGAGGATGACTTGTACTACGAACCGGAGAGGAGGGTCTTACCCAGGTTGGGTATGTATGGGTTGAGGAGGAACATGAGAGATGAGGCCAGGGGGATACTTAGGGATTTAAGTAGGTTTAGGGATAGGATTGAGGCCAAGGCCCATGTGCTTAAGCCTAGGGTTAGGTGGAGGGGTTAACGTGGCATCACCCTTAGACACTTCGGTAATTTAAGAACCTCAAGCTCAGTCCTAATACCATCAATAACTTCATCATCAACCACGTACCTAATACTCCTGGTTAAGTAATCCCTGACGACAACCTCAGGTACGTTGAGCCTGGCTGCAACCTCCCTTATGAGCGGCTCGGGGTTGCTCATGAAGATGCCTAGTGACTCCCCAATCCTCTTAACAACACCCATCAACTCACCGTAATCAACCCCAAGCCTAGCCACCATCACGGCGTATACGAGGGGTTTCCCAACCCTCCTCTCCCATAACTCACCAACATCAACAATGTATGGCAGCCCCCGGGAGCTCATTTTAAGTGCCTCATCGCCAATCACTAAAACACCCTCATACCTACTAAGTGCCTCGTAGGGATCCTTAACCCTGTCGAAGGTTATACCCATTAATGCCGTTAAGGCACCTGCATTAACGCTTGTATCCTCAACCGCAGCATAACCCTTACCCAAGCCCTTGAATAACCTGGCCGATAAAACAGGGCCTCTGCTGTATATTGCGTAGTGGGGGATCATGCCTAATACGTCGCAGTACTGGGCTGCGTAGGTCAAGGGTACGAAGGCTACGTCAACCTCACCCTCAAGCACAAGCTTAATTGACTCATTGTTGCTTGCAGATACTGGGTTTAAGCCAGAGTACCTGAAGAGGGGCTCGCTGTGCGTGTATTTGAGCCTAGCTACCTTCATTGATTCACCTCAGTGAGCTTAACGTGGAATGTATCCCTCAGGAAGGGCCTCTTCCCAATCTCCCTTACAATGTGCGCCAGCTCAGCCACCGTGGTTGGCTTAATGGGCTCCACTGAACCCGCCTGCCTGAGGACCTGCTCATTTATCATCGTGCCCACCAGGTCGTTTGCACCTGCCATTAGTAACGTTGATGCCATCCTCTTACCCACGGAGGTCCAGTAGGCCCCAATCCTCTTAACGCTATCCCCCAGTATTAGCCTTGAGATAGCCATAACCTTCACGTCGAGTTCAGCCGGTGCAGGCCCCTTAACTAACCCATCCCTGTACAGCTTCGTATTCCATGGGACGAACTTAATTGGTATGAAGAGGAGGATCCCATGAGTCTTCTCCTGCAGTTCCCTTATTGAGAAGATGTGGTTCACTATGTGCTGTGGTGCCTCTATGTGGCCATACAGCATGGTTGAGTTTGTCTTCAGCCCGAGTTCATGCGCCTCCATGGATATTTTAAGCCAAGCCTCAGCATTAAACTTATACGGCGTTATCACCCTCCTAACATCCTCACTGAGGATCTCAGCCCCACCACCAGATAAGGCGTCTAGGCCAGCATTCCTGAACCTCTCTAGCACCTCCCTGGTGCTCATTCTCCAAATCCTGGCGTAGAAGTCAACCTCAGCGGCCGTCGGCCCCTTAATGGTAACGTCAGGTGCAGCCTTCTTGACGCTACTGAACAGCTCCTCAAAGTACTCCACGGTTAAGTCGGGGTGGAAGCCACCATTGATGTGAAGCTCAGTGATGCCGTACCTAGCCTTAGCCTCCAGGACACCCTTAACCACCTCCTGGGGGCTCCTCAAGTATGCCTCAGGGTGTCCCTTAGGCCTGTAGAAGGCGCATATTGGGCATTGGGCGACGCACACGTTGGTGTAGTTAATGACGACGTTGTTGACGAATGTAACCGTGTCGCCGGTTAACTGGGTGGTTAATTCGTCAGCAACCTTGGCTAGGGCCTTGAAGTCGCACTGGTTGAATAGGCTTAACGCATCACCCCTACTCAACCCATTAGACACGGCGTTCCTAATATCGTTAATTGTGCACATTGCTAAGTCACAGCCTCATATGCTTAAAAAACTAACCCAATACCCATAACAGGGTGAAGTGCAGGTTAACGTTAAAGAACCCTTAAGGGGGTTGATTAACCGATGGATCAGGCCCTTGAGAAGGCACTGAGCGGTGAGGAGTTAAAGCCACCTGACATAGAGAGGCTACTTGAGTTAAACCTATGGGACCTAGGTATGGCTGCCGATGGCCTAACCAGGAGGTTGTTCGGCAATGTGGTAACCTTCATACCCAACCTGATATTAAACTACACCAACGTCTGCATAGTGGCCTGCAAATTCTGCGCCTTCTACAGGCCATTAAGGCACCCTGAGGCCTACACCATGAGTATTGACCAGGCGGTTAAACTTGCAGCCGAGGTTGATTCTAGGTTTGGGATTAGGCAGATCCTGGTTCAGGGCGGTATAAACCCTGAACTGGACATTGAGTACTACGAGGGTTTATTCAAGGCATTGAAGGATAGGTTACCCCATGTTGCCATACATGGCTTAAGCCCTATAGAGGTGGATTACCTGGCTAGGAGACTTAGGATGAGTTACAGGGAGATTCTTGAGAGACTTAGGGCTGCTGGCATGGATACGCTGGCCGGTGGAGGTGGGGAGATTTTGGTTGATGATGTTAGGAGGGTGATAGCGCCCCACAAGATCACCGCTGAAACGTGGCTTAGAATAATGGAGGAGGCCCATGGGTTAGGTATAATGAGCAACGCAACAATGATGTACGGTCACGTTGAGTCTAAGGCGGATTGGGCTGAGCACCTGTATAGGATTATTCAACTGCAGAGGAGGACGAGGGGTTTCCTATCCTTCACGGCCTGGAACTTTGAACCAGGTAACAGCGAATTGACGAGTAAAGTGCCCTACCCATTGACATCGGCAACGTTGCTGAGGGTGGTTGCGGTGGCTAGGCTAGTATTCAAGGGTGAGTTACCTAACATACAGTCGAGTTGGTTAACCAACGGCCTGGAGGCAGCTCAATTAACCCTTAAATTCGGCGCCAACGACTTCGGCGGCACGCTATACGAGGAGAGGGTGATACCAGCAACGGGCCTTGGCAAGCCAACCCTCACCAAGGATGATGTGGTTGGTTTAATAAAAGCCATTGGCCTTAGGCCAGCGGAGAGGGATAACTGGTACAGGGTTGTTAAAATCTATAGTTAACGGGCTTAGGGTTTTTAAATTAATGAGCGCAATGAAGGTTAATGGCTGGTACACTGTACATAGTGGGTGTTGGGCTTGGACCTGGGCAAATAACCCAGGAGGCCATTAATGTGCTTAGGAGTGTTGGTGAGGTTTTCATAGAGGAGTACACGTCGATGTTTGAAACTAGCCTAGGCGACCATATAGCTAAGGTCGTGGGGAGGATGGTGGTTAAGTTGAGTAGGAGGGATCTCGAGGAGGAGAGCGGTAGAGTCATAATCAACGCCATTAGGGAGAGGGGGTCGGCAGCCTTAGCCGTGATAGGGGACCCAATGCTAGCCACCACCCACTCAGCATTGGTAACACAAGCAACTCAACTGGGTATAAGGGTCAGGGTTATTAACGGCATTAGCATTGTGTGCGCAGCCGTTAGTCAAGCTGGCCTATCGCTATACAAACTGGGGCCGGTGGCCACCGTGACGTACGAGAGGGGTGGGGTGCTTAGTAAAAGGGCCTACGAGGTCCTAGCTGGCAACATTAGCAGGGGTCTCCACACACCCCTACTCCTCGACATTAAGGATGAGGGTGGGTTCATGAGCATTAGGGAGGCTGTTGACGTACTCATTAGGCTTGAGGATGAAGTTAAGCAGGGCATTGTAAGTGACGACCTAGCTGCAGTGTTTGAATCTAGGATTGGTTGGAGTGACCAAGCCGTAGTAGTCGCCAGTTTAACAAACCCACCTGACCTTAAGCCACCCAGCGTAATACTAATCCCCGGCCTCCTAAACCCAGTTGAGGAGGAGTACCTGAGGGTTGTCCATGGAGCTGGTGAGGAGTTACTAAGGAGGCACGTTAACCATGTTAAGGCGCTCATGAGAGCTATGCAACACTCAAGTGGGTAATTAACCAAGTCTTCCGCCAGCGGGGTTTGAGGCTATGATGATGTTTAACCCTGTAAACACTAAGGGCGCTTTGCCGGGAATGGTTTTAATTGGCCTTGAAATTCTTCAAGGAAGTGGTGGGCCTTAATAATAATCTTTATAAAGATTATTTGGGTTAACTTAATGTGGTTAGGAAGATAAAGGATTACATTGACGTAAGTAACCCGGAGGCCCTCAGGCTACTTGAGGATATTGTAACTAAGTATGGGCTAGAGTCGCAGGTGGTTAACATTACCCTTGATTACCTGAGGAGGTATAGTAAGGTTAAGCCTGAGGATGCACAAGCCCTAATCAAGGAGTTAACTGAGAAGTATGGGTTAGCCAGGATAACGGCAATACAAGTCGTCAACATAATGCCATCCACTGTTGAGGAGCTTCAGTCAATAATAAGCGTGGAAAAGAGGCCGTTTAAGGATGAGGACTTGAGGGAGATGATTAACCTACTCAACTCCTATAGGTCAAAGTCAGGGTGACTGAGTAATGGTTAGGAAGGAGGAGTACGCATACGTACTAGACATAATACCTCCTGAGGAGGCTTTGATGAAGGAGACGGATATAATCAGGAGGGGGTTCCCCAGGAGGGACACGTACCTGCAGGTAGTTGGGGAGGAGTACTTCACCCTACTCCTAGTCACACTTAAGCATGAGGCCACTGTGGAGGTTGGGGAGAGGGTTTACATTGGGGATGGGGTTAGGGATAAGATTAACAAGATTGTCAGGAGACTTAAGTACGATGAACTAACCCCCCAGGCCAGGCAGGAGCTTGAGTCAATGGTTGATAAGATAGTTAAGGCAAGGGAGAGGTTCTTCATAGACTGGTTAAATAAGGCGGGACCCCTAACACTCAAGCTACACAGCATTGAGCTGCTTAAGGGTATTGGGAAGAAGACCCTTAACCAAATACTTGAGGAGAGGGCTAAGAAGCCCTTTGAAAGCTTCGAGGACTTCAAAAACAGAATTGGCGTCAATGTGCAGAGGTTGATAGTGGAGAGGATTCTTAGGGAGATTCAGGGTAATGAACAGTACTACGTATTCGCTGCACCACCCCCACCCTAACGGTTACCTAACCTGTTAACCCGCATGCTTATAAGCCACATAGGCGTTAACCATTAAATGCTAACCGAGACTGAGTTTAAGAACCCAGGTAAGTGGTTCAGGGGCATACCCTTCTGGTCCATAAACGACAAGCTTGAGGCAGGTGAGTTGGCTAGGCAATTGAAAATTCTTGAGGAGGGTGGGTTCGGCGGCGCCTTCTTCCACGCCAGGGAGGGGTTGCTAACACCTTACCTTAGTGATGAGTGGTTCAGCAGGCTTAAGGCTGTTGTTGAGGAGGCCTCTAAACTGGGCATGTTAATTTGGCTCTATGACGAGGATAGGTGGCCATCAGGGTTCGCAGGGGGTTATGTACCAGCCCTTGGCCCTGAACATAGGGCTAAGTCCATAATCATGATACCGCACACTGCACCCTTCAACGGTGGTGATGTTATTGCGGTCTTCAAGTGCACCACGGGTGATGGGTTGATACCTAGGGAGTGTCAAAGGGTTAGTGGCATTAAGGCTGAGGATGGTTACCTCTACCTCAACTTCATCAGGCATGTGGCATCACCAGGTGACCCATGGTACGGTGGCTTCAGTTACGTTGACCTACTTAACCCAGACACCGTTGATAAGTTTATTGAAATCGCCTATAGGCCCCATGTAAATGCCCTTAAGGGTTACATAGGTGGTGTAGTACCTGGTATATTCACCGATGAACCGAACTTAACAGCGTCAAGGCCACCTAGGAGGAGTAGGGTAACACCACTGAGGGGGGCTCCATTCCCCCAGTACGCCTTACCCTGGACTGATAGGTTACCTGAGGTGTTCCTGAAGGCTAATGGGTATGATATTGTTAATAGGTTACCTGAACTCTTCTTCGACATAGGCTCCTACACTAGGACCAGGCTTGACTACTGGAGGACAATAACAATGATGTTTGTTGAGAACTTCAGCAGGAGGATACATGACTGGTGCAGCTCCAATGGACTCAGGTTCACTGGTCACTACCTACTGGAGGACACCTTACTCTCGCAGCTCGTTGTTGGCGCTGTCATGCCCCACTACGAGTACATGCACGTACCCGGCATGGACCACCTATGCAACCAAACCTGGGGTACCTTCCTAACGGCAAAACAGGTGGCCAGTGTGGCTAATCAACTGGGTAAGGAGAGGGTTCTCAGTGAGACCTATGGAGCCACGGGCCACCACCCAACCTTCGAGGATAGGAAGTGGATTGGCGACTTCCTGTACGCATTGGGGGTAAACCTACTCAACCACCACCTCGTACCCTACTCACTGAGGGGTAGGAGGAAGGCCGACTATGGCTTAACCATCCACTGGAGTCAACCGTGGTGGAGCTTCAATAGGGTTATTGAGGATTACTTCGCCAGGCTGAGCTACGCATTATCAATGGGGGTTAGGCTAGTGGACGTGTTGATACTGCACCCAATTAGTAGTGTATGGGCCACCTACAGCCCCGTTAATGAGTCTAGGGCAGCGGCCGTGAACGATATGTTCATGAATCTGATTAAGGAATTCACTAAGATTCACGTGGACTTTGAACTTGGGGATGAACTGCTGCTGGCTAAGTATGGTAGGGTTGAGGGTAGGAGACTAACCGTGGGTAGGGCTAAGTACAGCATTGTTGTTATACCACCCAGTTACAACATGCTCAGGAGCACGTTCAACCTACTTAAGAACTTCGTTGAGGGTGGGGGCTTTGTGATCGCCATCAAGCCCCTACCAACGATGATTGATGGTGTTGAGGCACCTGAACTTAATGAACTGCTGGGTAGGGTTAAGGTACTTAATGGTATTGGTGAATTAGGCGGTGTTTTAAGTAGCCTAGACCTAGGCACGGTGGTTAAGACCAAGACTGATACTGACGGTGATGTCTTAATTCACGTTAGGAGTGTGGGGGACTCACTAGTAGCCTTCATGGCGAACACCAGTAGGGCCAAGGAGCATGAGGTTGAGGTTGGCTTCAGGGGCTTATTTAAGGTTGAGGATTGGGATCCATTAACTGGGGAGGTGAGTGAATACCCAGGGTCCACCAGTGGTGGTAGGACTTGGGTTAAGGTTAGGCTGACGCCCGTTGGCTCTAGGCTACTTGTACTTAAGCCAGGTGAACCAATGAGTGAACATCCAACTAGCTTCATTAAGGTTAGTGAAATTAAGCTAAGTGGCCCCTGGGCTATGCGTAGGCTTAACCCCAATGTGCTCGTCCTTGATTACGCAAGGGTTAAGTTAGGGGACTCGTGGAGTGAACCATTACCAATGCCGAGGGTTAAGGAACACGTGGCTAACATGGGTGTTGGGTCAAACTACCTAATCAGGGTTGAGTTTAACGTCGCCGAGAAGCCCAATGGCAGACTCTACTTAGCCATTGAAGATGGCCTAGTTAGGAGGCTGGTAATTAACGGTAGGGAGGTTAATCTAACCAAGGCTACGGGCACATGGCTAGACTGGAACTTTAAGATGTACGACGTGACGGATGCGGTTAAGGAGGGGGTTAACGTGATTGATGTTGAGGGAATTGTTGGTTTAGAACATGAACTGGAGCCCATGTACCTACTGGGTGAGTTCACAGTGGAGGCTAGGCCAAGGGGACAGTCGGTGATACGTAAAGAGGGGGCTTCATTAATAGACCCAGTTGACTTAACAAAGGTTGGTTACCCATTTTACAGCGGTTCAGTTGAGTTAACCAAAACGCTTAACATCGACGTGAAGGATGTGGATAAGGTTACGCTTATGTTAAGGTTCAACGCAGCCTTAGCAGTGGTTAGCATTAACGGCATTGAGGCGGCTAAGGTTATTCAGAGGAACGGTGAACTAGACATTACGAGGTACGTTAAGCCTGGTACTAATGAGGTTAAGGTAACCCTGGTGGGTACATTGGGTAATGTGCTTGGGCCACTCCATAGGAGGGGTGACTTAAACTGCGTGGGGCCTGAAGCATTCTACGTGGTTGATGGTAATTGGACTGATGAATATGTGGTGAGGCCCTTTGGGCTTGAGGAGGCCAGGGTGGTTATGTTTAGGAGGGAGGCTACCACTGGTCAACCCTGAATATGTACCTGTCCCTAACATTGCTAATTTCAATCTTCTCCAGGTTCATTAACATGTACACGGATTGCACTGTGAATAACCTGGCTCCTAGGCATCTAAGCATAGCCAGTGGTGCATACACCCTAACCCCCTTAGCCCCAGTATCCTTAACCAACTGGTTAACCAGACTTAACACTGGCTCACAATTCTCGGCTACAAGTTCCTCAACGTTAAGTAGACCATCATTATCAACACCAGTCACCAATGCATAAGCGGAGATGCCTTCACTCATCAACTTAACCACCTTAGCATTAACGCCAGGTCTCGTTAACTTAAGCCACGTGGCGTTGATTAGGTGATCCCTAACGTAGTCCCTAGTCCTAACCAGTGGGCCATCTAGGTTAGTGGTAACCTTATTGTAGAGGTTGAGTAGTGCATCCGCATCGGAGTCGCTGGCCTCGTCCACCGCTGCCGATGCATAATTGGCCTTGGGTAGGTCCATTACTGATGCAACACCGTACTCCCTAATGTAGAAGTCGTTGAAGCCAACCCTCCTGTATATTGCATACGCAGCACCACCGAAGGTTGTGAATAAGGCCAGGGCATCATAACCACCCCTCAGGGCGTCGACAGCGTACTTAAGCAACCCAGTGGCCAAGCCCCTCCCCCTAAACCTCGGGTCAGTGCACACGCCAGCAACACCACCAACCCTTACTGCATTACCGTTAAGCCTAATTATGCGGTTAAGGACGTGGAGGGTTGATGCTATGGCCCCATCCTCCTCAGCTATGAAGACTAGGTGTGGTTCATAGTGAGGGTACCTTGAGAACAAGCCACGTAAACCATCGCTACACGCATAGTTAACCAAGCCGCATGCATCGTTGAAGCATGTGCAGAGTAGCTTAACTAGCCTACATGAATCACTCACATCAGCCTCCCTAGGTGAAACCACACGAAACATACCAATGACTGAGGTGGGTGCTTAAAAGGTATACTATAAACCAGGGTTGCCATTGAAGGGTCATTAAAGACAAGACCCTACTGCGCTTTACGTTGTGGAGCGCGTCGTTAGCTTCTTAAAGTCGGATTCGGTAATTGTGTAAAATTTGTCTAAGTCCTGGTCCCACTCCTCCCTGAACCAGTCCTTCACATTACGTAGGATGGCCTCAATTACGGTAGTAATGTCGTGAAGCACCTCATCCCTGGTCCTATATTTGGAGAGGTCTGGGTCGAAGCCGTTATATTGGTAATCATGAAGTAGGAATGCCTTATCAACCAAGTTATCTATTCCTGTGTAACCCAACTTACCTAAGTCTATTGATATCCCTTTAAGTGAATGCGTGGGTGCTGTGTATCCCTTCTTCATGTACCATTCATTTGAGGATAACTTACTCAGATTCTTGGTTACTAATGCCGAAAGGAGGGCTTTCACTGCGTTAAAGACCTTGCCTGCGGCATTTCTGCTTCCACCGGCTAACCACATGTTAATCCCCACATCTAAGTCACCCAGCACCTCCAGGACCCTAGCCCTAATGTAAGCCCTCCTATCAATCTTCGGTGATGTTAATCTTTCCTCCACGTAGTTGCTTACGTGTCTTAATTTAAAAACTATCCCGCATGGTATAGGTTAATTATTTTACTTCTAATTAAGCCTTAATTCTTAAAACCCTTTAATAGCCTTAAGGTTATGTATTTATAGTTATATTCTACTAGAAAAGTTTAAATATTAGTTAACAATAGCTGTAACTATGCGTGTTAAGGTGACTAGGAACTTTCAGATAACTATACCCGCTGAAATAAGGAGTAAGCTGGATATTAGGGAGGGTGATTATGTTGATATCACACTTAATGAAAAGGAGGGGGTAATCATTATTAGGCCTTACCGTAGAAGATGGACTACACTTAAGCTTGGCAGGAACCTAACCCCTGATGAGATTGAGGAATTAATAAGGGAGACTAGTAATGAAGTTATCAATGAGATGATTGGTGATGTTAATAATGAAGCAGCGGGTGGTTGTTGATACTAACGTCTTAGTTTATGCAACATTTGAAGATATGGAGCATCATGAGGAAGCCTATGACATATTACTAAAATATAATGTTGTAATACCTTATATTGTTCTTTATGAGTTTCTAGGGGTTTTAGCACGACTAACTAAGAATATAAGTGTAATTATGATTAAGTTAAGTGAATTGACGGAATTCGAAATAATACACGAGGACCTAGATGTAGTACGCAGTGGTATAGTCATGATGAGGGATGATAATGCACCAATAGACATGATGAATGATTATGTAATACTCTCCGTGGCCATGCTGGAAGGGTCCTTAGCTACATATGATAGGAGACTTAGAAACCTTGCGAGTAAAAGGGGAGTAGTGGTAATGCCATGATGACTTTTCATAACTACAATACCTCACATTGAAATGGCTTATTGCGCGTTCAGGACTAACCCTTATATGGTTTAATGTACTTGTTTGATTGATGAAAACTTATTAAAGCCTCCGTGGTGGGCTTGGTCATGGCTAACCCCTGTAGGCAGTGGGAGGGGAAGCTTGAGCAGGCTGTTAAGGCTAATAATGCGGCTAACCAGCTTAAGTTTAAGGAGAAGCTTGTGGAGTGCATAGTGTATACGGCTAGGTTAATGATTAGGGAGGATGAGGATGCCTATAGGGATATTGTTAACTATGGGATGGAGGTTGCGAAGAAGTATAATATTCCTGAGGTGGAGTACCACCTTAAGGTCATTGAGGCTGAAGCGAAGCCTAAGGCAACTGAGGCAAAGGAGTCAAAGCCTAGTGAAGCTAAGGCAACTGGCCAATAGTTGCTCCTCAAATTTTTAACCAATAACCAGGTGCTCCCTTATCAACTTACCCTTAACCAGCCTGTCAGGTAGGAAGGGCTCCATGAGTGGGTCTATTTTTCCATCCAGTATGTAACTAGCCATGAGCCTCCCGGTCAAGGGTCCAAACATGAAACCATGCCCACTGAAGCCAGCGGCTACGTAAAGCCCCCTTGGCCATGAGTCAAGCCTCCCCATTATGTGGCTGTTATCTGGCGTTAATTCGTAGTACCCGGACCAAACCCTAATCACAGGTAGCCTCCTGGAAATGGGCATGACCTCACCCATTGCCTTAACCCAGGCCTTAAGCCACCTAAGCGTGTTGTTGAAGGGCTTTAAGCCCGCTTCCTCATCAATATCAATTGACCCAATTACCTCCCCCCTGAGGGTTTGCCCAAAGTAGGCGTTGACGCGGGTATCTATGATTAACGATGGTTCAATCATGAACCTGATGGGTGCCGTTATGCCGATCTCCTTCCTAACAGCATTAATGGGTAACTCAACACCAGCGGTCTTAGCCAACTCCCCACTCCAGGCTCCAGCGGTTATCACAACCACCCTGGCGTTGATCACCGTACCCACACCCTCAACCCCCCTAACCTCATTGTTAACCACGGTTATCTTAGACACAGGCGTCTCATCGAGGAGTATGGCATTCATCTCCTTTAGCTTGGTTAGGTAGCCGTATATCACGTAGTCGTGGTGGAGTTCACCATCCTGGGGGCCGAGGGCTGCACCTACGTAGAGTTTACTGTTCAGGTATGGGTACTTGTCCTCCAACTTTCCACTATCCATGAACCTAACCGGTACCCCTAGGGGCCTCCAGACACTTTCATTAACCTCCTCGAAGGCCCTCAGCGACTCCTTATCCCTAAATAGCCACAGGTACCCACCCCTCCTTATCATTGGGTTCCAGTCTAACTCACCCTTAAGCCTATCCAACTCCCTAACGGCCTCAATAGCGTACCTAGTGTTCTCCACATTGCCAAAGTGGACCCTGAACCTTGACGCATTCCTAGTTGAACTACCACCCCCAATTATGCCCCTATCCACCACAGCCACCTTAACACCCCTCTTAGCCAGGTTGTAGGCTGTGGCCAGCCCAACCACCCCACCCCCAACGACCACCACATCGACTGTGTGGACTGCCCTCCTTATCACTCCGCATCACCCAGGGTGCCCATTGGCATTGGGTTAAGTGGAAACCTCTGCCTAAATAGGCCGAATTCACCTGGCTTCCTCTGGGTTAACCTAGCCAGCATTAGGTTCGCAGTCACCATGCATAACTTACCCTGGCAGGCTCCAGTGCCTAACCCGGTGGCCCTCTTAATGTACTCCATCCTCGGCATCTTCAATTCACGGTACTTGGGGACCTCATCATGAAGCACAGTCACCTTGACCCCCCTAAGCCCCGTGAACTCCCTCGTAACCCTGAGTAGGTCACCTAGGGTTACGTCCTCGCAGAAGCAGATCAATTGTTCATCGGCCTTATCCAGGAAGTACAGGTCACTGACCCACTGTGGAACCTCTGGGACGTTTGGCTCCTGGAAGTAGCCAACGTCGTGTAGGCCCCTCTCAAGCCTATTGAAGGCGTCCAGCGCAGCTGGGTTGGATGTGACAAGTGCCTCCCTCAGCTTTGCCACGGCCTGGTCAGCCTCCTCAGGCTTAACTAGGCCGTATGTGGCTGCTATTGAGTATGCCACGGCCCTCGCCTGAATTGGAATTGTTGAAATGGGTATTAGGCCACTGGCCTCACCCACCACGTACACATTACTCAACCCAGTAACTCCCCCACCCCAGTTGTGCCTTGGCACTATACCGCCCAGCACTATGTCGTAGACCAGTTCAGCACCCAATTGAGCCAGAAGTTCAATTGCAGGGACCCTCACGGTGGTCACTAAGGCATCGCCGGTGGCTTCACCCTCACTGAACCTCTTGGGCCCCTCGGGCACCTGGTACCTTAACCTAAACCTACCCCCCTCCACCTCCGTCTCGCTTATGTAGGCACCCATTATTGCCCTAAGTCCGCTTAGGTCGCTTGGCCTACCTGTCCTAGGCTGTATTGCATGGTCCATGATTAGTGGTGTTAACCCAGCCTTAACCAGTGACTTAGCCACTGCAACACCCCACTCATCTGTGCCGTAGACTATGGGCTCACCCTTAACCAAGCCATCCTTGGCCAGTTTAAGGTATGTTAAACCAGTGTACATGGGTACCTTGTAGTTTCCTGGGAAGACCAGTGGAACCTCCCTAACCCCAGTGGCCACTACAATCACCCTATAGTTGAATTGAAACAGCCTGGACCCATCCAACGAATGGCCCACTGCCGCATCTTCCAGGAAGCCGTCGAAGACGACGCCGCTTAATGCTTGGTCACCTAACTCATCCTTAACCTTACTGGTGTAGTCTGAAACCTTAACGCCCAGTTCACCCTCAACGTGAATCAACCTGCCACCAAGTTCACCGTTACCGTCCACTAAGGCTACCTTCAACCCAAGCTTACTCAATTCCATAGCTGTGGCTAAACCAGCCAACCCACCCCCAACCACAAGCACATCACTGTTCACCTTAACCAGCTTAGCCCTTGGGGGCTCGGGGAGTTGAGATGGGTCAACATGCCTCATCCCCTTAGCAAACCTAATGACAATGGGCCAGGCAAGCTTAACAAGCCTACTCCTAGGTAGGACAGATGGCCTAGCAAAGCTGCTGAACAAACCCAAGCCACGTCCCTGAGGGCTGGAGCCTACACACTGATTCAGTGACCCATTACTAAGCCAATAACCCATACACCACCATTCACAGCAAATAAACCCCCTGGGTTCACCAGTCCTTGGGCTACTTAACATAACCGGCTTACCTAACCTACCACTATCATCGTTAGCCATTGGTTAAGCCAACTCAGAGGGATTTATAAGCCTGGAAACCTAGCTACAATCTCAGCATAAGCTTTTTCCACCTATCTATGGGAGATTAACTGAGTAAAGCGGATTCAAAGAAGGATTAATTATTTTTAATTTATTTAAAGTTTAGATGATCACGTTATCATTTACCTTCTTCTCAATGCGATTATTGCTGCTACTGCTGCTATTACGATGACTATGACTACTATTCCTGCTATTAATGCTGTTGATATTACTGGTTTTGTCACGGTTACCGTGCTTACTGCTGTTGTTGTTGATGCCACTGTTGAAGTCACGGTACTAGTCACCGTTGCCGTTGAAGTCACTGTTGAAACAGCAGTAGTGGTAGTCGTAGCCGTAGTGGTTGTCGTGGAAGTCGTGGTTGATGTAGTGGTAACAGGAGTAGTCGTCGTAGTAGTGGTCGTCGTAGTGGTGGTAGTCGTCGTAGTCGTTGTAGTTGTCGTTGTGGTTGTCGTTACTGGTGTGTATGGTATGTGGAAGTATGAGGCAACACACTCCTGGATCTTCACGTCTGGTGTTGGTAAGCCTAGGAAGTTAGCAACAACCTTAAGGCTAGGATTAGTCCAAAGCGAACCATTAGCAATAGCCTGAGCTAATGGCGGAACTTCACCAGCTGGGGCCCAGGCGCCGAAGTACGTTGCAAATACCTCGCCTGCATTCCAACCCCATGTTGAACCCCATATGTGCACCCCATAGACTATTGACTCCCTTGTTAAGAATGGTAAGCATTGATATACGTAACCTGGGTCAAGTAGGTACCAAGCATACTCAATAGGCTCAATCTTAGCGCCAAGCGGCACTGTTGGTACGAAGTACCAGTTCCAGGCGAAGAAAGTCTCAAGGAGTAGGTCATAGTCTGGTGTTCCTGGGTAAGCTAGCTCCACAGCATCAATCCAGTTTGTGGCATTGAAGTAACCTAGTGTTGAGTTAATGCACCAAACAATTGTACCGTTAGGCGTCTTTAAATTACCATAAGGCGTGTGGACTACTGGCATGTAGACTGGGCTGCATGTACCATTAGGCCACTGGAACGGTTGAGGAGTACTCCAACCACTTCCCTGAGGAGGTGATGGGAAGTAGGCAGGCATCCATGAAGGCCAGCCAGTTAGGTACATTCCTGCACTTAGGTATCCGTGAACACCACCAAGCCATTCGTCAGCAGCCTCATACTGACTATTAGGTATTGTTGTACCCCAGTACGTACTAACTTCCTGCCCAATTAACTTAGCATCTATGCCGAAGGCATCCAATTGCTCCACAGCCACAGAAGTTTGAGTCATCCAGTCCGTGAAGCCGGCTGGACCAATAACATCAAGGGTTAACTTTGTGCCATTTGGCGTATACCAGTACCCATTAATCTTCTTAAACCCTAGACTCTCAAGGATCTGAGCAGCCTTAGCTGGGTCATAGTGGCATGGTATTAGGTACTTTTGAATCTGAGGTGGGAAGGTGTCGACTAGGTATGGTGGCACGAGTTCTGGGTAAGGATCAGGCACGAATAAGCCCCAGGCAGCAGCAACAGCCGTCTTGTTTATAGCGTAGCATAATGCCTTCCTAACCTCTGGAATATTCCATGGGTAGTAGTTGGGGTTGAATGTTATGCCAAATGCCGAGAAGTCTTGGCTAAGCATACTCAAGATACCACTCTTATTAAGCGTACCAACCTGCTGTAAAGAGAGGCCAACAAGGCCAGTATTAGCCTTACCAGCTAGGAAAGCCGCCATATCCTGCGCATTACCACCAAGCCAGAATACCTGTATTTGGGGTGCGTAGTAATTCCAGCTATTCAGTGGGAATATCTCAAGCCACCTAGCTAACAACGGCACACCATTGTAATACATCGGATCAAGCATGTATGTGCCTGAGGACGAACTTATGTAAGTCATGTAATATGGCCCAATACCCCAATAAGGTGCAACAAACTTAGTCACATTATTACTACCAAACGCCATGGCTTGAGTCACGTTAGTAATAGTCTTTAATTCATCCACTATTGGTTTCCAGACTGGGTATGGTACGTCTATCCAGCTTGTTAGTAGCCAGTATGGCATGTACGGGGTCCATGATTGGAATAGGAATTGTATCGTGTAGTTGTCCAGCACCCTAACATCCTCATCCACTAGGGATTGGTTAATCCAAGGCACATACCAGGCGAATGCCTTTTCACCAATATAAAACTCAGCGTAAACATCCCAAGCAGTGAAGGGCATTACAGCCGAACCATTAAACCAATAAATATTATGCCTAAGGTAGATAGTCAAGATACCTGAACCATTAGGCAAAACCTGAACAGTCCAATTCTCAGCTAAAACGGGGTAGAATTGACCAGTGAACGGGTTGTAGTAGGCTAGGGGCACGTACGTCTTAACCTTACCTATTGCATTGCTTGGTGCATACGGATTGAATATTGGGGTGCCTGGGGCAATAATAGGAGGCACCTGAGCAGCCGCAACCCACTCATACTTACCATTATAAGTAATAGGCGGTATAGAGTACGCATGCACAACACCCACACCAAACACAGCCACTACTACCATTACCACCGCCACCACTAGGAGGGTGTATGTTTTACCGTTCATAGGATTTGATTATGCTTAAGTTTATTTAAAACTAATTCCAAATAAGTTTGGTTCCTTTAATTGGAGTAATCTTTAAATATGCGTTGGTAATCTTATAATGATGCCGTTAAAGTGGGGTATTTTAAGGGTACGCCTTGCTCATGATGATTGGTCTACCTTAACTGGTAAATTTAACAATGTTAATGTGCATGTAATTTCTTCAACCCCCATACCTGGTAAAGATAGGATTATTGGCATTGTTGAAGTTAGCTCAGATAATATAAAGATGCTTAAGGAGTTTTTTAATGAGGTTAAACGTTTTCACAATATCTATAGGTTTGAGGTTATTGATTCATATTCACGTAGGGGTAGGTCTATAGCCTTGGTTAACATTTTCACTAACTTTAAGGGCAGCATAACTGAGCTAGTTACGTACCATGATTCATACAAGTACAGTGAGGTTATGCATGGTGGCTTTGAGAATTGGACTATTTTAACGTGGATGAGGCCCCAGGGCTTCCTCAGTGTGCTGCGTGAGAGGGCTGAGGTTAAGTCCTACACGTGGCTTAGTGTTAAGGATACCTCCTCTAGGTATGCCAGGGGTGCCTTAACTGGTTGGGAGTTGGAGGTGCTTAATAGGGCTTATGAGCTTGGCTACTTTGATTGGCCTAGGAGGGTTAACCTAGGTGAATTAGCCAATATACTCGGCGTTAATAAGGCTACCTTGAGCCAGGAGTTGAGGATCATAATCCGTAAGCTAGCCTTAAAAGAACTGGAGGGTTCACGTAAATCCAACCTACTGCCTTAACCTTAAGCATGATGTAGGAATTAACTTCCGTATATGCGCAAAAACGAGAACGCAACTACACTTATGGTAGCGTTGAGGGGTATCTAAACTTAGCCATGATGATGTTTATTGCGTTTAGTTTCTAATAGCTTAAGTAGCCTGCCGCCTCATAATCATCAATTACGATGATATAGTTCTTAAAGTCTCATGCTACTAGGCTTGGCTAAAGCCTGGATGACCCCCTCTCCCCCTATTGGAGTGGTTTTCTCTCTGGGTCTCGATTGTTATCTCTCTACGGGGTTACTAAGGTGCTGATTAGGGTTGGGTTTAATGAATGCTTAACTCCATGTCTCCATGTGGTGGGGTGACCTCACCCTAAAAGGGCTAGGCTTAACCAGTATCACGGCAACTACGGGAATCTCGCTCCAAGCATGATTACCTCGACGTTATGCCCAGTACCCTCATTTATTAGCCTCACCCCTACCCTCACCACCATTTTCAACACCACTCCTAGCATACCACCTAATTATCCTGTACTTACCGTACCTCAACCTCATACGCACCTTACCCTCATCCTTGAAAGTCCCCTTAGCCACATGAACTTCTACGGTAACTTCTTTAAAAACCCTACATTAAGTGCGTACTGCTCCACGGGGTACCGAATCCATCGTGAACATCCATGGTACTTAAATGGTTTATGGTAAAGGTTCATGGTGTAATGCGGCAATAATGGTCAAGCCTCGCCCTTGAGGGCGGGGTCACCCCATTACGTGGGGGTTCCATGGCAATGGTTTATAAACACCAGCACTACTGAATTGCTCAGTAACCCCATAGAGGGGGTAACGATCAAGACCCCACAGTGAAAAACCCACCCCAAAAGGGCGGGAAGGGGGTCATCCTGGGCTACTTGCCAAGGTAGTTGAGGAGTATTAGGCATTGTGCGTTAAGATCTCA
>OFEH01000120.1_pt1 | contig 31856 bp, 32 predicted proteins | sample 1521031 | NCBI WGS metagenome assembly OFEH01 (sample SAMN05518350, study PRJEB24110) | hypersaline lake metagenome | isolation source: Grendel Spring, Yellowstone National Park, Wyoming, USA | place: USA:Grendel Spring, Yellowstone National Park, Wyoming, USA | collected 2011-11-16
CCCTAAAGGGTGGGGGTTCCCCGAGGTCTTGGGGGTTACGCCCCTTTATGGGCGCTACTCGATTATGATCCACAATAAACGACAAAGGCTTCTTTATTGCTGAGATCACTATGCCGGTAGCCTTCTTCAATATGTTCAATGCACCGTTCAAGTCACTGTGCAATTTATGACCCTTAGGACAATTAACTACTCCCCTCGGCCCCCTCTCAACCTCAACACCATGATAAGCACAGATACGTGAAGTATTATACTCAATGACCTCAAACACACGAATGCCATACTCCTGGGCCTTCAGTTCTATGATATTCATCAACTCACGGTAAGACCACAAATTCACGGTGAACTTATTACCCTTGTCCTGCGCGATGTTGAAGGGGTAACCTAAGTAGATCGTGGATACGCCTCGCTCATGCAACTCCCTCATTAGGTGGGAGGCGAAGTTGCGGTAGAGGTGAAGAAGCCTCCTAGTTAGTTTCTTGAAAAGCCTCCTCCCCCTCCCTTGACAACTCATAATACGCCTCATACTCCTCTAGGTTCTTCGCCTTATCCGCCGAGGATTGTGCCTCAGCTATCCTATTTTGTAGATAGAAGTAGTCCTTAGTCCTAACCCCATTATAAAGAAGCCACGTACCATCATCAATAACAACACTACCCAAGACGTTAATACCCAAATCAATGGATGCGGCCTTACTACCCTTCGGTGATTTAACTTGAATGCTCTTTCTTTCGCCGCGAAGGATGTGCTTGCTCTTCCTTCCCGTTTTGGTTACCTCGACACCAACCTCCACGGGGATTGAGGCGTACCAAGCATTTCCAACCTCGTCATAGTATATTTCTAGTCTGCCTTGCTTGCCGTGCCACCTTAATCTACCCGTAAAACTGATTTCCATCTTGAAGTACTTGAGGATTAGCTTATGATTTTTCTCATCCACTACATAATTATCCTCCCTCACGACTAGCATTAGCTTCCTCCCATTCTCATTCTTCCAATAACTTGGTGGCGAAACGTGATTCATGTGAGGAGGCAATTTTCCTTTTTTCCTCAGCTAGGAGGGAGAAGAATGAGTTCCACGCCTCATTATTCTTATTAAGCACTTGCTGCGTGTTGGCGCTGCCCAACTCACCCCCTATACTTCCCATAATACTTCATATGTTCCCTCGAAGTCCACTCTCCCTCCGTGGAAGAATTGTTGCCTCCTCTCGTAGTTAATCTCATTAAAGAGTTTAGCAGAGATGTCGGCTAGCCTCCTCAGCTTTCTTTCCTGGAAGCCGTTTGGTAGGAGGCGAACCACGTTAGTCCTCTTGTTAGTGAATTCGATTTCTTTGATGCCCTCTCCCGGTATTGCGGGGGGAATCGGCCTCCGCTCCTCATTCCCAAGAAATTGACCAGGAGAGGACACCAAAAGGAGATGATCCTCCCCAGTATTTAAACCTACCCCATCAAAAGAGGGCGGGATTTTTAATCTTTGCCGAACTATTAAACATAAGGAAGTCATCCCCGGCCCGAAGGGCGAGGCTTTCCGCTTTCTGTAAACTACCTCGCCCGTACGGGTGGGGTCTCTGGTGTAAGAAGATGAAAGTATGGGGATAAGCGGTTAGAGCGTGGATTCATACATGCTGAATATTATGTAGAACACTAAGCTGGCGAGGGGGACGTAGAATACTGTTAATAGGAAGAGTAAGCCGGCGGTATTTATTGGCACTGGGCCAATGGCTATATTGCCCAGTATAGAGAATGACATCGATAATACAGTTAGGAGTAGTGGGAATAACATTACGGCCAATGTGTAAACCTCGAAGAGTATACCTAAGTCGCTGGCCACCCTATTCAGCCTAGTTAATTTATCTGTGAGCATTGAGTTGCTTTTCTCCAGTATTAGTTCGCCTATCTTTGATGTCAACATGCTTCCCTCTATTAGGATATTCATGGGATCCCTATACGCGTGGGACGGTACCCTCTCAACGCTTCGCCGAAGGGCGGTCACCGGATCTATTCCATTACTCATATCCTTAAGAATTAATCCCAATTCCCTTTTTATCACTGGGTCCTCCTCATTATCATATGCATGCTTAATCGCATCACTTATCGAGGTCCCGGCGGACAAGAGCGGAGATAATTGGAGAAGAGTGTACACGAATCTATTATCGAAATGGCTTCTCCGCGCCGATACTAGGTAAATGGGGTAAAATGATGAAAACCCCAGTGCAAGTAATGAAACCAATAATAGGGCTTCCCCCGTGAATGAGATTAATCCCTCCCCCAGCGCTATTCCAATAAAGATTGACACGGCGCCAATCATTGCCGTCAACTCCATTACGCTCACGAAGACGGAGAGTCCACGCTTATCATATGCATAACCCGTCCTGGCGTGATTCCTCTCTATAATGTTAATAAATGGGTCCCTCACGGTAATCCACCCGTCTCCACTATCCTCAGAGTGCCTTCTGGATTAAGATAATAATTCTTAATTATTTGGAAGACAGACTTATAATCGCTGAGTCCATGCTTAGCCATTTCCCGCAATAAGTCGCTTCGCCGCCTTAATTCGTCATACTCATCCTTAGCCACAACGCCGCTCCTATCAAGGCTTAACTTATTATTAGTCAATATATCAACGAAGACAGGTCTATCCGTGTAATCAATGAACTCCTTGATCTCCCACACCCTCCTCACTATGCCGGCCCTGCTCCTCACTCTCTTCACAGAGACGTAGAGGTGAGCCATGCTGAGCAACGCGAGGGGGACATCCATTGGCTTAGTGACTAGCCTCTTCACGGCTCCATCGGCATTATCGGCGTGAATCGTGGTTAATCCATGATGACCGCTCGCGAATGCCTGGAACAAGACATACGCCTCCTCACCCCTAACCTCGCCCACTATTAGGTAATCAGGCCTCATCCTCATGGCTATCTTGAGGAGATCCATCATGTCTATCTCCTCCTCTTCCTCGCCGTGGCCCGGCCGCACGAGGAGGGGCAGCCACTGCTCATGGAGCAGCCTCAATTCCCTCGTGTCCTCAATAGTTATTATCCTGGCATCCGGCCTCAGGAGAAATAGGAGCGCATTTAGTAGAGTGGTTTTCCCGGCCCCTGTTGGCCCAACAATGATTATGTTGCGCTCCTTATCCAGCGCCATCCATAGGTAAGCCAAGGCATCCGGGTCACTTGTCTCCAGGCTAATCAAATCAATCACGGTGTACGGGACTCCACGGAACTTCCTGATAGTGAATGCATTGCCGTTGGCGGCCACTCCCCTCAGCACAACCTCGACCCTAGCCCCCTCCGGCAGTAACCCCTCAAGTATTGGGTTAGCCGTGTTTACTTGCCTCTTAACTATGTTGGATATCCTCGCTATTAGTGAATTCACCTCATCCTCGGTCAGAACTATGTTGGTTCTCATGCCTTCATACCTTATATGCCATATGAATACCCTCCCATCGCTCCCATTAACATGGATGTCCTCAACATATGGATCCCGCATTATTGGGTCAAGCTTGCCGTATCCCTTCATATCCCTCCTGAAGAAATATAGAAGCTTCCTAATGGTATCCTGCCCAGCCCGTGCCCGTGTTAGGAATTGCATGAATGCCTTCTCCGAGTCCTCCAGCTTGGATTCAAGCACATACTCCCTAGCCCTAGCCAGTAACTTCTCCTCATCCGGGGATAACGCCGGCTCAAGAACGTCGTACCTCATGACGCCGTCGGGCTCCCTAATTATCCCTATATACGTGAGTCCCTCCTCTATTGGGTAAGTATCCTCATATGCCCTTCCATTCATTATGCTTCCTGCCCCCTCAGGTTCAGAATATAAGCATGTATTAAAAAATTTATTAATTAATACTGAAGGGATTGAGCGATCCCTTTATTAATGGGAACCAGGCCGCGATCACATGAGTAGGTTAATACATGTCGCGTCAGCTGCCTTACTTGTCTCCGCATTCATAGCCCTCTTCGCCTCCACGAAAACGCCGGTCCAGATAGAGATTGGTAGATTAATCAATGTTTATATGCCCTCAAGCCCCCCATACGTTGGGGCATTCTCCCTGCTCTTATCGATTTCCCTCCTCCTGGAGGGTTATCCCCGCCTCAAGAGGAGAACGTACATTCATAAGCTTGAATCCCTCATTCCCGAAATGGTGAAGAGCTTCCAAGGCGCATTCGCCACGGGTCTAACAATGATTGACGCTGCCAGGCTAGTGGCTGAGAGCAACTTATCGCCAATGAATCAATTATTTAGGGACGCATTGCGACGATACGAAACAAGCGGCAACTTATCCACATCCATGCTTGCCTCCGCCGCCAGCGCTGGATCCAGGAAACTATTATCAGCGATGAAGCTAATCATTGCGGCGTATGAGCATGGAGCCGGCGCGGAGACAGCGCTTGATGCCCTCTATAGATCCCTCCTTCAGCTTAGGGAGTACGAGAACCAGAAACGAAGCCACTTGGGGCAATACGTGGCCATAGTTTACGTCATGGTCCTCATATTCTCCCTCGTCGCCTCAATAGTGGTAGTGGGATTCATTCCACAACTGCAAAGCATAAAGACCGCCTCATCCCCATTCGCCCAAGGCATTGGGGCACAGGGACTTGGATTAACGGTGCCAAGCGCATTATCAATAATACAGTTCATCAGCATAATCATCTCTATTTTCGCCGGATTAATAATTGGCAAATTAATTAATGGGGATCCCTGGAGCGGATTAACGCACTCAGCCATCCTCATATTGATTTCACTAGCCATATATGAAGCAGCCCCGCTCCTCTCCTCGATATTTGTTCCTGTGTGACCGTTGAAAGCAACTGCGTGTCCAATTAGTGGTAACGCAATTAGTTAACGCGCCAACCACAGCACACGATAAGGGACTCCCAAGATGTGATCCGCCTCGCCCCTCGCCCGAATTAGGACGAGATAATTTACCACCATGAGATAGTTTCATTATGATGAGAGGATTCAAAGGGGAGCGAGAAACCTAGCCCTTTAGGGCGGGGGAGTGGCTCACTGCTTCGTTATTAAGTTTGTTGAAAGAAATATTTATAAAGGGGTAACTATAAGATATATGTGGTATGAATAACGGAAAATCTATGAATAGGCACGGAATTGAGGCCATAGTTGGAGCCGTCCTGCTGATAGTCATAACGGTGGTGGCGGCCGTGCTCCTCTACCTATGGTTCACTGGATACCTCACCGGCACAGCAAGCAAAGCACCACAAATAAACACAGTTCAACAATTCATAGTAACGGGGGCAAGCATATCACCTTCTACTACTGGTGCTTATACAGTTACGGCTTATGTTGAGAACACGGGCAATGTGCCTGTAACCATCGTGCAGGCAAACGTCTTAAATCCACAGAATGGTCAAGTGTTATGTTCAGCGGCGGTTGGCGGCACAGGCAACGGTTCTACATCCCCAACAAGTCTTACTTCGACTACGGTGAGTTCCTCGGGTAATGTTGGTACCGTCTCGTTCACTTGCGGCTCTGGCATTAGTAGTGGTCAATCGTATACTATTCAGTTGATTAGTAATAATGGCGTTAGTGCTGAGTATACTACTACTGCGTCGTAGTCCTAAATTTATATTCACTAAAAAATTTATATTTTTGAATTAAGTGTTTGCTTTATGTTTTTGCGTTTTGGCGTTAGTGAGATTATTGGGGCGGTTATGCTTGTTTTGATAGCGGCTGTTCTGGGTCTCTTTGTGTTGGGTTACGCCAATAGGCTCCTCTCAATTAATAGTCCCAGGTATCAGTGCAGCGTCTCCATCCCATTAATAGTGTATAATGTTAGTGGATCCACGGTATCGGGCATGATTATCTACGTGTATGATGCTGGGCCTTACTCCTGTCAATTGAGTTCAGCCTACGTCATTAATCAATCAACTAATGCTGTGCTGGCTTCATTGAATATACCTAAAACTCAGGTGAGGGTTGGGCAAGTGGTGAAGCTGGTTTATGGTAAGGTATCCAAGTCAAGCACGTATGTTGATAACGTTACATCTAGTTCTCCTATACCTGTTCCCAGCATTGTCTCCATATATACGGTGACCGGGAGTGAGGCGCAGTACCCGCTTCAATAGGGGATTAGGTGACTTGCTGGCTGGAGCAATTATGCTTATTGTGGCTATACTGGTGGTGGCGATGATGGTGGCCATAGTTCAGAGGCAATCCATGACAATTAATGCTCCCCCGCATAATCCCCCCCTCCCCATTAGCGTTGGGGGCAATCCATCGGTGGGCACCGGCTATATAATTCTCTCGCCGGCTCCAGCAACCGCTGTCTGCGCCTTGTCCTTAATTAATCAATCCCCCATTACATGCATGCCGCGGGCCATTGATGGGGAATTAAATTTAACGAGTATTCACCTAGTAAAGGGTGGTTTACTTCTAATTGGGACGCCCCTAAACACTGTTCCAGTGGCGGTCGAGGCTCCAGTAATTCAATTAAGCGTTCAACCAATGATTAACTACACGAAGCCTGGAAGCAGCACGGAGTTCCTAGTCGTCATTTACGCCACAAATAATTACTCGGCCTACCTTCCCATCACCAGCAACTGGGTCACTCTCTCCCTATCATATCAAGTCGATAATAATAATGTCCAAAATATCCCGCTCATGATTAATGAGTTGATGAGTCCGGGCTCATCAATTATAATAACGAAAACAGTAACAATAACTGCCCCCTCCTCATCCTCCTCCATCGTGCCGGTCACGTTCACTGTGGGGGAGTCGGTGTTGGGCGCTCAAGTGGCCACTATTAAGGTAACGGCTTACTTGGTGATTCAATGAGGGGACAGGGAACGCTCATAATGGCCATAGTGATAATAGCGTTGGCCGCAATGCTGATATATGTCGTGGCCATGCGATCGCCAATTAATAGCTCAATGACGATTGTAGGGGGCACCCCGCTCCTGAGCGCGATCAATTCCACTGCCTTTGCCTACGAATTCCCCTATCAGCCCCAATTAGTGCTTTGCAATTGGATCAACTCAACGGGATTAATGGGGCCATTGACGTGCTCCTACTCCATAAATAGGCTTAGGGATGGGGAATGGTTGATAAACATAAAGCCGATCAACGGCAAATACAAGTATATACAGGTAACCGTGGTTTCAAGCAATGGAGCCACGGCCTCAACCCAATTAGCCCAAGCGCCTAATTGCACGGTCACGGTCGCCCAATACCCACGGGAGGCAATTGTTAATGGAAATGCATACCTGGGCTACTCAATCGCCGGCTTCCCAAATGGATTGACCAATTCGGCGCCAATCAACGCAACGGTGACGAGCATAGTGATAAATGGGAAGCACTACTCAATCCCGCAACTATTGATCACGGGTTCAACGACGGCAGTTGGATCGCCGATCGCGATCTCCGGCGTGCTTGACCTAAATAACTTATTGGAGCCGGGCAAAAACACAGTTACGCTGGACGTGGCCACGGCCTGCAAGGTCATTAATTCATCGAGCACATTCATCATGCTGCTCCGCTTCCTCAATATTTACCCATTCAATATAAACTGCTTGGGGAGCCTAACCCAAAGCGGTTCCTCAATAACCAGGGTACTGCATGCATACACGCTTCAAACAAGTAATGGCTACATCCTCAATGCATTCCTCGGCAACATAACGGTAACCAGCCCTGGCCAACTCGAGATCAAATTGCCTAACTCAGCCAGTAGCGTCGTGAAGACCGGATCATTCTATGCCGAGAATGAAACCACATACCTAAAGGGATCGATGTATAATCCCAATGGAAAGATAAGTAATGTGACCTTATCGAGCGGGTCATACACATTAAATGAGAGCTTGACATTCGGCAACCCAATTACTCAAAGAATAGTGTTGCTAGGCAACTATGCCTATAAATCGCAGAGCGGCTTCATCAATGAAACTATAGTGCCCGTGACCGCCAACGTAATGAACCTGCTAAACGGAGTAGCCAAGTTCTACGTACCCCACATATATCAAGGTGATTACCAAGGCAATCCAACAACAAGTTGGCCAATACTAATAACTGCAAAAACATCTAATAGATATTGGGTCACAGGCAACATAAAACAACCAATACTGGAACTAGTGCCAATAAGCATCAGAAATAATCAAATTACTTTGGCTGCTGGGGCAATGTTCTGGAGCGAGCAGTATAATGGGGGCAACGTCACGATTAGGTTAATAGGGACGTATAGTGGCGGTTCCTCGCCGCCAGGCGATGGCTTCGACATATACCTATTCATTAATCCATGGGGATGGAGCGTATCTTCCCCTTATAATTATAGCATACCATATGCAGCATCAGATTTTAATACAGGTCCAAATGGCGTCGCTAATTTTTCGCCAGTTCAGGGAGATATAATACTGCCATACGCCAATCTATATACATTTCCATATATAATGGTTCAGTGGAATTCATTCTGGCAAACTGGCTATAGCACTAGTAATGCAACTGGTCAATTTAATATATGGCTGGTTAACTATACATTTAACTATCCATTAATATTTCCTTATCCATCTAATCTTGGTTATTCTTATGCTGGTTTAGATGGGTATGGTAGTGGGTATTTTGCCCCTAATCCTGGTGATTATATTTGTGTTACTGTTACTTATGTGGGTAAGACTAATACTTTATATGCCTCTGCCGTCGATCTTAATACGGGGCAAATGGCCACGGCCCAAGTCAATTTAACTAGTTACTTCGCGCCCCCCACTAGCGGTAGTTACGTTTTCGGCGTGGGGGGTAGCACTGCCACAGTTGATTATGCTAATTGGGGGATTGTGCTAGTTAATTACACTAATTCTAAGTAGATTTTCAACAAAAGGGAATTTTCTTTTTTCCTAATAGCACTGGAACAGTTTTTATAGCGTTTCCATTATCTCGGTTAGTGCCTTGGCGAATTCCTTTGTTCCGAGCGGGGTCACATTCATGAATCTGGCTAGGTCCTGGGTCACCTTCTTCTGGTTCACTGCCTCGTTTATTGCCTTGTCGATTAGGTCGGCGGCCTCTGTCCAACCCATGAATCTAAGCATTAATTCGCCGCCCCTAATTATGCCTGTGGGGTTAGCCACGTTCTTTCCAGCGTACTTGGGGGCAGTGCCGTGGACTGCCTCAAACATTCCTCCAGTGTCCCCAACATTTGCTCCGCCCAGTACCCCTATGTTGCCTATTAATGCCCCGGCGGCGTCGCTTATGTAATCCCCATCCAGGTTCGGGGCAAGTATCACGTCGTAGCTCTCGGTTCTAGTTATTATTTGTTGGAACATGTTGTCCGCTATCCTATCATTAATGAGGAGTTTCCCGGCCTGGGGCGCTCCCTTGCTTGCCTCGTCCTCCGTCACCACTTGATCCCTGAACTCCTTAAGCGCGACCTCGTACGCCCACTCCCTGAATGCGCCTTCAGTGTACTTCATTATGTTGCCCTTATGCATTATGGTGACGCTTCTCCTCTTGTTTTGTAGCGCGTACCTTATCGCCATCCTCGCCACTCTCTGGGTCTTGTACTTGCTTATGGGTTTAATGCCGATGCCGGCGTCATCCTCTATCTCAACCTTTAATTCCCTCCGCAGGAAGTCCCTTAACTTAACTGCCTCCGGGCTGTCCCACCTCCACTCTATCCCCCTATACAAGTCATCCGTGTTCTCCCTAACTATTATTAGATCCACCTTCTCCGGGTTCCGCAGAGGGGACTCCAGGCCCTTCATGTACTTCACGGGCCTTATATTGGCGTAGGCATCGAGTATTAACCTAATGGTGACGTTGAGGGATCGGAACCCGCCCCCAATGGGGGTCTCGAGGGGGCCCTTAAGCACGACCCTGTATTTCTGTATTAAGTCAATTGATTCCTGGGGGAACCTATTCCCAGCCATTTTCTCAGCCTTCTCCCCAACATATGCCTCCAGCCACTTTATTTGCCTGGATGACTTATAGGCAACCTCGACCGCCTTATCCATGACGCTCATGGCGGCGCGAGTTATTTCGGGCCCAATGCCGTCGCCGTCAATGAATAACACTATTGGTTTGCTTGGAGTGCGCCAAACCCCATTCTCAACTCTAATAGGCTCGCCGTCTTCGGGGGGATTATATTTTATCATGGATAAATGTATAGGGCTACCCTTATTTAATTTTATCCCAAAGCAGTTACTCATCGTAATGCGATTAATTGAGTTACCACTAATTGGACACGCAGTAATAAGGTAAGTTTTTAAATCAACACACCCACACCACAAATGAGTCAACCCGCGATACAGATAAGGATAACTTATATTCACGGCGAGGTTAATGGCGTGGCGCCTAACATGAATGTGGCCGTTAATTTCCAGCTAAATAATGCTCCGGCGGTGAGGGATAACGTGATGGAGGTGCCCTTCTCCATATCGGCCTCCTCAGTGCCCCCGCTCCTCAGCATAACGATAAAGGGCACGGCAATAGTGCAGGGCGACCCCAAGGCAATCAATTCATTGGCAAACGAGTTACGGTCCGGCAAGCCCAATCAAGTGCAGGCATTAGCCATGCAGTACGCAATGCTTGAGTTAGCGCTTATATCCAGGGAATTAGGCCTCCCGCCAATACTGCCGGTGCAGGCATCGCAGCCCCCGCCCCAGAGCAATAACATTCTATGAAAAAATCAAACCGCTACAACTCTTTAGTTCACGAAGTATTCCCAGCCCTTATACATTAGTTCCCCTCCATTGTACTGCACTCCCCTTCCTTCCTCTACCTTGGCGAACTCAATCATGCCGAGCCTCAGGAACTTATCTACGCAATCATGGCTCACCGAGAATATGGGCAAGTACTCCTCGCCCGCATTGAAGACTAATTCCTCTATTGAGGCGCCGAATCTATTTGCTGCCTCAATCACTTCCTGGGGCGCCGGTAATTGAGTAATTATTATCCTGCTCTTCTCGCCCATTATGTGAAGCGCCCTCCCCAGCCCATCGCTGGAGTCTATTGATGCCGTTATGCATGTCCCCAGTCTCCCCACTGAGTCATACACATTCATGGGTAGCTCCGGCCGCTTAAGCATGTTAATCCCCCTCCTCACCGTGGGGTCCTCATGGGCTGTATCCCATAACTTGAAGCCGAGGCCATTAAAGCCAAAGAGCGGAATCGTTACAAGTGAATCGCCTGGCCTCGGTTGTCTCCCAATCTCTCTCTCCGCTATGCCTAGAACAGCTATATCTATCACGTCGTCATCCCCCTCATTCAAGTCGCCCCCAATCAATGGGGCGCCGTAACGGTTCCCAGCATCCATTATCCCCCTCGCCACGCTCATAACATCATTTACTTCAAGGCTTCTTCTCGCGGTTATTGATGATACTAGGGCAATGGGTTTACCGAGCTTCACGTAGATATCGCTGAGGGCGCCCACGGTTGTTCTCCACCCCACGTCGTAATACGTCATGAACTTCATTTTAGTCCTGGAGAATGCGCCTCCATCTATCTTAAGCAATAGGAGGGATTCGCCAAGCCTTATGTAGGATACGTCATTATCGGTTATGCCGCTCATTCCCCGTATTAGTTTCAGTAATCCGTCCTCGCCCAGTTCCGTTAACTTCATGCTTTCCTCATCATAGCAAAGCTTTTAAATTGATTATCGTAGGCGAAGCGTCAGATATGGCAAGTAGGTGTCTAGGGATGATTCAATCGGAACTAAACGAAATGGCGGGCAAGATAGTTATGGTGAAGCTGAGGGACGGCACAACCGTGAGGGGCGTCCTCAAGAGCTTTGATCAACACATGAACCTCCTCCTAGAGGACTCCGAGGAAATAATTGATCCAAAGACCTCAGTGAAGAGGGGCCTCGTAATGATAAGGGGGGATACGGTTTTATTCGTGTCCCCACTATAGGTGATTAAGCATGGGTACAGGCACACCCACATTTGGAAGAATGAATAGGGGCAAAAGCCACATAACTTGCCCCCGCTGTGGTCGCCACTCCTATAATGTAGTTAAGGGCGTTTGCGCAGCTTGTGGCTGGGGCAAGTCAAAGAAGCTCAGGAGATATTCCTGGCAACACAAGAAAATAAATGGTAGGCGATTAATCTAATTCCTCCGGGCCCCACATAGATTATTGGGCTAAGTCAATGGTGCCCACGAGGGGCTCCGCCCCATCTCCAGTCACTAAAACAGTATCCTCAAACTGAGCAACATATCCCTTCCCGCCCTCAATGAGGGTGGCGTAACCATAAAGCACTCCCCGCCTCATTAATTGATTTATTATGGGCATAGTGGAGTCCCGGAAGTCTCCCTGCAACCACCGCGGCGTGAACGGCAGCGAGTTAAACCTTGAGTAAATTAGTTCAGCTGCCTCCTCTAATTCCTTCCCCAACTTCTTCACAGCCACGCGCTCAACTCTATATATGGTGATCGTTTTCCCATCCACGACGTGCCCCTTCCCATTGGTAACGAATGGCTCTATCGCATACGTCTCCCCCGGCATCACCTTCTCCCCAGTCTCCGCCTCTATGTTGGGGACGGAGACCCCAGCATGAAGCAGATACCTCCTAATCAGGTGGCCAGTTAAGTTCTCTATTGGCCTATAACCGTAGCTCCTAATGGTTTTCTCAATTATGGCCCCCACCCTACCCATTTGTGTTCCCGGCTTGAAGTTATCAATGGCATTGCCTAGAGCCGCCTTGGCTGCCCTCGCCATCATTGAGAACGCGTCGTTGAAGTAAACCGTGACCGCGGCGTCGGTTATATATCCATCTATGTGGGCCCCCGCATCTATTTTCACAATGGAATTGCTGGGTATCGTTAATTCATCTCCAATCAATGCCGTGTAATGGGCAGCCACCTCATTGATTCCAATATTGGTTGGAAACGCGGGCTCCGCGCCATACTCCTTAACCGTTTCCTCAACTAGGTTACATAGCTCTATTACCTTCATGCCTGGATGAGCGGCATCAACTGCTCTCCTCAATGCTGCCCTCAATGCCCTGCCCGAGTCCTTATACTTCCGCACGGCCTCCTCATCCATGATTAGTCAAGGTTAGTTCAGCTTAAAACACTGTCGGGCAGAATCATTAAGGCTCAGCAACGGTTTAGGCAATGCTTATTAATGCACGGCCCCATCATTACTTCATGGATGAGCAAGTCAAGTCACTAGTGAGGAACACGGCTGGATTAATAAACATGGCTCTAAGCATAAAGCCCACGGAGTGCATAGAGAAAAACCTAAGCACAATAACCAATAATGCCATTGCAGCCCTAAAGATGCTTGTGCCCGAATTATCGGGCTCAATCGATGAATTGGCGCCTAAATTCATTAAGATCCAGGAAATGAGCAAGGCATTGGCCGGCAATCCAAGCATTGAGGGATACATAGACTCCGTTATGTCCATCTTCTCGCGGTTCAACGTTGATCCAGGCATATGGGCTGCCTTCACAACGCTGGAGGCCATGTACGCCATCCAGACGTGCGGCAATGAGTCGGGCAAGTACTTCCTAGTTAGAACAATACTGGCGGGCTCCCTCCCATTTAACCTATACATAACCATGCTGAACCACGTCGGCGTGGATAATCAATTCGCCGTGGAATTGTTCAAATCATTATTATCCCAAGCCCAGTGATCGGCATAAAGGATTGCTGCATCAAAAAGCGGCTTGATTTTTAGGCAAATGAATTATTCCCAAATCATCTGCCTGTGATCAGCATTGTTTCCTCCGATTGCTTGTTGCGGGCGCCTTCATGCATCATTAAGTCCCTTATCGCTATGCGTATGGCTTCAGAACGACTTGGGAATATTCCTTTCTTTACTAACTCATCAAGTTCCTCCAGAATTTGCTTGGGGAGATGCACGGATATAAGTACCATTTTCTCCTTGCTCTTCGTTTTAGGCATAGGATAAGTAAGTCGATTTACGGCTTTTTAACGTTGTGGTTCATCTTAAACGTATATATGAGCATCAAGCCTTAGGCTGGCTTTCCCTTGTTTTTACCCCCTCATCCTTTACCGATTCGAATATGGGCGACTTGTAGTACCTCCTAGATACCTCGCTCGGCACATTTGTCAGCTCATCCTCAGGCAATATGCTTAACGCGTCCCAAGCTATGTCAAGCGTGTTCTCGAAGCTCCTCCTCTCATAGTAGCCCTGAGCAATGAATTTCTTCTCGAACTCAACCGCGAATCTAAGGTACCTCCTCTCCCTCCAACTCAAGTTATTCTCGCCCACAAGTATCGCTAGATTCCTTATATCGGATGCCCTAGCATATGCTGATATTAATTGATTAGCCACGTACTTATGGTCCTCCCTAGTTTTTCCCTCGCCTATCGCATCCTTCATCAACCTGGAGAGACTCATCAAGACATCGAAGGGCGGATAAATGCCTCTGCCCCACATGGATCTGGAGAGAACCAGTTGGCCCTCAGTTATGTAGCCGGATAAATCGGGTATCGGGTGAGTTATATCATCGTGAGGCATGGTTAATATCGGGAATTGAGTCACGCTTCCCTTCCTGCCATGGGCCCTCCCAGCCCTCTCATAAATCGAGGCTAGATCAGTATACATATAGCCCGGGTACCCCCTCCTGCCCGGTAATTCGCCTTTTGATGATGAGAGCTCCCTAAGCGCCTCCGCGTAATTAGTTAAGTCAGTCAATATGACGAGGACATGGTAATCACGCCACCAAGCCAAGTACTCGGCTATAGTTAATGCTATTCTCGGCGTTAATATCCTCTCGGCAACGGGGTCGCTGGCCAAGTTAAGAACCATGACTAGCCTCCTCAATGCCCCGGTCCGCCTAAACTCATCCAGGAAGAAAAGCGCCTCCTCGGTCTTTAACCCAACCGCTGCGAAGACTATGGCGAACTCCGACTCAGCTCCCCTAACAGTTGCCTGCCTCGCGGCTTGCGCCGCCATCATGTTATGGGGGAGACCGGTCCCGCTGAATATGGGTAGTTTCTGTCCCCTAACCATTGTGTAAAGACCATCTATAGCGCTTATCCCTGTCTCTATGGGTTCCTCCGGGTAATCCCTAGCATATGGATTCAGCGGCTCCCCATTCACGTCCAGGAACTCCTCCGGAGGAGGCATGGGTAATCCATCCCTGGGCTCCCCCCTCCCATTAAGTACCCTACCCAGCAGGTCCTCGCTGACCCTGACGTCGAATGTCTTGCCCCTAAACCTAACCGTGGATCCAAGGGCCGGCAGCCCCAGGGTGCCCGTGAGCACTTGCGCTATTGCATAGTCAGGCCCCACCTCCACTACCTGCACTAGCCTTGGTTCCCCATCGGGTCCCTCGACCTCCCCAATTTCTCCATAAGCTACATTCCTGGTTCGCCTGATTACTATTAAGGGCCCCTTGACCTCGCTCACCGTCTTATAGCCTTGAATACCCCTTATTTGCTGCATAGATCTAGCCTCTACATAAGTGTTTTAAGCATTTTGCAGTGATAATAATGAATATAGGGGCAACGCTTTAAACCATTTATAAGGCGGCTTCAATACATGAGGAAGCCTCAACCAAGTGATCTATACTTGTTTAAATTGATTCACCAGGCGAGGACTAATGGTAGATTAACGGCATTCACGGTCACGGAGCCCAAGGAGAATGAGTACGTCAGCAATATTTGGCTCAGCGATGGGTCTAGAACATGGCAATTCACCAGAAGCGGCTCCGACTCTAGCCCGGCTTGGTCCCCAGATGGCTCTAGGCTAGCATTCCTCTCGCGAAGAGGGGCAAGGCCCGAGGATAAGTGGGTTCAATTAATGTTGAGCGACTTCAACGGCGAGCCCCGGGCCCTAGTGAAGAGGGAGGGTATTTCAAGCATTCAGTGGTCCAGGGATGGCAGATTCATATACTTCCTGGCCCCCGTGGGCAAAATAGATGATGACGTGAAGATAATAGATAGGATACCTATTTGGTTCAATGGGCGGGGCTACACGTATGGCGTATACACTCACTTATTTAGGGTTGACGCCGAGACAGGCGATGCGCAGCAATTAACCAGTGGGGACTTTAATGTTGTGGCGTTTGATGTATTGAATAATATAGTTATGGCCGTGTCCAGCAATGAGTTAAGGCCATTCGAGACCGAGATCCGCGTGTTGAGTGGCTCCGGCATGGAAACCATAAAAAGCGGGGCCCTAAGCGTGTCGTCGCTGGCTTGGCTGCCCAGCGGGGATGGATTATTAGCTATAGGCCATGACCTGCACAGGGGAACCGTTACTCATAATAGATTGCTGCGCATTGGATTAGATGGATCGATTAAGGATTTGCTGGGCGACTTTCCGCTGGAGGTCGGCAATAGCCTCAACAGCGATATGAGGGGCTCTCCTCCCGACGTTAAGGTGGAGCTCGATGGCTCATTAGCCATATTTCCAGTGAATGAGGCCGGATCAGTTAATCTATATGGATTCGACTTAGCCACGGGGCAATTAAGGCGAGTAACCGAGGGCGAGTGGAGCATTGAGAGCTTCTCTTCCCGCGGCGGCTCATTGGTGTTCACTGCCATGAATGCCGCATCGCCGGCCGAGCTATTCATGAGGGAGGGAAACAGCGTTAGGCGCATTACATCGTTTAATGATGGCGTGGTTTCATCCCTTCAATTGGCGAATCCCACGCATATTAGATTTACTGCCAGCGATGGCGTTTCCCTGGATGCTTGGGTTCTCTCTCAGCAATCAACGGGTAAATTGCCGGCAATAGTGGAGATCCATGGGGGCCCGAAGACAATGTATGGAAATGCCTTCATGTTTGAGTTCCACGTTCTCTCGGGGGACTTCATGGTTATTTACATGAATCCACGGGGGAGCGCCGGCTATAGTGAGGTCTTCGCCGATATACGGGGGCACTATGGGGAGCGGGATTACTTGGATATAATGGAGGGATTAAGCCACATCATCTCCAGGTTCCCAGTGGATTCATCCAGGGTAGGGGTAATAGGGGGCTCATATGGTGGATTCATGGTTAATTGGATAATTACTCACACGAGGGCATTCAGGGCTGCAGTGAGCGAGAGATCCATAAGTAATTGGCTTCACTTCTTTGGGACCAGCGATATAGGGTTCTTCTTCGGGAATGACCACGTGGGGGGAAACTTGGACGCTGATCCATGGAGTAATCGAGATAAGTTCATCGAGAAGTCCCCCGTAATTCACGTAAAATATGTTGAGACTCCAGTAATGATTATTCACTCCCTTGAGGATTATAGGTGCTACGTGGGGGAGGCTCTGCAGTTCTATACTGCATTGAAGTATAATGGAAAGAAGGCTCGCCTAGTGCTTTTCCCGGGGGAGAACCATGACTTAAGTAGAACTGGGAAACCATCGCATAGAGTGGAGAGGCTCAACATAATTAGGGATTGGTTCATTAATGGCCTCGCCGGAAATACATTAAAGCAGTGATAGGGGTTAGGGCGCGTGGGCGAAGTAAGGGTATCCGAATTAGCGTATAAGGTATTGAATATAGTGGCTAATGGAGCAGTGAGCATTGATGAAGTGTCGCGAATAATTGGAATCGATTCGAATTCATTAATGAGAACTATAATGGAACTGGCTGCCAAGGGATTCATCACCACCGAGAAGAGAACAGTGGCTAGTTACGACTTAACCGAGGAGGGGAATCGCTACATGCTGCTCGGCTCGCCCGAGGCAAGACTAATTCAGTTACTGAAGAAATGCAACTGCACGCCTAAGCCAAGCGACTTGCCGAGCCTTGCCCAGGAGTTTGGAGTGGAGTTAACCATTGAGGAAGCCAAGATAGCGATTAACAACGCCGCTAAGCTCGGCGCTATAAGGTTCCAGGGCGGAACCATAATGCTTAATAGGATTGAGGAGAGGGATCCAGTTAAGGAATCATTAATCACCATTAGCCGCGGGGGCTCCATTGATGAGAAGAGCCTAGCCCAATTACTTAAGCGGGGATTAGTTAGGCGGCGGGAGCAATCCATTATATTGATTAAGCCAGACCAATCATTGCCGGGACTCCTCCGCAATGGCGTAATTAAGCCGGCTCGCCTAGTCACGTCCCTCACCTCCGAATTAATTAGAAGCGGTGAGTGGAGAAACCTGGAATTGAAGGAATTCGACCCATCGGTGCCGGTGCCCATACTGCAATCAATTGGGCGGCACTTCTATAGTGAATTCATTGATTTCCTGAAGGAGATATATGAATCCATGGGGTTCCAGGAAACCTATGGACCATATATTGAGTTGGAGTTCTGGAACTTCGATGCCTTATTTCAGGCCCAGGATCACCCCGCCAGGGAAATACATGACACGTTCTTCGTCTCCGCGCCCAGCCAACGCAATGTGCCGAAGCACTTAATTGATGGCGTCGCATCAGTTCATGAAAACGGCGGCGGCACCGGCTCAATGGGTTGGAGATATAAATGGAATGCAGAGAAGGCGCTCTCCCTAATTCTGCGTTCCCAGGCCACAGCAGTCAGCGTGCGAACACTGGCGTCGCGTGGAGATGGCGAGTATAGATCATTCACAATTGATAGGGTTTTCAGGCCTGAAGTGCTTGATGCCAAGCACTCAATGGAATTTCATCAAGCTGACGGCATAATAGTCGGCAGGGGACTCACGTTTAAGCATCTCCTTGGGTTTCACGAGGAATTCGCCAGGAGACTCGGCATGAAGCGAGTCATGTTTAGGCCCTCCTATTTCCCATTCACTAGCCCCAGCGCCGAGATATATATGCTTCACGATAGGCTGGGGTGGATAGAGGTGGGGGGAACAGGGATTTTCAGGCCAGAGGTGCTTGCGCCGCTTGGCATACGGGAGTCCACTGTACTGGCGTTCGGCATGGGAGTGGATAGGTTAGCCATGGTGGTGATGGGCGTGGGCGACATTCGTGACTTATTATCACCCAGCATTGAGTACCTAGCGGAGAGCAGAAGTAAACTCGTGAAGGCAATTCAATCAATGACCTAAGCGGGAAGCCTTAAAACGAGGCATGAATGCCCTAATATATGCTGGATATCGTGGCAATGGGGGAACCATTGGTTCAATTCAATGCCGTCACCAAGGGCCCCCTTCGTTACGTCACGTACTTCGAGAAGCACTCAACGGGGTCAGAGGCTAATGTATGCGTGGCGGCGGCTAGGCTCGGTCTTCGCAGCGGCTTAGTAACTAAGCTAGGCAATGATGAGTTCGGGCATTACGTGCTTAATTGGTTAAGGGGGGAGGGCGTTGATGTGTCCCGCATATTGCTTGATGATGAGCACCCCACAGGTGTGTACTTCGTTCAAAGGAGTTACCCCATACCTGGAGTCAGTGATGTTGCTTATTATAGGCATGGCTCCGCCGCCTCATTTATTTCCGAGAATGATATGGATTATGACTATATCAGAAATGCTCGAGTATTTCATACCACAGGCATAACTCTGGCGATAAGTGAATCGGCTCGATTGGCCGCATTAAGGGCGATGAGGGAAGCCAAGAAAGGCGGAGCATTAGTATCATTCGATTTAAACATTAGACGAAAGCTTTGGCGTGATATGGGGGAAGCCATTAAGGTAATGAAGGAGGCAATGAGTAATGTGGATGTGGTTTTCATGGATGAGGAGGAAGCCATGATGATGCTTGGGCAGAGGGAGATTAGCTCCATGCTTAAGGAGGCTGAGAAGGTTTTTGGGATAAGTAAGGTAATAATCAAGAGAGGCATTAGGGGTTCAATAGCCAGGTGGGAAAACGAAGTCAGCGAGGTGGATGCATTCCATGTACCGGTGGAGGACCCCATAGGTGCTGGGGATGCGTATGTGGGCGTTTTCCTATCATCCATGTTAAAGGGCATGGGGCTCAAGGAGTCAATGCTGAGGGCATCGGCGGCGGCCGCAATGGTTGTCATGGTTAGAGGCGATGAGGAGAATCTGCCGAGCGAACGCGACTTAAGCCTCTTCCTGGGCAGCGTGGGTCATGATGTGGACATTAGGTAATTAAGAAATAACGGACTCTTTATTGTGAAGAATGGATCGATTTACAGAAAGCGGAAAGCCTCGCCCTTTAGGGTGGGGAGGAGGTCAGTTAAAGGGCTTCAGCGTTGTTTGTGGGATGCGGGAAAAAATGATTTAAAAATCTGGGCTTAACCCCTAGGATGTGATGGGGCTTGTCGATTAATTCATCACTGAGCCCAGAGGTTCAGGTTGATGGGAATGCCGTTATTATTAGGATAAAGGTGGAGAAGGAGACCAGTGCATCCATGCTGGCTAAGAAGCTAAAGGAGAAGACGGGTCTCGAATTCTCGAGCCTCGGTGATTCCGTGGTCAGCGTGGTTACAATAGATAAGTCATTCATGGATGATGACTTCATCAAGGTCTTGACGGATAGAGTATCATCCATGCTGAATATAGATCTGGAGTCCTTGATTAAGGAATCCAAGAAGCCAGTCATCAAGAGAAGGAAGAGGAGAAGCAAGAGAGGCAAGAGGTCCCGCGGCAAGAAACGGGGAGCAAGAAGGAGAAAAAATTCATAGACACGTAAGGTTTTTAAACCTTCAGAGTCATGCATATTTTACTATGTCGGCAACGCCAATTACGCCTCCATCTGCAGAGGAGGTACATATAGAGGTGGATGAGGATACTAAGGCCACCATTAAGGAGATTTTATCCCAAATGATTAACCCAGTAACCATTGAATTCTTCACAAGCGCCACTTGTAAAGAGCGCGAAACTAATTGGTGCACACCAACACAGGAGTTACTGGACTTGTTGGTGGAGTTATCGCCGTCAGGCAAATTAATAGTGAATAAGCATAACTATGATGAGGATAAGGCTGCGTTCGAGAAGTTTGGGTTAACAAGCAACAGGGTTCCCGCCATATTAATGGATGGCGGTTCCATAAGGTACATCGGCGCGCCTCTGGGCGAGGAGGTGAGAGCATTCATAGAAACCATAACTAGGTTATCCACGGGCAAGACTGGGCTTAGGCAGAGAACCAAGGAGACGCTGAGCAAACTAAATGAATCCAATGCTAAGCACGTTGAGGTCATAACGGTGGTTACTCCATCCTGTCCTTACTGCCCCTACGCCGTTCTCTTAGCTAATATGTTTGCGCATGATAGTGGAGGCAAGGTTATTGCAATGAATGTGGAAGCATACGAAGCTCCAGACATAGCTGACGCGTACTCCGTAAGCGCTGTGCCTACCGTGGCTCTTCGCGCCGCGGATCAGGAAATAGGTAATGTGGAGTTCGTGGGGGTACCGCCTGAGGCGGAGCTGCTTAAGAAGGTTCTTGAGTATAGCGGAGCAGAACACGTGGAGAAGCAATAAATTTAATCCAATAAATCTAATCTAGTTCCAGCATGAATATATTATTTGTAACCGGTAATAAGGGTAAGATTGAGGAGGCAGCACATATATTATCTAGGTGGGGTATCGGCGTTTATCAGTCGACGAATCTACATAAGGTCGAGATACAGAGCAATGAATTGGAGGAAATAGTGACTTATGCATTGAATCAATTATGTGATTATGGGGATCTGATTGTGGTTGAGGATGATGGTCTCTTCATAGATTCATTACATGGCTTTCCAGGACCATACTCGGCCTATGTTTATGCAACTATTGGACTGCGTGGGATTCTTCAATTGCTTGAATCCACCACGTCCAGGCGAGCAGTATTTAGGTCAGTCGTTGGTGTATGCATGGGTGGGAAACCAAAGCTCTTCAGGGGAGAAGTGGTTGGCAATATCGTTAATGAGCCTCGTGGCTCTCATGGATTTGGATTCGATCCTATCTTTGCCCCGCTTGGCGTTGATTCGACCTTTGCCGAGATGAATATTGAGGAGAAGTCGATTTACTCGCATAGGTCCCGGGCATTCACGAGGCTCGCCGAGTACCTTGTAGGAGGAAGATAGCTAGGAATGATATTAGCATGAGGAGTGCTCCAATTTCTATCCCAAGGGATAATTTATATATATCCAGCGAGGAATAGTCCTGAATGGTGCATACGACTTCCTTCCAATTGCCCATTTCCAAATAGTTGCCGGCGATTAGGCTAGCATTATTTGGGTAGCAATACGGATAATAATTGCTCGGTAACTCAATGTGCATGTTGCTTGCCTTTCGTGCAATTATTATTACATTGCCCCACTCATTCAAGGTTATATTAAGATGATCGCAATTCACAGCGCGTTGATTGGGTCCATATAGTATAAGCGAGGAATTGATGGGAACCACCAGGGTATAATTAACTTGACTAGTGGTTATGCTGCATGACACGCTCTGAGCGATCGCTGTAACGGCTACTGATAGGGCTGCAATCATCATGAATAAAATGAGTCCCTGCTTCCTCATGCTTCACACCTCCGGCAGCTGAAGCTGGCTAGGTATTAGCTTCTCATTCTTGAGTGATCTCAGGAACTTAACATTATGTATTAATATAACCTTAGTCGCACAACTGTAGCAGTATGTATTTCCATTTATTATAGCAGCGGCCCTCCGAGATCCACATACAATACAAGTAAATGCCTTCATCCTAACCACAGCGATTCACTCAAGCGATTTAAATGTTGCTTACATAAAGGAAATCCACAATTACTTTCTGAATAATAAGGCATTATGCGAGTCGATTCCCTTGATCCAGACATTAGTCATGCCATTCCTTGAAAAGATTTCCCTAACTTCCTCGGGCCTCATCCTTAACCATGGAGGCGGACCAAATCCAGTTAATCCTGGCTTGAACTCAATTATGAGCGCGAGCCCCCCATTCTTGAGCACTCTATGAATTTCCTTGGCCACGCCATCCTTATTCTCCATATCATGAAATGAATTAACCATTAATAGAAAATCCACTTCGCCGTTCTTAATTGAGGTGTGTTCAGCGTCCTCGATCAGGAAAATGGCATTACCGTTAATGCGGCTCTTAGCTACCTCTATGGATTGGGGATCCCTATCTATGCAGTAAACTTTATTGGCGTGACGCAAAAGAGCGTCGCAGAATCGCCCTACCCCGCATCCTAGATCGGCCGCTGTATCCACGTGGTTCATTGTGTCATTTATTAGTTTCTCTATTTCCGGAGATGCAGGCCAATCCCCATGTTTTCCACGATGCATAATTAGTCGATATCGGAAACTTAATACTTAATAAATATTTAGGACCCCAGTGAACTACCCGCCCTCACGGACGGGCATCCCCACCTCGCGGTGATGATTTCCTGCTTCCTCCAGGAAACTCACTATACACTCCCTCAGAGAAGGAGACTTTCGCCCCCTTAACCCCCGATAAGTTAAAGCCTCATAATTAGGTAGAGAATTGCAATAAAATCTGAGAAATTCCTATATTAATTACAAATCAAAGAATTGCATGGATGCGAAAATAGTAGGTCTGGCGGTGCTGGCAATAGTCTTGCTAGTGGCCGCCATAGTGGGCTTCTATCAATACTCCACCGCTGCTTCAAAGGCTTCATCCCTGGCTTCAACTGTGCAAATGTATAAATCATCGCTGCAATCAGCGGAATCGAATGCAACCAAGTATGAGGAGCTCTATCTAAATGCAACTAAGTATGAGGACATGTATATGGCTCTCTACTCCAATGCGGAGAAGAATTATACTCAATACCTCAACTTATACGATAATTTGGCAAGCGAGTCGCATGCAATTCAGCAGTATGCCGAGGGCGCTGCGCTGGATGCGGTATTTAAGTTCTGGGATGGAATAGCAATAGAGAATCCAAGCGATGTGACTCCCCTCTTGGCTGGAAACTTCACTGCGAATATAGTTGGGACACCGTTCCCAGGCACCTATACATACTCATCATTTAACTCAACATGGCTTCAAAACTTCTTTGGCAATTATGAAACCGTTTACTTCTACACCACTGCCCTGCCCACGGTCACTGAGCTAAATAACTCCACGTTCCTAGTCACAGCGGTCGTTCAGTACTTCGTGGCTCCAACTCAGGATCCAGTGTATCTACAAGTATTTAATGCATCTAACTCCATAACGGTAAAGATAATAAATGGTGCGCCAATGATAGTTAGCCTTTCTTGGGATGGAAATGAGTTGCCGCCATCAACTGTAATAGCCGGCTACCCCTCGCAACACTCATTGCAAGCTAATCAAGCAATGATGATATACCTCAATGAGTTGAACAGCCTAGGGGCCGAGTTGCCGCCCAACTATATTGCGGCATCATTTGCGCCAACGGCAACGCTAAGCGTAAATGGGCAATTACCGCCGGGATTACGGCCTGGAAACTATACTGGAGTAAGCTCCATAGAGAATTTCTTCTCCGGTTGGGATAATTACTTCATATTCGTGGCGGAGTATGCCCAGAACCTTCTCCCCAATGGCACCGCTACATCGCCGATGGTGAGTATAACTCTCCAACCAAGCGGTGCGGAGGCATTTATCACAGCTAATGACACGGTTTTCATAGGGTTCGTGAATAAGGGGGAAGCAAGCTTCCCAGCAATCTATGACCTACACGTATCGATAATGACCACCCTTATATATAATTCATCTGCTGCGCAATGGCAAATAATTAACCAATCATGGAATGTAACTCAAGCCTCAATAGGCAGCGATACGCTCTACTATAATTTGAATACGCCGGAATTTAACGTGATAGGCGAGCGCACAATTACCGTTAATGCATCAATGGGCGCAGTCGTGGAATTAGGTAACATAATTGCAGTAATACGGCCCGGCACATATGCTGAATTACCTAATGGAACGCTTGAATCAATGTATAACTTCTCATTGATAGATCTAGGCATGGAGGCTGTATACTCGCCGACTCCAGGATTAACTCCGCTCTATGCATTCGCATTTGCAATAAATGGCAAAATAACGCCGCAATACTCATTAGTTAACTCAATGAAGCAGCCCAGCCCAGTAATAACGCTTGTATTCGCGCCAAGTACCTGGACCTCCTGGACCTGGTTCGGCGGTTCATTTAATGGATCAACATATGTGGGCGGGTCATATAAGTTCCCAGATCAATGGATATATGGAAGTCACGTGATGGTTAATAATAAGTTCTTCAAGCCCGTCATATGGATATTTGAAGCTTCGCAATCACCGTTAGGAGAGGCGCCGCAAATGATTCAATTACCTGCATCGCCTGTATTTGGATTAACCCCCATATCCGACTACACCTTTGCAGTGAATGGAACCACGGGGGGAGTACTGGAGGCCGGCAACATAATAACTGTAATTCAGCCAGGAACCTACATAAACACGACGACCTCGCTTCTTAAGAATTACAACTTCTCCATAGTGTTCTACGCGCCTCAAAACGTCACATCACCCGCTCCTGGCCAAGTGTCATCACTTGTATTTGCCTATGCAATTAATGGTAAAGTATCGTTCAGCTACACCGCAACGCAGCCCTTCATAACTATTATAGAGACCCCCACGACCGGCGTATCCATGTGGACATGGGGAGAGAAAAATGGCGTATTTACGTACCTATTCAGAGACCCGTTAATCATAGGCAAGGGAATAGTGATAAACCTCACCTTCGTTAAGCCAGTCCCCTGGGTCCTAAGCCTTGGCTATGGATCAACTACTACAACAACTAGCACCATGACCACTACACCAAGCCCCACCCCAAGCACCACTACATCTGCTCCACCGCCATATACATGGGGCGGTTAAGGACCATTATAAACAAAAATAATTAAATTAAAAATAAACCCCTAATTATTTCCTTTTAAAGGGAGCAATATAATTCCCACGTTGCTGGTTTCCAAATCCTATTCACCGATTCCCCAGGGGTTCGTACTAACTTAATGCGCCATCTCTAACTTATTATGTTGGAGACAATGATCTCGCCCTGGGAGGCTTGTTTCAGAAACAAATATTCTAAAATATAATGAAAATAAAGATACGTTGCCCTCTGGGCAGAGGCCTCATGCACGCCCTTATTTTTATAATTATTTGGTATAAGCTAGGTTAATGCCTAGGTTCGCATACTTAATAATGTATGATGGATCGGCATTTAATGGGTTCACAGGTGGACCCGGAACCATAGAGCACATATTAAGAAGGGTGTTCACAAGGCTAAATAAGTCACCCGTAGATATAGCTAAAGCATCACGCACTGATCCCGGGGTCTCCGCACTAATGAATGTTATAGCCGTTAATCTATCTAGGGAATTACCGATTGGATTAATAAATTCAAAGTTGCCTCCTCAAGTGCGTATATGGGGAGTGGCAATGGTTGGGGACGATTTTAACCCAAGAAATGCAATTCAACGAAAATACTTATTCTTTGCCCAATGGAGGGGGGAGGATGCATCATTAATGAAGCAAGCTGCATCGATTTTCATAGGCAAGCATGATTTGCGCAACTACATGATAAATGATGGTAGTCCAACAATTGTCGAGATATATGATATAAACATTGATATACGCGGCGGCCTAATCATGGTTAGATTTATTGGGCATGGCTTCAGGAATAAGATGCTGAGGAAAATAATGAATGCCATATTAATGGCTGGGAGAGGTGAAGTCGAATTGAAGCACCTATCATCTACAATCGATACATCAATTATGGCGCCAATTCCGCCTCATGATCCACACGGACTTATATTGGAGGAAGTTAAGTATAAAGATCAACTTAACTTCACGATAGATGCCGGTGCCCGCACGTTTTTTGCGCGTTACTTGAAGAAGAGATTAATGGAGGTAAGCAGCATGCTTGCCTCATATGAGTACCTGCTAAGCACCGCAATTAATGACAAAATGAATAACAAGCCTCATCCCTTCTAGGGGCGGGGAGGAAGTATTATTACCCATTTAATACGTTTCTGAGTCTTTGTCGTTATTTTGTCATTGCTCTATTCGGGCGCCGGAATCTATTGATGTAACCCATGCTCTCCAGCCCTCACCAAGGGCTCTAATTGCTTCGGCCTTGCTTTCAAAAATCGCTACAATGCTTCCCCCCAATCCAGCTCCACTTATTTTTGATCCAAGGGCTCCAGCCTCGCTTAACTTAGTCCGTATTCGTTCTATCTCGGGTAGACTCACGTCATAAAGATCCCTTAGTAATTCATGTTGTTCATTTAATATTTTACCAATTATGTGAGGCGATGGATTACTTCTCCGCAATTCATCTAACGCTCTCATAGTGGATTCATTCATTTTAATCGTGAACTCTATTCTCTTCCTTTGAACCGCATTAAGCGAATCTAGATAATTCCATGCGGTTCGGCCAAGTTCCGTCCAATTAATCATTTCGAGGGGCAGATCCAAGTTAATGCCCATCGCTTCCCCAAGCGCCTTCAATCCCTCCCTTAATTCTCGCTGCCTCTCGGAATGTATGTTAAGCGTCTTATGTTTTATTCCTGAATCAATAACTAGGAAGGGCAGATCCTTAATCCCTAGTTCCTCCACATTATAGGGAGGCTTAGTGTTCAGCACTATAAGTCCCCCAAAGGCCGCAGCGTATTGATCAAGTCTGCCGCATGGGATGCCAAGTACATCATGCTCAGCCATATATGCTAGTTCCGCCAAGTCTTTAGTGCTTAATCCGAATCCATATGCTGAATCGAACCACTTAATTAAGGCCACGAGCAATACGGAGCTACTGCCCAGGCCCGCTCCCATTGGTACATCACTATATATGCTTAGCCTTGCCCCCCTTATCTTTAATCCTCGACTCCTCATCGCCCTTAATGCAGCCACCACGTAATCGCTCCATTTACCAACGAACTCGGAGTCGGCATCTACATTATCACGCTCCCCAAGGTTAATAGCATCAACTCTGACCGACCCATCGCTTGCTTCTCCAATTATGGTTGTTCGTAGATTTATCGCGGCCGGAACCACGGGCAACCCCTTATAGTCCTGGTGAGTATTAAGCAAGTCAATCCTACCTGGCGCAGATACCTTCATGCATTGAACCAATTGCAGCTAATTAATAAGTTATTGGCGTTGCGAAACTATAGTAATTCAATAAACCTGACCTCCTCCCCGCCCTAAAGGGCGAGGTTTGCCGTTCGTTTTATCAACAAGCTCCCTGTGGGCTATGCTTATTAATGTCACATCATTTTGCAGTTAATGGGAATGGAGTTACGGTTTAATCCATTAATAGGTGAATGGATAATGATTTCAACTGTGAGGCAGGCACGACCATGGCAACCAAATGAAGGTTGCCCCTTTGATCCAGGCAATGATGAGACAGGCATTGGTTGGTCATACCTCATACTTCCAAATAAGTATCCAATGCTTGTTCCGAATCCTCCTGCCCCAATTAAGGTTCCTGGACTTAGGTCAAGGAGGTCCTTCGGTTATTGTAAGGTAGTTGTGGAGTCTCCGAATCATTCATTAAGTGATCTTCATGACCTTAAACTAGATGAATTAACTAATGTAATGCTGGGAATTAGGCAGGAAATTGCAAACATGGAGAAGCAGAGCTTTGTTAAGTATGTTTTCTTTTTCAGGAATAAGGGGCGAGAAATAGGAGTATCCCTGACGCATCCCCATAGTCAAATATATGCATTACCATATGTGCCCCTTAGGATTCGATTAGAGGCCAAGAACATGAAGAATTATATGAAGCGACGCGGGACATGCATGTTATGCGATATTTTACGCATCGAGAACAGCAGCGAGAGGCTTCTATACGTCAATGATGGTTTCTCCATAATAAAGCCATACTACTCAATGTGGCCCTATGAGATACACATCATCCCCAGGAGACACGTGCAGAGGCTGTCCCAGCTAACGGATGATGAGGTGAGGTTCCTGGCGGATTCCCTCCGGGCCTCCACTTACATGCTTGATTCGGTGCTGGGCAGGGACATGCCGTACGTGATGGCGGTTCACCAAGCCCCCGTCAAGTCCCACAAGTCCTTCCACCTCCACGTGGAGTTCTATCCCATGCTGAGGGACGCGAGTAAGATGAAGTACGCGGCTGGCGTGGAGTGGGGTCTCTGGACGTTCACCTACGACTCATCGCCCGAAGCTAAGGCAGCGGAGCTGAGGAAATCATGTGCTAATGCACGCGATCTAATCGGGAGGTGCATTTAATCGATTCCCCGAAGCCAGCGCGCCGATAATTTATGCATGGGTCTTCCCCGCTGAAGGCAAGCCATGAATCATGGTAATCCTGGGAGAAATACGTGGGGTTAATACGTGGAGAGCGAAAGCGTTGGGGCATAGTTTCAATGATTCATAACAAACTACTGCACTTACGGAGGGGATCTCTGGCGGCGGTAAGATGAAGAAAAAATATAAAGTCAAACAGAGCTGATCACAAATGAATAATGAATTATTGATAAAACTTGCCGTGGCAGTATCTATAACTGTATTACTTGGCATTGCTTTGTACTTTGAATCGCAGTCCCACGTCGTATTCATCTATTACGGCCCCAATTACGTGGTCCGCTACGTGAAGCCATCCCCCCTCTCCAGGCTGTTGAATGGCTTGGGCCACGCTGATCCCCCTCTCTTCCCCTCAATATTAATGCAAGTGAATGGGATGAATGAGTACTACAACCTATCGTTTCCCATCACCAATGCCAGCCTCTATGCATTTGCCATGGGCCCCGCCCCGGGCGGCTTTGTGGACGTGGGGGAGTGGGAAGGCAATGGGAGCACCATAATCATCAATTCATCCAGCTACCTGCCCTACGCCGAGGAATTAGATGAGGAGTTGGGGTATGGATCGACGGCAGGGCCTTCCCTCGTGGTGCTGTTAAGCACAATAAGCAACGCGAGCGACACTGCCTTCTCTCCTCTGGATTTAGTGACCATACCCATAATACCGTCGCTGGCGGAGGGATCCGAGGTCCAGATCCAGATCGACTACACGGCGGCGGCAATGATAGACATGGGGCTCACCATGAACTTGACTCGCATATGCTCAGCATACCCAATCCCCAAGTGCCCTCGAGTCCTCGTCGCATCCATCCCGCAAGCCTCAATACTCACATAAATAAACCAATGGAGGCAAGCCAACCGCGGTACTGGACGGAGTACTTCAACTTCTCCTCGCTCCTCCTTGGGAAGACTGTGATGGGTTACTGGTTCGTGGTCTCCCCAGTGGGCGTGGAAGCCAAGCTAAACGGCTTGGAGCTTGGCATAGGCGTGAACAGGGGCATTCTGGCCAGCAATCAATCCAATGTAACGCTGTCCATCTCGGTGACCGGCCCCCTGGTGCTAGATGCTCCCTCCTACACTGTGAGGGGCCTTAATCTTTACAATGTAATGCCGCAAGGGCTATGCATATGTTAACTATAGATCCAGTGTGCCCATGCTATTACCATCTCTACGAGCCAGGGGTTATTGACCGATCTAGGTAATATATTTGTGTTTTCAACACTGGTGGCCGGCGTGACATTAAGTGGTTTCGATTTCTCAATAACTATATTCACGCTGCTTTCGTTGGGGTTCTTGTTTTCAATAAGAGGAAAGATCGCCGGATAATTATAGACTAGTACACTAAATATTAGTATTTATTATTCAATTGCCTAGATGCTAGTATTGTTTATAAATCGCCCAGGGACTCGTTAGTTATGTCGATATGGCATTGGCCCATAAAACCGGAGGATGTTCCTAAAATAAAAGTGGATCCCCCAGGTCCACGCGCGTCCGAAATAGTTAAACGAGATGAGAAACTCATAATGCAATCATTCGGCCGCTGGTATCCATTGGTCATAAAGGCGGGGTATGGGCCCATCGTAGAGGATGTAGATGGGAATCTATACATTGATATGAATGCCGGAATTGCGGTAATGGGAGTTGGCCATAGCCATCCACGAATAGTTAAGGCAATACGGGAACAAAGCGAGCTGTTTACGCATTATAGTTTGACGGATTTCTATTATGAGGTGGCGGTTCGACACGCAGAGGAATTGATTGGAATAACCCCAATTAGCGGCGAGAAAAGGGTTTTCTATACTAATTCAGGAACAGAGTCAATAGAGGGTTCATTAAAGATAAGCAGGGGGCATTTCCAGAACCAAAGACCATACGTGATCGCATTCTTGGGGGCGTTTCATGGCAGAACTTACGGCTCCATGTCGCTAACGGCCAGTAAACCAGTGCAGCGTCGGGGCTTTAACCCAATAACTCCAAATGTAATTCATATACCCTATCCCTATCCGTATCGCTGTCCATTCGGTAATTTAAGCGAAGAGGCATGCGGCGAAGCGGTAATAGGGTATCTAGAGGACTGGATATTCACTAAATTAGTGGATCCAAGCGAGGTGGCCGCGATATTCTTTGAACCAATTCAGGGAGAGGGCGGTTATGTGGTTCCGCCAAAGAATTTCTTCCCGAAACTGAGAAGCTTGGCTGATAAACACGGCATATTACTGGTCGATGATGAGGTTCAGGCCGGCTTCGGCAGGACTGGGAAATGGATGGCCATAGAGCATTGGGGCGTTGAGCCCGATTTAATAGCGACGGCTAAAGCAATCGCGGCCGGCTTACCCTTAGGTGCAATAATTGGGCGAAGCAAAGTAATGGATTTACCGAAGGGATCCCACGCCAATACATTCGGCGGTAACCCTGTGGCGTTAGCGGCTGGAATAGAAGTGATCAATGTCATACGGGATGAGGGTCTCCTGGAAAATGCGTCGCGAGTTGGCGAGTATATTAAGAATAGATTCAAGGAAGAAATGGATTCCATTGATCTAATTGGAGATGTAAGGGGCCTTGGATTAATGATTGGGGTTGAATTAGTGCGTAATAGGAAGACCAAGGAATATGCGAAGAAAGAGATCGAGGAGGTCCTGATGAATAGCTTCAGGAGGGGGGTTGCGGTGATATCGTCCGGCTACTCCACTATAAGAATAGCTCCCCCACTTAATTTACCAATGGAGTTAGCATCTAAGGCTGTTGATATAATTATTGATTCGATAAAGAAAGTGGATAGGGAGAGGGTTAGGTAGTTGTTTCTTCTTCTAGGTACCATTCCAATATGTATTCTTTTTGGTCGGCTATTGTTCTTGCCTCCT
>OFEH01000121.1_pt1 | contig 31644 bp, 24 predicted proteins | sample 1521031 | NCBI WGS metagenome assembly OFEH01 (sample SAMN05518350, study PRJEB24110) | hypersaline lake metagenome | isolation source: Grendel Spring, Yellowstone National Park, Wyoming, USA | place: USA:Grendel Spring, Yellowstone National Park, Wyoming, USA | collected 2011-11-16
AGTCCTTATCCACGAGCCTCCAACCCCCTTCAACATTAGCTGCCTTTGTTATGTATGTGACCCCCTCCGGTATTGGTCCGTAAGTTGCATGTAACATTAAAGGTACCGAAACCTTCATTGCTAAGTCCCTGCTTTTCCCTAGCACGACGCCCCATATGTAGTGGGCTAAGAATATCTTCGGCTCACTAGCCTTCAACGCCTCACTAACATCCTTAGCTTCGCACTTCCTTTCGCGGAGCCACACCCCAGCGTACTTGGCAACCAGCGTGTAACCACCACTGAATCCCTGCTTAACAATCCCGACCAACTCATCCGGTATTTTTTGGCAACCCGAGTAACCCTCAATGATCCCACGAAGGAAGCCCTCATCCCTAAGGTCAACATCGACTTTGCTGCCTTCAGCGCCCTCCAAAGCCCTCCTAAGCTCCTCATCCCTCTTCGAATCCCTCTCAACGAGCTCATAAAGCTCAGAGGGAAGGACCACCATGACCCACGCACCCTGCACTCCCATTAGTTTCTTAAGCTCCTTTAGGGTAGTCTCGATTTCCTCGAGACTATGCTCTCTTTGCATCGTTTCCGGCTCGAGGTAAGCTTCGATCGATGACGGGTCGTAAATCAGCAGGAACCTCTTGCCTGCAGCCTCATTCAGTACATTCTCGATACTCGATGCGGCCCCTGGCTCTAACTTATCCACGCGTATCAAGGCATTCACGTACGTGTCGATGTCGTCCAACCCTCCGTGGAGCGTGCGCCACGCCACGTATGTGGCCAGGGTCGACTTCCCAACACCTCTAGGGCCAACCAAGGCAACCCTGCCTTTGCTCTTCAATTTACTCAGAACATCCCTAGCAACATCATGGAACCTGCCCGATTCCACGAGGTCGATAGTGGTCTTAGGAGTACTGGTCTTTATCTTTGGGACCCCGACCTGGACTAGGAAGTTGCTGTAGAGTAACCCTTTCTCAACATCTTCGATGAAGAAGAGCGGCGCGCCAACACTCCAGCTCTCAAACTTACTCTTAAGCCTCTCATGCTCCTCGATTAAATTCCTCAGCTCATCTGACAAAGATTTAACTTGATCCCTTAACTCAGGTAGTTTATTCAGCTCGTCCCCGTACTTCCTCTCGAACTCCTCTATCCTTTTCTGGAATCCCTTCAGGTCTCTGCGCAAATATTCCTCCAACTCTCTTATTTTCCTCTCTAAATCGTACAACTCATCACCAAATGCCCCTTTCAAGTACTTCTCGCTATCTCCGGGTTTTAGGCGGTTCTTCTCGTCCAGCTTATAGCAAAGCATCCTCCTCTCCGATTCGTTCAAGGAGTCCCAGTACTTCTTCAGGCCGATGATTTTGTTGAAAGGCCTATCTCCCTCCCCCTTAAGGTACTTTATGAACTCATATAAACCGCCGCCAGCTAAGAGCGCCACGGCCAAATATGGGGACACTTGGGGTAGGAGGGACGCTAATTCCGCCGAATCCCTCAAGACTGGGGGGACCAAGAGGCTTACGCCCAAGATCCCCTCCACCTCGCGCCTGCGATTCTTCTTTTCATCGAGGTCATGCTTTATATCTTCTACTTTGTCGCCCCTCGCAATACGAACCTGCACGTCGCGGAAGACCTCCCTCAGGAGCTTCAAAGGATAATCGTTCTCCAGCTTAACTAAGTCGAGTATCTTCTTCTTCAGTTCCTCATCGAAACTATCTCTGTAATTCGACCGCTCTATCAGTCCCTCCAGGTACTCCTTGGCCTCCTCCTCTTTGACCTTGTGCCTAACAGTGATCTTCTCGATCTGTTTCCATTTCTTTTCCTCAATCCCACTCTCATTCAAGTACTCTTTCAAGTAATAATTGAATGTGTACTCCGGGCCCACAAGCGCGATATGCTCTCCCCCCAATAACCTCTTCATCAAGTCGTTGAATGCTCTTTTCTCGTCGTCGTCGTATGTGTAGCCGAGGGACAGTTTATCGAGAGGGAATTCGTTGAAGTGGTTATTGTAAAGCGTAGTTAAGCCAGACAATGGCGGCCCCACAACTATTAGGCTTCCTTTCTTGTCCAACATCTTTCTCATAGACCTCTCCGTCTCCAGCTCCACCTTGCGGTCGTTAACCACAAGCCCCATGTCCCTCGCCCGCTTATGGAGAAACTCAAGGGAGTCCATGACCACTACTTTCGCCGCTTCCTTCAGACCTTTATCAGCCAATATGCCATCTATCCTTTTCTTGGACTCTTCATCCTTCACTACTATGTAGTCCTCCCCTACCGCGGTCCCCTTCTTCCTTGAGTTAATGTAAATGCTTAGGATGTCGTCGTCAGCCATGGAGTATCCGATGAATATGACTACATGCTCGTTTACATCATCCTTCAACTTCTCCATAAGGACATTGAATTTATCAATAAGGTGCTTGAAGGAGCCATGCTGGGCGTCTCCCCTCACCGCCTCCTTCTCTTCCCTAGTTAGGATCATGGACCCGCAATCCTTAATGCTTCCGTGCAGGTGGTATACGGTCACTCTCTTGCCGGTCGTACCTGACACCTTTCCAGGGTAGATGACCTCAACCTTCTCCCCGAGGAAACTGGTCAAGGTCTCGTCCCAATTCGTGGTGGCTATAGATACCCGGCCCGAGCTATTTCTTCTGTCCAGCTCTTCGACCACATAGCCTATTACCATATGGAATAGGCCTAGGAGACTTGACTCCTTTACAATAGACTCCTTCTTTTTGAACTCCTCCTTTATCGCTTCGCATATCTCCTCCCTATTCACCCCCTTCTTGAGCAGTGAACTTATTACGTCATCCAGCCCCTGCACTTCTTCTTTGTACTTCTTCGCCAAGGACTCCGCCAGTTCCCGCCCGCTTGGTAGCCCTATACCGCTCGAGAACCCCGCCCCCAAGAAGAACATGAATCCCTCAGGCCTCGACTTGAAGGCCCCAAACAAGTCCTCGACGCCCCATCCCTCACGAGCCTGGTCCAATTCGGTATTCATATATTCTCTCCTTTATTCATATATTCTCTCCGTTTGTCCCTACACTTTCATTTCAATCATTTTATCTTCAATCATGATCAAGTGTAGGGACTTAGCTCTCAACCACCCACTTGTGGTAGGTGGGTCATGGGACTCCTTCGACCCCAACGGCACGGGGGTCACATCTCCAGACCTTTTCCTTCCCCCTTTCGCAAACACCAACCCTTGGGGCATCGCCCCCATCGGGTTGATAAACAATCTTTGTCCATCCTTATGTCTCAGCAGTCTCTTCACAAGATTAGTTGATAATAAATAGGTATAAAAAGATTTCTATTAACATGAGAAAGGATTCAGCCCACGCGAGGACACTCAAACAAACCACGTTTAACACGCCCATCCTCGTGAAATTCCCCGCATAAGTATTTTACATGCCAATCGGCTTGTATCCCACAGTACTTTTAAAGTGCTCAAAGAATGATTTAAAATCCTCCTAGAAGGGGCGAGGCTTATCATTTATTTTATCTAATTTCTTATCTTAAACTTATTTCTTTAAAATTTAATAAAAATAAAATAATTGTTATTATACTTTAATAATTTAAGGAAATTTAAAAATGAAGGAGTTCAAAAATTATTAACTTTATTTGTTCTTAATATTTAATTCATTATTATCCAAATTTATAATTATAAAGGCTTATATTAGAATTTTATACATATATTCATGTTGAGGTAAAAATGAAAATTTCAAATTTGCCATATTATGAAAAATGGTTCATATATGGTATCTTAATAGGGTTAACAATAGGTGTAGCCGATCTATCTTTATATTACTTAAATGTTTTTGTTATGGAAGATATGATAATGAAAAATATATTGGGAATTCCTTTGCCTCATCCAGGGGAAATGTTTCACATGAATTATTGGAATGAATTTAAAAAGCTAATATTTTTACCTATAATAGTTAGTACAGCTGCATTTTTATCAGTTATAATTGCTTTGTTAATGAAAACAGAAGAGGTGGGAAGTGATGTTGCTATTAGGGCTTATCATAGAAGTCTTAGGATAAAGCCTATAGAAATTCCTGCATCAATAATTTCATCCTCAATAACTATAGGTTTAGGAGGAAGTGCTGGCAGAGAAGGCCCTGCTTCACATTCAGGGGCAGGGATAGGACAAGTGATAATAGATCTATTAGGAGGTACTCCAGAAGATAGAAGAATAGCCACAGCAGTAGGTATGGGTTCTGCAATAGGAGTCATTTTTAAAACTCCATTTGCTGGTTCTCTTTTAGCTGCAGAACTGCTTTATAAAAGAGATTTAGAACCTAACGTCATATACCCATCATTAATTTCATCAAGTATTGGTTATGTTATCTTTTCATCTGTGACTGGGTTTTCTCCTATATTTGGATCATATTCTTTACCATTTAATCCAGAGAGATTACCTCTTTATGTAATTCTTGGTTTAATAGCAGGAGGTATCGCTATATTGTACCCATATTTAATGATTGAAATTGAGAAGCTTTTTAGTTCTAAATTTAAAAATATTGTTAAGAAATCTTTGATTGGAGGAGCTATAGCCGGACTAGTTGCCATCTTTTTCCCTGAAGTTATGGGAGAAGGATATGGATGGCTCTGGTATATTTCAAACTATAATATAGTTCCATCTATGTTTCCATTAATTTTTGCTTTATTTTTATTACCTTTAGCAAAAATTGTTGCTACTTCATTTACTTTAGGCTCTGGAGCTAAAGGAGGTGTGTTTGCTCCAGGAATTGTTATAGGAGGGTATACTGGGTTGGCTGTTGGTTATGCATTTCATTTATTATTTCCAAACATTGTAACTACCCCTATGCCTTTCATGATAGTTGGAATGCTTTCGACTTTTGGAATTGCAGGTTCAGTGCCTATTAGCGTCACAATGATGGTAGTCGAAATGACTGGCGGTTTACAGTTACTTCCTGCAGAAATGGTTGCATTAGCTTCCGCTTATCTTGTTGCTAGGAATTCTAGAGGAATTTTTCACGAACAACCTTTAAATAGACAAGAATCACCAGCTCATTTATCTGAGTTTTCAACGCCATTATTAACAAAGATAAAGGTGTCAGAATCAAAGATTTCTAAAATTTTTGTTAAGCCTAACGATAGTGTAAAAAAAGCAATTGACATAATGAAATCTTTAAATTTGTTTTCATTACCTATAGTTGACGAATTGGATAATTTGCATGGCATGGTTAGGTTAACTGATATAATAAAGGCAAATGAGGATGAATGGGTTATAAAATACGCTTTACCCATCTCAACATATGTAAGGCCCGATTCTTCCTTATATGATGCATTTGAAGTAATGAAAAGCTCTAGGTATGTCATAGTTATGGAAAACAGGAAATTCTTAGGTATACTTCTGCTTGACGATATCGTAAATACATATAAAGAATTTTTGAATAAAACTAATAATGTAAATATATAATTGGGCAATTAAAGTTTTATTAAAAATAAATATGAGCGGGCCCGGCGGGATTTGAACCCGCGACCTTCAGCTCCGGAGGCTGACACTCTGTCCTGGCTGAGCTACGGACCCTTTCTAAATATTATATTTTGAAATTAATATTAATATTAAACAGATGAGAGATTATATTATAATCTTATATTTCTATTTTCTGGTTTTTATTTAATTTATAAATTTATTATAAAATAAGAAGTTTTTTATTATTAATACTTATTAATTTGAATTATTTTCTTTCTTCGTTTTTATTTTGTTTGTTATTTTTTTCTTTCCTTAATGCCATAATTCTTTCAATGGATTCTATTATTCTTAATAATTCAATTATATCATCTAATTCATCTTTATTAATTTTCTCTCTTATTTTTATAGACACAAAATATTCAACAGATTTCAATGTTTCATCTATTTCTATATCTTTAATTTCTTCTTCACTTTCAACTACATATACCTTTCCATGAACTGGACAAACTACATCTCCTTTTTTTGTTTTGAACAAAGGTAATCCGCATGCAGGACATGTTTTATCTAGCATTGATGCCCCTTGAGATAAAAGTAATGCCATTTTTTTTACAACTTCTGGATTATTTCTTAAATCTTGTTTATCTTCCATTTTAATCCCTAATAATAATAATCTTTGTAAAAATTAATATTCCTATGAAATTTTGTTTGAAATTACACATAAATAATTTATATGTAAGCTCTAATTTTTCAATTATAGATTGTAACACTTCTACGTAACTACTAGTTATTTTTAATTACTTCTAAATATAGTTTTGATGTTGGTTACGTTTATATAGTATTACCGAAACATTTTTTATTGGTGACCCCCAACCTGATGACGAGCATTGCTTATGAAGGTGGGAGTGATAAAAAGTGGATGGGAGGGTAGTGATGTTTCCCTCGACTAGCCCCAATGAGTTAAGGGCGACTGTGTATGATCCCTTAAGAGGGGTGCCCATGGTAGAATTAGATTAAAAGTAAGGGAAAGTTACACCATGGGTAAACACAAACGGATTTGTAGCCACATTACTAATAATTATCTTAGTATTTTATTTTACAGAAATGTATGCAAAAAAGATAATGAATTAAAAATGTATGGTTTTTATAACTAAACAAATTTTCCTCCTCCGGCAGGAGGTACTATAGCTATTACATCTCCATCTTTTAGTTTTAGATTTAGTCCTTCGTCTATATATCTATATTCTCTTCCATTAACTAATATAGATAAATTGTCTAAAAGCTTCCCATTATTCATTATATGGTTTTTTAATTCTGGATATTTATCAATAATATAACTTATTACGTCAACTAGTTTAGGTTCAAAGTCAAAATTTACTATGTTTTCAAAGTGTTTAGTTATCAAATAAAGAGTACCCAAGGTTAGGATTTTTAGCTTCACGCTTTCACCTATAAAGCAAAATATGCTAAAGGAGAAAATGTTATTTCATCGTTTTCATTTAGTTCTGTATTTAAATTATTAAAGAATTCAACTCTTCTACCATTTATTAATATCATGTTTGGGTATTTTATTTCGCTTCCATTTAATAATTTTTCTTTGAATCCATTTTTTATGTTTTTATCTATATAATCTATTAAGTCAATTAATCTGAAGTCATTTGGGACATCTAAATTTAATTCAAATTTACCTATGTATTTGTAATAATCTAAAATAAATCTAACCTTAATTTTCACCTTTTCACCCGTGATTTTATTATCTGTTTAAAAATTCTTCTAAGCCCAATTTCCTTATTATTTCTTCAGTTGGAATTCCATTATTCCATTTTCTTAGTTTATAGTATTCTGGCAAAAAGAAATCTAGCCATTCCTTTCCAGTATGGCCTTTGGCAGGTCCCTCAGGTAGAGATTCATCTAATAGTCTTTTAGGTAATGTATCTATATATTCTCCCTCTTTTACGTCGAATAATCTTTCCGCATTATATATCCTTTCGCCTGTAGTCATAAGCTCATTTTCTGTTATATCTTCCCAACCGGTAATTGCCTTTAAAACTTCTAAATAATCTGATGCACCTGTCCCAAATACGTTAAACTTACATATTACTAAGGAATCAACTATTGCAAACCAGTCTTGTTGTTCTTTTACTCCTTTGACTTTATTTATATCTTTGGCTAATGGATCCCATTTCTCAGGAGAACCAATCAAATCAAAAGCCACACTATAAGACCTTAAATGACATCCCCCTCTATTAGCAGTTGCATAACTTAATGACATGCTATTTAATGCTCTTGGATCATAAGCTGGCAATTCCAATCCTTTTACATGTATAGCTATATCAGGTCTTCCAAAATGCTCTGCTAATCTCTTAGCCCCTTCTGCAATAAGATCTCCTATCTTATTTCTATATGCTGCAAGATAAATTAGTTGTATTACGGTATCTTTATTACCCCATGTTGGTTCAATACCGCTCATATTAATTAGCTCCATCAATTCTTTTTCTTTATCTTTATCTAGTTTACCTTGTTTTGCTAATTCATATAATTCCATAAGCGTAGAAATGGTGTTTCCAAAACTAATTGTATCAAAACCCATGTCATTTTCCAAGTAATTCATTTTTATTATTGATGATATATCATTAATTAAGAGATTAGCTCCATGAGCCCAAGTACTTTCATATTCTGGCCCTTCTGATATAGGTGTTTTATAAGGACCTTCAGGAACTTCTGATACTCTTGAGCACTGAATTGTACATCCCCAACAACCTTTTCTTGTTTTTAAATAAGATTCTGCTAGATGCTCTCCACTTATATCAAACGCTTTATCATAAATCCCATGAGTCCAATTCTTTGTGGGTAAACCTCCTATAGAATTTGTCATATTCATTAGAACTAAAGTACCCAGTTGGGTCAAAGCTTGCGAGACGGGATTTCCCATAATTTTGTCAGTTAATTTCTTTGCTTCGCTAACAAATTTTTTAGAATCATACATTTCTTTTAATAAATTTCTCTTTCCGTAGACCCAAATAGCTTTTAATTTTTTATCTCCTAGTACTGCTCCCAAACCAGTTCTTCCTGCAGCTCTGTATCTATCGTTCATGATAGCAGCTATCTTCGATTTATTCTCTCCCGCAGGTCCAATAGATAATATGCTACCCATACTTTCACTAGTTATGTTTACCTTCTCTCTTATCAATTTTTCCGTATGATGTACTCCTTTTCCCCACATACTTGAGGCATCATAAAATTTAATGTCACCATCTTCAATTCTAAGCCAAACAGGATAGTCGCTTTTGCCTTCTATTATTAATCCATCAAAACCAGAAAATCTTAGCCATGGACCAAAATCTCCGCCGCTATTAGCATCGCCCAAAAAGCCAGTAAGAGGGCTTTTTCCAACTACATGATATCTTCCTGTTTCAAATGCTCCAGTACCTGTCAGTGGACCAGTTAATATGAAAATTTTATTTTTCTCATTAAAAGGATCTATACCTTTTGGTATTTCTTTCAATGCTAAATATGTGCCAAGACCTCTACCTCCAATAAATTTTCTTAATAAATTTTCTTCAATTTTTACTTCTTTCCAACTATGATCAGATAAATTAACTCTTGCCAACCTAAAATCCAAGGAAATCACCTACTATGATATATATTTTTGTTCGAGGGTTTATATATTTATGTGTACAATACAAAAAAGTTTATAAGAAATACTTATTACTACTTTTAGTAGTAAAAAATTGGGTGAAATGGTTGTCAGACCTAATAAAAACAATTGATAATATGAAATGGAATAGAACAATTTCATTAGCGTTTATTTCACTAGCAATTGGATTCTTTATGTGGGGGGTAATTTCAACAATAGGTATATTAACTTATCCAGCTTATCATAACATTTATTATTTAATTTATATTTCAGCTATACCATTGATAGGTGACTTATTTTTATCAAAATTATCTGACATTTCTCTAGGTAGGAAAACAACATTTTTCATAACCATGTTTTTGTATTCTTTGGGATCTATAATTTTTATAGTTAATTCAGCTTTTTTACATGAAAACATTTATATAACTTTATTTGCATATACCATAGCAATTATAGGTGTTGAGGGTGAAGTTCCAGTAGCTTTGTCCTTAATTGCAGAACTTTTTCCTCTAAAGTACAGAGAAAAGATGTTAATAATTTTACCTAATTTCGATAATATAGGAGCTGTAATAGCATCGTTGATAGCCTTTTTAACATATTATTTAAGCTCATCATTTAAAATACAAGAAGTTTCTATGGGTATAGTTGCACTAATAGGTGCAATAATTGCAATAATAGTTAGGCTTAAACTACCGGAATCTATCAGATGGCTCGTTGCAAAAGGTAATATAAATAAAGCTAAAAATGAAATAAATAAGATAAAATCCGAAAGTGCTCATGCAGAAAGCGAACAAACATATAGTTTTCCGAAAAAAGTTGGGTTGGGTTATAGGTATACCTTCTTGGTTTTAATTGGACTTTCACAGTATTTAACATATGGGCTTATGGCATATGTTATTGCAGATTATTATTTTTCAGGTTTAAGTTTAGTTCTTGTTGTATTTTATGCAAATCTAGGAGCTTCTATTGCTGGCTTAATAGCTACCCTAATAGTTGATAAATTGGGATCAAGAAGATTTGCTCTTCTGTCTTATTTTGGAGGATTTCTGACTATGATACCAATATTTTTATATGTAATTATGTTTAATAAATATGTTTCGTTATTTTATGTACTGCTATTTTTAAATATGATGTTTAGCGAGTTAGGATGGGCGGTAAGAACTGTTTATGAACCAATATTAATGCCTACAGCTACCAGAGCTTTTATGATAGGTTTAGTAAGGTTACCAATAATAGTTTCCTATACTATATCAATTTACTTAACATCATCATTTAATGAGCTTAATTTTGTGATTTACAACATGATTTTATGGGGATTAGGAGCATTATCTTCAGGAATTTGGTACATCAAAGGTTTTGACACTAATAAAATTCCGTTAGAAAAAATTACAGGAGAAGAGAAGGTTTTGATAAAAGAAACTTATTGATATATAAGGTCTTTAATAAAATAAAAATTTTGAATTATTCAAACTTTATTTCAGACCTCATATAAGATTTTCTAGCAATATAAATTAGTAATAATGAAACTGCAGTGAGAATAATTATATAATATAAATCATTTATTTTTATGTTATTAAGGAAACCATCTCTCATAACATTGGCTATGTAGGTTAGAGGATTTACATAAAACAAATATAAAAGCGGCTTTGGTAATGATATAGCAGGGTAAAATACCGTCGATGCGAAATTAATAAAGAATATCATTAGTATTTGCACGCTATTATATGCATTTTGGGATTTGATATATGAACCTAAAATAAGCATTAAAGAACCAAAGAGTAAAGATCCTATAATTAAAGTTAATACCATTATTAAAATTCCTATAACTGTAAAGTTAATACCAGGTATTAAGAAGTATGTAATTACTAACAAAATTGCATTTCCCATTATTGCAAAGACTACTGTACTCAAAATAAGGCCCAATAGATAGTCAGTTCTTGTAAATGGCATTGCCAAAATTTGAGCTAATGACCCCCATCTTCTATCAAACCATAGCATTGATCCGGAAAATGTTCCTGCTATAAGCGTTTCATAAGCTAGCATTCCAGGAGCCAAAAATTTTGCATAATTAATATAGGATAATCCAAGAGCAGAAAACATCGATCCATAACCGTAACTGAAAAACACTAAAAACATGGCTGGCATTCCAACTAAGATTAGCCAAGTCCCAGGATCGCTATTAACCATCAAGTTTCTTAAAATTAACCTTATCACTTTAGGATATGCCATTTTCTTCACCTATAACATTTAAGAATACGTCTTCTAAAGTCTTGTCTCTAATATTAAGCCACATTATTTTTCCGTTATATTGTTTAACCTTATCAATTACCATTTCTACAATATCATATGGGTTTTCTGTTAATACTATTAGTCTATCTTCAACTATTTTTATGTCGTCATTGTTGACGTTTAGCTTATTTTTTAGTTCATTTAAATTAATATTTTTTATTTTAAACTCTACAGTTCTTTTTCCTCCATATTTAATTTTTAAATTATTTAATGTATCTACAGTAACTATTTTTCCATTATCTATTACAGCGATTCTATCACACAAATACTCAGCTTCTTCCAACATATGCGTTGTAAATACTATTGTCAAACCTTTGTTTACCAATTTCTTTATGTAGTTTAGTAAATTCCTTCTCATTACAACATCTAAACCAACTGTTGGCTCGTCCAAAAACAATATGTCCATATCATGCATAAATTCTCTTGCAATTTGTAACCTTCTTCTTTCACCACCTGATAAATCAATAGCATCCTTTTTTCTAATATTCTTTAAATCAAATATTTCTAAAAGTTCTTCAATTTTTTCTTTTCTCATTTTTTTATTTAGACCCCATAGCATGCCATATATGTCTAAATTCTTTTCTACAGTTGTAAATTCTATACTGGGTAGTTGTTGTACTAGCCCAATTCTGCTCCTAATTTTCAAACCATCCTTTTTAATATCATATCCTAAAATATTCACACTTCCATAGGTTGGTAGGATTAAAGTGGTTAAAATTTTGATTGTGGTTGTTTTGCCAGCACCATTTCTTCCTAGCAAACCAAAAACTTCTCCTTTTCTGACCTCAAATGATATATTTTCCAAAACATATTTTTTATTATCATAAGTATGCCTTAGATTTTTCACTTCTATAACATTTTGTTGCAATTTTTCACCTTTTATTGTTATTGTCTTTATCGAGTAATATTTTATTTATTTCGTTTACAATTTTTACAATATCATTTATGACGCTGTCCAACCATTGTTTTCCTTTCTCTTTATTAGCTTTTGTTGGTCCTCCTAATACTGCATGCGGATATAAATAATTTTCTATAATAGGGGATTGGATAGATACCTTTGGTAACCATGTTGGTACATAATCCTTTGCTTTATCGATATCAACATCTTCCTCTTCCAAATACAACATTGCACTCGTTTCATCGTCTCCGGCATGTCCTGGTTGTACAAATAATTTCTGTCTTGTTTCTATTCCTACATCTTTCCACCAATCAATAATTACATAGGTCACGTTCATTTCATAAGCAGCTTCTTTTGCAGCAATATTTAATAGGTTGGTATTTCCTCCATGACCATTAATAATTACTATCAATTTATATCCATTTCTTGCGATTTCTTTCAATAAGCTATAAACATATAATTTAAAGGCATTACTTTCTATATTTATAGTTCCAGGAAACTTGGATAAATATATCGAAGAACCATACCAGACAGTTGGAAATAAATGACCATTTACTTTTTTTGCAACTTCTTCTGATATAAACTGCGCCTCTACAGCATCTGTACCTAAAGGTAGGTGATCTCCATGTCTTTCAACAGAGCCTATAGGAATTATAGCTATTCGTTTTTCTATATTATCAAATTTATAACCGCTTAGTTTCCATATGTATTCCAATCTCTCACCCATATATATTTAATTTTAAGGATTAATATTAAATGTTATATAAATTATTTATATATATAACATTTTATTTATAATTTGTATATAAATTACGCATAATTTTGAAAAACGAATTTTAAAACGAATTAAATTTAATTTATTTGGTGAAAACAATGGACGGGAAGTTATTAGGAGTAACTGCTTTGGCTATAGTTTTTCTTATAGCCGCAGCTTTATTCGGATTCATGTATAGTTCTGCTACATCATCATATAATTCATTAAAAAACAAGTATAACGCTATAAGTCAAAACTTAACTCAAACAAAGAACGAAATTAACTCTTTATCAGAAGAGTTAAGCAATCTGAATTCATCATATACATCTCTGAATTCAGCTTATAAAGAAATAGTTGCGCAATATAATAGTCAACAACCTAATGTAGTTCTTTCTTTAGCAATGAGTCACTGGAATGATATCGCTATAGAAAATGCTTCTCTAATTATTCAAGAATATGCTCCAAATGCAGTACTTCATTGGATTGGAGGACCACTGACGGGTAATTATACAGGAATAGATCAAATTAATGCGACTTGGAGTAAATTTGATAATTTGTATGAATATGTTGTTTGGTACTCATTAGTTCCGCCAAGCATTACTGTTAATGGGACTAGCGCTATGGTATATGCACCTCTACAATTTGTAGTATTCCCATTCCCAACAACTAGTAATCCAACGCCTCACGAATTAGTATTAAATGTTACTGAGAAACTTTATTATAGCTATAATTCATCAATAGATAATTGGCAACTTATTAACGAATATTGGATAGTACATCCAATACCACTAAGCGATGTTGCACCCGGTTATACAGGTTCAGTATATAGTTCAACATCATAAATTTCAAAAAAATTTTTATTTTTTCTTTATAATAGGTTGATAACGGTGCAAAATAATATATGCAATTTAAAAGTGAAGATCACCTTTTTTGGTGGATATTTGTTGGATCCAAAGGGGGAAAGATGAGATTGAAAATTATTAAATTAATTATAGAGCAAGGTCCATTAAATGCAAATCAAATATCAAAAATTTTAAATGTTAATTATAGAACAGTTATGCATCATCTTAGTGTATTAATAGATAACAACTTACTTATTTCAGAAGGTCCTAGATATGGACAAATATATTCTCCATCTAAATTTTTAATACAAAATAAATTATTATTGAATAAAATTATGTGCGAAAATGGTGAAATTAAATGTTAAAGTTACTTTCTTTTTGGACTTTTGAAATAGCTATAGCATTAATAAGTATTGTATTTACTTATTATATATTTTCATTTTATTATAAAAGTTCAAAGAACATAAAATCAAAGTTTTTATCAAAACTTACTCTATTTAGCGGAATATTTTTTGTTCAAACCATGTTTACTACAATTTCATCAGTATTTTTATCTATGAAATATAATGAAACTGTAGCAATACCAATGCTAGTTATCAGCTCATTAGAATTAATTGGGTTTATAATATTGTTTAAATTAATTAGTGAGTAAACATAGTATTTTGATAATATATCCATCTCATGTCTCTATTAATTATTTAAGATAAAGTTTTGTATTGGTTTACTTAAGTGTAAGTTTTTACAACTAAAAGCCTCACCCTTTAGGGTGGGGAAGAGGTCAAATAATAATGAAATTTACCCTCTTTAGGATTCAGATAGGGTCAATTTTAGTGAAAGAAATTTGTAATATAAGCAAGTCAATTTTTAAGGCATTAAACATATTAAAGAAATCTAATGAAAATTTTATATATTATTTTTGGCAATATTTTTTACCTACTGATAACATAGTAAGCTGTGGTGGGAGAATGGTAGTATACAAGGATCTTGTTAACAACTTTTCATGGAATGAAGCTTATAGCTTTCTGGGAATGAATGAATATAGAAGCATGAATATATATGACATAATAGCAAATAAAGTAAAGGATGTTGATGAATTAGCAGCTTTAAGGGTTGATTCTAACTGGGAAAAGCATACTATGAGTTGGTCAGAGTTATTAGATAAGTCTTCTAGGCTTGCTAACTATATGAAGTCCCAAGGGATAAATAAAGGTGATGTTATACCGGTATTAGCATCGAAAAAGTTAGAACAATTAATAATTATGCTAGCTGTTTGGAAACTTGGAGCTATTTATCAACCTCTTTTTACAGCATTTGGACCAAGGGCTATAGAAATAAGGACAGGAGATATAAAGCCCAAGTTATTTTTTGTTCAGAATGATCAATGTGAAAAGATTAAGGAAGTTAAAACTGCACCTAATAATATTATAACTTTTCCAGACAAGTGCGCAAATGCTATTAGATTTGAAGATGCAATATCGGTTGAAAAATTAAATAAATCTGTTCCTCAGGGTATGAATGATCAAATAATTTTGCTGTACACAAGCGGGACAACAGGGTTACCTAAAGGTGCTATGATAAATAAGAGACTCTTACTTAACACTTATCTTTATATGAAATACGGTATAGGCCTAAGTAATGATGATAAGTTCTTCAATGGAGCAGATTCTGGATGGGCTTACGGTTTATATTATGGACCATTGGGATCAATGCTATTTGGAAAAACAACGTATATTTTTGATGCTCCATTTAACCCAGAAACTTTTCTTCAATTTTTAGAGCAGTTTAAAATAACAAATTTTGCCTTTGCACCAACAGCTTATAGAATGATTATGGGTTCTGTAAAAGATCCTAATAAATATAATTTAAAATTAAACAAAGCCAGCTCAGCTGGAGAACCCCTTAATCCAGAAGTTATAAGATGGTTTATGAAAAATTTTGGTATTCCAGTAAAGGATCATTATGGCCAAACTGAGGTTGGTATGATTGTATATAATGGTTGGGGTTATGAGGCCGAATTAAAAATTGGAAGTGCAGGCTTACCAGCTCCAGGTTATGAAGTTAAAGTAATTGGAGATAACAATGAAGGTATAATAGCAGTTAATTCACATAGTGAAGGATTTCAATTTATGGGATATCTTAATGCACCTGAAAAAACAAAGAAATCATTTATTGATGACTATTATTTAACTGGAGATGAGGCAAAGATAGATTCAGATGGATATTTCTGGTTTGTTGGAAGGGTTGATGACGTAGTAAAGGTCTCTGGTTACAGGGTAGGTCCTTTTGAAGTTGAAAGCGTGCTAATAGAACATCCTGCTGTGTTAGAATCTGCAGTAGTTGGAGTAGAAGATAAAACTAGGGGGCATATTTTAAGAGCTTTCGTCGTTTTGAAGCAAGGATATAATCAAAGCAACGAACTAAAAACAGAGTTGATAAATTTTGTTAAAACAAAATATTCGAAACATGTTCATCTTGAAGATATAGAATTTGTTGATAAACTTCCTAAGACTGAAAGTGGTAAGATACAGAGATTTAAGCTCAAAGATATTGATAAAGGGAAAGAAGAGTTTAAAAGAAATTTAGAGATATAAAGGAAATTAGGAAAGTTATAATTTTTTAAATTAGAAATTATGACTTATCATAAATATTTAATTATAATAACTGAGCATTTAATTTAGAATATTTAAAGTTAAATTTATTAATTTGAAATGCTATAACTAATTTATGGAATATTAATGCATAATTGAGTTTTAATTCTTGAGATTAGAAATTTGATAGACATTTGGCTTTATTGAAATATAATATTTTTAAGATCTTCCATATATTTCTGAATATTCTATTAGCTTTTTGGATAAGTTTTTGCTGTAATAATTAGAAGATAGTTTCCATTTCCAATTTTTTCCTATAGTTCCTGGAGTATTAATTCTAGAGTCTTTTCCTAATCCCAAAATATCTTGTATTGGAATTATAGAAATATCACATATTGAGCTCATTGCAAGTCTTATGAAGACCCAATTAATTTTATCATAGTGGTTATTAAAGGAAACATATTTTAGGAAGTCTATTTTTTGTTTTTTCCCTAATTCCTGAAACCACCCTATCGTTGTGTTGTTATCATGTGTTCCAGTGTATACCACGCAATTTTTATTGCTATAATTATGAGGTTTATATTCGTTGTTAGGATTTCCATCAAAAGCAAATTGAAGAACTTTCATGCTAGGAAAATTAAATTGATCTCTTAATTCTTTTACATCCGGTGTTATTAGACCTAGGTCTTCTGCTATTATATTAGGTTCCTTAATTTCTTTTAATAATTCTTTGAACAATTCTTTTCCAGGTCCTTTAGTCCATCTTCCATTTATCGCGGTTTTTTCTCCAAAGGGTACTTCCCAATACGCAGCATATCCCCTAAAATGATCTAATCTAACAACATCATATAGTTTTCTTGTGTGCATAAACCTCTCTATCCACCATTTGAATTTTTTTTCTTTTAATTTGTTCCAATCAAATACTGGATTGCCCCAGAGTTGACCAGTTTTACTGAAGAAATCTGGAGGAACTCCTGATACAAATATCGGATTTAAGTTTTTATCTAATTTGAAATACTCTGGATGAGACCATACATCGGCTGAGTCATAGTTTACATAAATTGGTAAATCTCCTATTATTTTTATCCCTTTCTTGTTTGCATAATTTTTTAATCTATACCATTGTTTATAAAAAATATATTGTAAAAATATTTGAAAATCTATATCAGTTTTTAGTTTTTCTTCATAAAACTTTAATCTGCTTTTATCTCTTGTCTTTATTTCATAAGGCCAATCGTATAGACCTTTACCCATATAATTTCTTATTGATATGAATAAGGCATAGTCATATATCCAATACTTATTTTCTTCAATAAATTTATAATAATTATCATCTTTTTTAAAATTTCTGTATGCCTCAATGAAGTAATGGTACTTTATTTCTTTAACCATATTGTAGTCAATTAAATTGCTTGATTTTTGTAAAATATTTTTTTCTAAAAATGCATATTCTTTTAATAATGCTATGTTTATAAACAAAGTGTTTCCAGCAAATGATGATAAGGGACTATATGGAGAATTGTCATAAAGTGGGTCGATAGGGTTTATTGGCAAAATTTCCCAATAGGTTTGTCCGGAATCTTTTAAAAAATCTATAAACTCATATGCTGATATTCCAAAGTCACCTATGCCCAATTCTCCTGGCAGCGAGAAAACAGGCATTAGTATTCCGCTTGATCTTTTCATTTTTATCACCCAAAGTTTTGATTATTAAGTGCTTTTTATTCAATCAATAATTATATAAGTTCAATTAAATACTTTAAGTGCATTATATTAAACATGTTATAATTAAAATAGTTTTGATTAATTTTATTATAGGTTAAAGGCGAATTTTACTCTGCTAGATGGATAGCTTTATAAAATTTTTATATAGTACAATAATAAATAAACATGGATTAAAAGTCGATCATGTACTCTGGAATTTGAAAGCTTACTTGTAAAAATTATCTTTCGCAACCCTTCTTTTACAAATTTATAATTTTTTAGTTGGACCTCTGTTATGTATGAAGGATGCTCTAGGTTGCTGTAAGAGAATTAAAAAATCCTTGCTGCAAGGTTATGATGGTTTATTAGTAGCATAGTAGTTTACTAAGAATATTTATACACATTTTATAAGATATACTTATTAAACGTTTTTTACCAATAGTAACTGGTGAGAATGTGGAAAACGATTTTTTAATAAATGAAGTAAGGGGTGTTTTGGCTTTAGATTCGAGAGGTAATCCTACAATAAAAGCAATAGTAAAGACTAAAAAGGGCGTAGGAGTAGGAATTGCCCCTAGTGGAGCAAGTAAAAGCTCCAAAGAAGCAATAGAGTTAAGGGATGGAGGAAATAAATGGAATGGACTAGGCGTAAATATTGCCTTATCAAAGTTGAATGGAGAAATTGCTCAAAAACTGATAAATTTAGATTCAAGAAACCAACCATTAATAGATTCGCTACTTATAATTTTAGACGGGACTAAAAACAAATCATCATTAGGAGTTAATACAACAACAGCTACTAGCATAGCAGTTGCAAAGGCAGCCTCTAGCACATCTGGTTTAGAACTATATGAATACTTAGGTGGACCTGGTTCAAGAATCTTACCAACGCCGATTCTTAATATAATAAATGGAGGAGTTCATGCAGGAAACAATTTAGCATTTCAAGAATTTATCCTAATACCCACAGGAGCTGAGTCATTCACAGAAGCCATGAGAATGTCTGTAGAAGTATATAAAACCTTAAAAAATGTAATAAGTGAAAAATATGGAAAATCTGCTACTAATGTTGGAGACGAAGGTGGTTATGCTCCTCCAATTAATGAATCAAGGGAAGCATTTAGATTAATAGAAATGGCCATTAAAAGGTCTGGTTATGAACTAGGCAAAGATTTTCATTTAGGTATAGATCCAGCTGCTTCTGAGTTTTACGATGTTAATAAAAAATTGTATAAGGTTGATGGAAAGGAATATACCTCGGATGAAATGCTTGATTATTACGTATCATTAATTAATGAATTCAATATAATATTTCTAGAGGACCCATTTGATGAAGAAGACTTTGATTCTTTTCATAATATTACAAATAAAATAGGCAATAAAGTATTGATAGTTGGAGACGATCTCTATGCAACTAACGTGAAGTATTTATTAAAGGGAATAGAAAAAAAGGCAAGTAACGGAGCGTTAGTTAAAGTAAATCAAGTAGGAACATTGACAGAAACATTAGATTATGTCAGAATCTCTAAAGAAAATGGAATAATTCCTGTAATAAGTCATAGAAGCGGAGATACTGAGGATTCATTTATAGCGGACTTAGCAGTAGCAGTTAGTTCAGGTATAATTAAAACCGGTGCGCCTGCTAGGAGCGAGAGATTATCAAAATATAATAGGTTAATAGAAATTGAAGATCAATTAGGCCCTTCAGGTAAGTATTTAGGAAAAGAACCATTCATACGCTCTTAATTTTAATATTAATTATCCTTTTTGTTTAATAATCCTAGTTTAATAAAGCGAACAACAAACCTCGCCCCTCGGGGAGTCAGACTACTGGTTTTTGTTCCAATAAAAAATAAGATAAAAAGGCTAGCATGATAAATATTGATATTAATCCTAAGGACAAAGAAGGTAACAATAATGAAGTAAATATAGGAAGCAAAAGGCCCAGTTCTTTAATTTTATTAAAGTTATAATAATAATAAATTGATAAAATTGTTGTTAATGTAATACCAACAACTAATAAAATTATGGGGTTTAAATTTAACAATAATCCTAAATTGACATCATCTTTTATGTAATAAATTAATTGCATAAAAGAATAGTTAATAAAGTTATTTGATGTTAGATAAAATGCTAATATTAATAATGAAGATGTTATTAAAAATGATGTTAAAAATCTTTTAAATTTCAATTTATAATTATAATAAATAAATATAATGTAAAATGGTGCTGATATAAATATATCTGGATAAGTTAAAATAGATAGACTGTAAAATATGCCTGATAATGTTGGGCTGTATTTAGCTAGCAATAACGACAAAATTAAAAATGATAAAATTATGGTTAACATAGCATTAAATGAAAAATATAGTATTGTTGCAAAGAATCCAATAAAAATTGATATTAAAAATAAATTCATATCTTTGTGCTTGTATATAAAAAGCCCTAATAATAATAGTGTTATAGCATATATTATACTTGAATAAGCATGAGCAGATAATGAGAATAAGCTTGCTGGAATGTATAATAATGCTAATCCTGGCAGAAAGTTATAGACAGTAACGTTATTCCAAGATTTATTTTTATAATTAAAATAAATAGAAAATTCTTTTTGGGGATCAATTTTAGTTAGGTTTATTATAGTATTATTGTATGGTAGGGTTTGAGACAAATATCCAAATGAAGGGTTTTTCAAAACATAATAGTAATAATTTACATTATATGGATTATGTAACTTAACTATTTCCAACGAAGCTAATTCAATAATTAAATTTTGAGAAGACTGATACGCCTTTGAAGATATGTAAATTGATAATCCAGGGGTAAATCTAGATGCAAATGCTCCAGCAATAATTAATGAAACTAAAATAATGTAAGTTATGTATTTAGGTTTGTAATACTCACTTAGTTTATTAGTTTCAAGTAAATGAGCTATTATTGATATAGAGGCCAAACCAATAAACCCAATTATTAATACTAAACTTGATATATTTGAAACATATCTGATTAAAAATAAAATTAATGATATAATTAACAGTTCATAAGTCATTATAAACCAATCGATATCAATAATTTTATATTTTGTTGTATTTTTTAATTTTCCTCCGTTTATTGAGGTAGAATATGCTATTAAAGAAAAAAGAGGAAACCACATATAATAAAATGGTAATGGCCTATAATAAAATAAAAAAGCTATTGCAGGTAAAACTAATCCTGCATATTTTAGCTTTGAATAATATTTAGCATAAATAACTAGTCCTATTATTATAATACTTAAAAATAAAGAAGTGTATAAAATCTTTGGTAAATAAATTCCATATTGTGTTAATGTCGATAAACCTGCCCCTATTGGCATTAGGTTAAAAGTCAAAGGTAATAATGCCCCTTTTATAAATTCATTTGGACTGAGTATTAGGAATGGTAAGTTTACCAATAATGATGATATTAAAAATCCATATATTATATTTTTTATATTATATTTTTCATAATATAAGGCTATCAAGTAGAATATAAAGAAAACGCCAGCAGTTTCTCTATAAGATACAGCCAGTCCAAACAATAAACCCGATAAGAGTGGGTGATCGCTATATGCTATAGCTATTATTACTAAAGCTATCCAACCAACTATTGGACTAAATAATACAGGTTCGCCAATAAATATAAATGATGCACTTGATAAAATTAAAGGGAAAAGACTTTTATATGGTTCTTGCATTTTTCTATATGCCAAAAACAAAGCTAATGAGTAAATGATAGCATCATAAAAACCTTTTGGTATGTTTAATAACACTTTTGGTATATAATAAAGCATCGCAAATCCAAGATAATCATAAGATGAAACAAAACCGATTATTTTATTATTGCTATATCCATAAGGGTATTTAAAAATATAAGTATAATAAGGATAAGATTCTTTAAAAATTAGATATTGAAGATAGTTTGAGGAATACGGATTTTGCAATTTAAGAAGCGTTTTGGCAGCACTAATTTGAATTATGTAAGAATCCGAATATCCTCCAACAAGTGTATAAATTATCTTATATGAAGACATATATAAAATTCCTACTGACAAAATTAAAGATATTATTCCAGAAAGGGTCAGCAATTGGATAATTTTTATATTTTTTTTGTTAATGTTAATGCTCATAAAAATTGCTATTATAGAAATTATAACAAGAAATAGATAAGTAATAAGCATCCATAAAGGCGGAGATTGTATATAAATAGGCCAACCTCTATAAGAACCAAAGTAACTATAGGGGACTAAAGTAATGTAATAATAAACAGCAAACCCCATAATGTTTATGGACAATAATAAAATTAGAGCTCTTTTTAATTCATAGTCTTGGTTATTGTTTCCATTATTATAGTTTATTTATACCACCAAATTATTAATAAAGATCAGATAAAAATAAATTTTAATGAGGAGTCAAATATGGAAACAACTAGAGTTTCAATAATAACTACAACATACAGTAAACTACCCCGCCCTCACGGACGGGGCTTTGGGGTTTCCAGTGGACTTCACGACGCACCTTCATCTCCCCTTCGGGGTGTTTACGTACCCCCGACCCATACCTCTCGTTAAGGCATGGGCTATGTTTATAGACGCGTTCAAATCACGGTTATATATAAGTCCACACTTAGGGCATTTAAACTCTCTACTTTCTACTCGGGTAACATACCCGCACCTATGACATGTTTTGGACGTGTTCTTAGGATTGATATAGATCACCTTAATGCCATGCAACTTAGCCTTATACTCTATCATCTTCTGCAATTTCCTGAAGGGTAAGGAGTGAAACCTCCTGTTGAGCTTCTTACTTCTCGTAAAGTTCTCCCTAATACCTGTGAGCTTCTCCATAACTATTACTGGAGAAGGGAATTGTTTAGCGTATTCCACAATCTTCTTGGAGATAACATGAAGTTCATGGTTAACTATCATTACCTCTTTTCCTCTCAACCTTTTAATCAGGTCAAGCCTCATCTTCTCATATAGTCTCTTCCTGATATTGAAGTACTTGTGTCTAACTTCCTTGATTTTTGTCCCTTTGAAGAAAGTACCCTTTACAGGTTTGTCATTCACTAATGCAACTACTGTAGCTAAGTTCTTTTCACCCAAATCTATTCCTATAGGTGTTTGTGGTTCATAATCCTTGAAGGGTTTTTCAAGAGTGAAGTATACATACCACTCTCCGTCTCTCTTTATGAGTTCAACTTGTTGTAAAGACCATTCGCTATGATCTGATAATACGTTATCTATCATCTCTCTTTGTCTTTCTCCGAATTGCACTGGATACCACGTCCCTTCCCCATCTAATTGGAGATACAGCCAGTATGGTGTTAGTTTAGTGTCCTTCTTTACGAGTTTGAAAGCACGGTAGTTCACTCGTATTGATACTTTATGTATGTTGAATTCTCTTTCCTCATTAGCTTTAACAAGTTCTACTGCCTTATCTCTAGCAGTCTGCGTGAGAGTGGAAGATAGACCAAACCTTCTCCTAGCTTCCTCGTATCCTTTTTTCTGGAGAAGTTTCTTATCCTTGATATTAAAAGAAGCAAAAAACTTTATTGCATTTAGGTATTTCTCTAGAATAACGTTTAGTTTATGTCTCTTCTCTTTATTAGGGTTTAGAATCTTTCCATGTACTGCTATTTTTATATCTGCTTTCAGGGAACATCCCCAAGTTTTTATTTTTTAACTAACATTTTTGTACTTAACTCCCCGCCCTCACGGACGGGGTCTCTAGTGCTGACAGATGAAAGATTAAAAACAAAAGTTTTTGAGTTAAAAAATAAAACTTTACAATTAAAAACTTTGCCCCTCACAGACCCGTTGGTCATCATATACTTCTCAGAAATAGCGAGCGCCTGTCATAGGGGCTATTTTATTTTTAGTTAATTGCAGTATAATATTTTTTGCTATTTCACGATAGTTCTATCTTCATTTTGCCCTAGAAGAACCTGAAGTCTCAAGATTTAAACAAAAAAATTAACATCAAATTTCTTAACTGCTATTATGATGGGCTTTTTCTTCCTAAAGAGGTTTCTCAACTTTATTGCTAGAATTAAGTTAAAAGGCTTTACCTCAATTATTTCATTTACCACTAATTTTCTGACCTCTTCCCCCGCCCTGAAGGGCGAGTTTCCTGAGGTCTAGAGGGTTACACCCCTTTTATGGTACTCTATTATCCCCCAAGCCTATATTGTGGGAGAAATCGGCTCCCGCTCCTCATGTTTTAAGAGTTGACCAGACGAAGGCATCTAAAGACATCTCAAATAGAAATAGTATTTTTGATTTAAAAAATTTTACCCCGCCCCTAGAAGGGGCGAGGTTTGTCGTTCACTTTATCAGAAAACGGATCTTTTATTGCATATACTCAAATGTCTGATAAAGAGTTAAAAGAGATTTACTTATATGATGGTATTAATCAAAAGAAAATTACAGGATTTAATGACGAATTTTTAAAATCTAAAGTATTGAATAAAGCAAAGCACTATAAGACTAAATCAGAAGATGGAACATATTTTGATTATTGGATTTTAAGCTCCAATGAGAATAAAGAAAATGCACCATGGATACTGTATATTCATGGAGGTCCTAAAACGTTTTATGGCTATTCTTTTAATTTTGTATTTCATTATCTTGCATCTCAAGGATATAATGTTATCTATGGTAATCCTCATGGTAGTGATTCTTATACTGAGGAGTTTGCTGACATTAGAGGTAAATATGGAACAATAGATTTTTCTGATTTAATGCGCATAGTTGATGATGCCTTGAAGGAAAATAAATCCTTAGATCCAAATAAAGGTGCCGTAATGGGAGGAAGTTACGGGGGGTTTATGACTAACTGGATTATAACAAAAACGAATAGGTTTAAAGTGGCCATAACTGAAAGAAGTTGTAGCAATTGGTTTAGCTTTTATGGGTCTAGCGATATAGGATGGCACTTTGCATCAGACCAATTAGAAATTAAGAATCCATGGACAGATTTTGATAAAATAAAAGAAAAAAGCCCTTTATTTTATTCAGATAAGATAGAAACACCATTACTTATAATGCATGCTTTAGAAGATTATAGATGCCCATATGAGCAAGCATTGCAATTATTCATAGCCTTAAAAGAGTTAGGAATAGAAACAAAAATAGCTCTATTTCCTGGAGAGAATCATGATCTTACAAGAAGTGGTAAACCAAAAACAAGGATAAAATATATGGAAATTATGGCCGAATGGCTTAAAAATCACTTAAGTTAATAAACTTTTATTAGTTATATCTACTGGTGATACAAATGTTAACAGAAGAGGATTTAAAAAAAGCAGAAAAATATTGTAAGGATGAAATAAATACATTTTTATTGTATAAAACATTATCAAATTATAGTAAAGATAATAAAATTAAAGAAGACTTAAATAAATTATCAGAACAAGAATTAGAGCATTATAATTTTTGGAAAAGTTTAACAGGTCATGAATGTAAAGCCGATATAAAGCCGGGTTTATTATTTAGGATCTTATATAGGCTTTTTGGTCCTGTCTTTACTTTACAAGTTTTAGAGAATAACGAATCTGCTACAATAGATGAATACAGACAATTTTTAGATAAACTAGAAGATGATAGACAAAAGTCCACATTAAAGAAAATTATTCAAGATGAAGAAGCTCATGAAAGGCAAATTATAGGAGATATGAAAGATATAAGAGTAAAATATTTGAGTTATGTTGCTTTAGGACTTGCTGATGCAATAGTCGAAGTCTCTGGTGTGCATGCAGGATTCTTGGGCGCAACAGATAAAACCATAATAGCTGGAATCGCAGGTTTGGTAGTAGGCTTCTCTGCAGCCTTATCAATGGCAGGGGCTGCGTATTTGCAAGCTAAGCAAGAAAAATCTATAAGAGCATCAGCAGGTGCAACTGTTACCGGGATTAGTTATTTATTAACAGTTGTAATATTAGCTTTACCATATTTGCTACTCAGAAACATATTAGAAGCATTTGTTATTTCTCTATTTTTTGCAACTTCAATGATAAGTGGATTTACTTATTATACTTCAATAATACATACTCAAAGATTTTCAAGAGAGATAATAGAGAGCTTATTGATGCTATTCTTAACTGCTATAGCTGGATTTTTCTTTGGTGACTTGATTGGAAAAATATTCGGAATAAAAGCATTAATTGGATAATAAAGGATCTTTTATTTTTACATAACCTTAAAAAATTTTTACCACAAAGGTATATCAATGAGAAAATGAATTCATTTGCAATAATGATCTGACCTACTCTCCACCCTGAAGGGCGAGTTTCCTGAGGTCTCAAGGGTTACACCCCTTTTACGTGTGCTACTCTGTTATCCCCGACAAGATATTGCGGGAAAAATCGGCTCTTGCTTATCGTTTTCTAAGAGTTGATAGACCTGGATTTATTTTTTATTATTTTCAGAAAAAATATTTAAGTTTTTACCCCCTCCTGAAGGGTAAGGTTTGCTGTTCATTTTATCAACTATTTTAATTTCGTACTTCAATTATGTTTATTTAATATTCATTAGAATTTTTGGACTAAGAGTATATCAGATTATTAACTTTGTATTTCAATAATTAAATGGTGAAGCGTTTGGAAATAAATTCAAAGAAAAACGTTGTTATAAAATTAGAAATTCCTGAAGAAGATTATAAAATACTATCAAAAATTGCTAAATCCAAGGGCTATTCTTTGCCGAACGACTATTTGAGAGAGTTAATTATTTCATCAGTTGAAAAGGGAAATGTAGAACAGTCTCAATTAAATAAGGAATTGATAGAGACTATATCGAAAAGGATTGAAAGAGTTATGCAGGATTTATTAAATCCTTTTACTCAAAAAATAGATGATTTATCATCAAGAATAGCAGATTTAGTTGAAAGCATAGAAGAAACTAAGATAGAGAAATCACAACAACCATTACAAAAAGAAGAGCCAAAGTCCAAAAAGAAAACAGCTATTGAGATATTAAAGGAACAAGGAGTTATTTTTTCAGACGATGTACAATGGTTAAGGTATCCTGATGCATACTTTAAGAAACTTGAGAGCAGCGGGGCAATAGTCATTTATTTGGATAATGAGAGAGTTGCTTTAGATAAAGATTTTTGGGATAGATTTAGATCTAAGTTGGCTACTATAGCTATAAAAGATCCTAAAGAGGTTGAAGACCTTTTAGCATCAGATTTCGGTGAAAATGGAAGCAAATTGTTTAATAAATTAGTTAAGAAAGGATTAGTTTTTTACGATGAAGATATGAAATCTTGGAATTTAAGTATTAATCAATAATTATTTATATGAAATGCCTATTAAGATAAACTTAAAAATTTTATAATTTAAGTATAAATGGGCAATAGAATTGAGAGTTAGAGAACTCATAGATTTTATGGGAGAATTAACTTTAAAAACGGGATATCCGGTTCCTGTTCCAGAAGACTTTTCATATAAATGGGCACTAAAATTTAATTTTAGTAGAAAGGGTAAGGTCATTCTTTACACAGGCGCATTGTATCAGCTAATTCCTTATATCGAATCTCTGTCATTATATTTGATGGCTATGGAAAAAAGCGATGAAGGAGGATATATTGCTTTAAAGTTGGCAAGAAACATTCCTAGAGAAATAATAAATAAAATAGTACAACCCGATAAAAAACTGATTTCATGGTCATATAATGTCTTAACCTCTATTTCTAACCTTTTAATGAAAAGTGGAATAGATTTTGCATACCTTTATGAAAACGATATATATAGTGGAGTACTGCTTTATGATATGGGGGATGAAAATAGGTTCAAACTGCATGCAAATAAAGTTTTTAAATTAATAAAACAATCAAATGCAGAAAAAATAATAACTGTAGATCCCCATACTACAAATATATTGAAAAATGTTTATCCCAAATATATTGATGGCTTTGATATAGAGGTAAATAGTTATTTAGAATTAATAGATGTTAATGGAGAGAATAAAGTAAATGGTTATCCTGTTGTGATACACGATTCTTGTATCTATGCCAGAGGGTTATCTTTAATTGATCCTCCAAGAAATCTATTATCAAAGAAAGGTTATGATATTAAAGAAGCAAGAAGAAGTAAAAAAATAACCTACTGTTGTGGAGGTCCAATAGAATCTATTTTTCCTTCTCTAAGTCATGAGATAGCAAAAAATAGAGTGGAAGAGTTGAGTAATATTTCAAGTAATATTGTTACAATGTGTCCCATATGTTATATAAATCTAAACAAAGTTGCCAGTAATTATAAAGCTAAAGTTTATGATATATCAGAGATGTTATGAGGTGTTATGATTGGATTATCTTGAAAAGATTATAGTAGATATTTCAGAAACTTTAAAAAATAAAGATTTTAAGGAGGCCTTAGAAAGCAGTGTACCTATGTCAGAAAAAAGAGTTTTGGATTTTTTAAATGCTCATAGTGAAATTCCAAAGCTTGCTAAAGAAGTTGAAGAAATAAAAAATAAAGTATTATCTAATATTGATTATTATATTGATAGAGTTATGGAATCATTGAAGTTTATAAATGGTAATCCTCATTATGCAGAAACAAAGGATGATGCCTTAGATGTATTGGATAAAATTATAGGAGAGAAAAAGAAAATAATACTATCTAAAAGTATGGTCGCAGAAGAGGTAGGCGTTAGGGAGCATTTAGAAGAAATTGGTAAAGAAGTTTGGGAAACTGATTTAGGGCAATTATTAATTCAGTTAGAGAAAGGTAAGCCAATGCATGCCATTGCACCAGCAATTCATATGACTGTTAATGATGTGATAAAATTAGTTAAAAGCAAGTTAAATATTGAGTTGAAGGGGGATGAGAATCCTCAGCAAATAGTAGCTAAAATTAGACCTTTTTTAAGAGAGAAATTTATAAATGCAGATGTAGGAATAAGTGGTGCTAATGCTATATCAGCCGATTCTGGATCCATTTTTTTAATAGAGAACGAAGGAAACATAAGGCTTGTAACAACTTTACCTCCACTGCATGTTGCTATAGCAGGCATTGAAAAAATCGTTCCTACATTATTGGATGCATTTAAAGTAGTTTTGGTTCAATCTTCTTATGCAGGATTATATCCTCCTACGTATGTAAGCATGATATCAGGTCCAAGCTCTACAGGTGATATAGGTCATAGAAGGGTTTACGGGGCTCATGGTCCTCCTGAAATGCATTTAATTCTTTTGAATAATGGAAGAAAAGAGGCCATTAGAAATGATGTTTTAAGAGATCAGCTAAGGTGTATTAGATGTGGTAATTGCCAAATATTTTGTCCAGTGTGGGATATAACAGCTAACAAATGGGGGGGCAAAGTTTATGGAGGTCCTATGGGAGTGGGATGGACAGCAATAACTGAAGGTATAGAAAAAGGTGCGGAGCTATCACAACTATGCTTAGGTTGTATGAGATGTGATACTGCTTGCCCAGTAGATATACCTTTGTCAAGTTTAATACATAAGTTGAAAATGTCTTATTTCTATATCTAAATAATATATTAAATTAAGTATTAAAAAGGTGGTTTTCTATTTCATCAGCCTTCTTTTGAGCTTCCAACACAGCCTCCATTATTGATCTTTTAAGTCCGTTTCCCTGCAATACCATAATCCCTCTTATTGTAGTTCCGGCTGGAGTTATTACTAAATCTCTTATGTAATGGGGGGACCATCCTTTTTCAAGCAAAGTTTTTGCTGTTCCTTGCATTGTATATAAAACTGCTTTATATGCTAGGTCTCTAGGCAAACCTGAAGCAATTCCTCCTAAAGCTAAGGCATCTATTATCTCAGCTAAAAATGCTGGAGCGCTTCCGCTTAAAGCTGTTAGAGCATTCATGTATTTTTCATCTACCCATTCATAATAACCTATTGAAGAAAATATTTCTTCGACCAGTTTCTTTGATTCTACATCTAAATTAGAATTTGTCGATAAAACTGTAAAGCTTGATGAGGTTTCAGAATTTATATTTGGCATAGCTCTAACTATCTTTGCTCCCATTAGCTTTCTTGACAACCATTTAATAGGTGCCGCAGCGACAACTGATATTATCAGCTTCCCTTTTACAAATGGGGAAATCTCGTCTGCCAAATTTATAAGTTGGGAAGGTTTTATAGCTAAAATAATAACATCAGAATTCTTAATAGCATATATATTATCTTTTGTTGCTTCTATTCCCATATTTTTAATCTTGTTTAATGATTCATCGCTTCTTACTGTAGCTATTATTTTCCAATCTTTTCCAGATCCTACTAAAGACCTTATAATTGACGATCCTATAACGCCTGCACCTAAAACAGCTAAAGATCTATCAACCAACTTAAATTCCCACTATTTTCTAAAATACCAAGCTTTTAAATTTTTATATTTTGTTTTCGTTGTCGTAAATTCTATAATCTTCACTTTCGGTTAATATTTCTTGGATTTTTCCGTAGAGTAATCTTAAGCTTATTTCATTAAAAATAGAGACAGGCATTATATGACCGAAATATCCAGATGCATATAAAGCTCGTGCAAGGCTTAACGATAAGTCTAGAGTATAACCATCAATATCTTTTGAGTCCTTTAATAAAGATTCTAAATAACCGTCTTCATGTAATCTTGGTATGACTTCATCAATTATTTCTTTGTCAAGTAGATCAGATTTACTAACAACATTTATCTGAGGCTTTTTGAATCTAGTATTTACTGAACTTGCAAGAGTTAATATGGAAACAATATTAGCAGGGTTACCAAAAAATATGGAGTCCATTAAAAAAATAACAACTGATTTATCATTATAAATAATAGAGTTTAAGACTAATGGGCCCCCTATTCTATACGCGAACAACTCCAATTGTCCTGGAGTATCTATTATTGTAAAATCTGGGTTTATTTTATCTATTTCCTCTTTTATCTTATCTGAATAATTTATCAAAGAGTCTACAGCACTTATAAGAGACCCGTTAGGTCCTAAGCCTTTATCAAGAAAGTCTTCAATTTTTACGTAATCTCTTACATCTATATCCGAATCGTATGGTAACTTTTCTGCTGCTGGATCGAAGTTTACTATTGCAACGTTTGCACCAGTATCTTCCATTGTAGATCTTAGTTCTCCAGCTAGAGTGCTTTTTCCTGCCCCTGCGGTTCCTAGTAATATTATGAACATTATTTCACCTTGAAGGGGACCTCCTGCGCACACATGACCCCGTGACGCGGGGCTAATTCACGCAGGCAATTGGTCCCCCATGATATGTTTTTATCAACTGTCTTATATTATTATTAAAGAATTAAGGCAAAATGATTGAAATGAGAGTGTAGGGACAAACGGGATTTCAGATCCTTTTGAATACCCTTCAGATTACAAATCTGACCTCCTCTCGGCCCTGAAGGGCGAGGGTTCCCCTCATCTGTTCGGGATTACATCTGTCATCTGAGGGGCAGTCGGGGTGGTCAGAGATCCCCCCATCTTTTTGTATGCTTTCTTTTCAATGTTTATTATTGCTATTGT
>OFEH01000122.1_pt1 | contig 31377 bp, 39 predicted proteins | sample 1521031 | NCBI WGS metagenome assembly OFEH01 (sample SAMN05518350, study PRJEB24110) | hypersaline lake metagenome | isolation source: Grendel Spring, Yellowstone National Park, Wyoming, USA | place: USA:Grendel Spring, Yellowstone National Park, Wyoming, USA | collected 2011-11-16
AGAAAAAATCAATATTCAAACACACCTTTCTGGCATAGTAAAGCATTACAACATAATTTCTATTTAAGGGGATTTAAACATCTTATAATAGTTAGAAAGTCAGATAAAAAAAGAATTCCAGAAGATCTAAAGATGAATTGGAGATATTATGAAAGAACGAAGAAAAAAGATTGAACATATTGGGGAATATATAACGGAACAAATCAAGATAAGAGGTATAGCATCTTTATCAGAAATCCTAAGAGAAGCAAAAAGCATGTATGAAGAGAGTTTAAGAGGAATTGTAAAAGATATAGAGCAATCTTGGAAACCCTTTAAAGGTAATATATTAGAAAAAGTTATTTTAGAACTGATAAGTGAGGAAGTAAAGAAATTAAACTTAAATGTTATGTTTGGGAAACATTTAGAGAAAAAAGATTCAAATTTAGACGAATGTTTAGGAAATGTAAAAAGAAGTATTCTTATTGATTATGGTGAATTTGGAATGCATCTGCCAGATGTTGATTTGATAATATATGATCCTAAAACCTGTAAAGCTTTGGCTATAATTTCTTCAAAGACAACTTTAAGAGAACGTATAGCACAAACAGGATATTGGAAGTTAAAGCTTCAAAGCAGTCCTGTAACAAAGAATATAAAAGTATTTTTCATAACTTTGGATGAGGATGGCGATCTCGTTGTTAAGAAACCAGCTAAAAAGGGGCGAGCTATTGCTGAAACAGACACTGACGGCACATTTGTTATAACAACACAACCAATAGAAGAAAGTGAAAAAGTAAAGAATATGGAAAAATTTGCAGAAGTGCTTCATATCTTGATTAATAAAACCAAAAAAGATTTATAAGATGTTTATAAAATTCTAGCATATCTAAATTTCTTGCTGTTTATTTTTCTTTATAAACCAATAGACTATACCAAGAACCAAAATAACAAAGCTGTAAGCTGCAAGCTCTATGGCTTTCTTTTCTCCGCTTTCTGACAAAGAAGCAATTAAAAGTTTTCTGATCATTGCAGCTAAGGCAATACTTTCAAAAACTGTTATTGCAAACCCTGCACCTTTAAAGTGCTTTATTTCTTCGTTCATTAATTCCGCTACAGCCCAAAGTATAAGTAAACTACCAAGTAAAGTAACTATCCCCTCTTCAAAAGGAATTATGTTAAATAAAACTTTATAGATATCATATCCGAATAAAACAAATACAAATAAAGCAACGATGACCAATGCACCAAGTATAGCAAAATCAATTATTTCAGAAAATCTTTTTACAAAGATAAACAAAATTTTCGCATATTTAGAGCTCCATACTTAATTAACTCTTCCTCTCTGTAAGCCAACGTCAAAACATCAAGATTTATATCAAGTAGCTTTCCAATAGATGAAACATAAAGATTTCTTTCATTTCTATCCTGAACTTCTTCATCTATTTTTTTCTATGATAAACCTTCTTACAAAATTAAACGCAGCATTAACATAATGGGTTGGAAGTCCTATTTTTACGTGTACTTCTCCGATTTTATATAGTTTTGAAAAGTAGCTTTCATCATAGTTTCCGCTAAACAGATCTAAAAAACCAATTTTTTAGCTTTGATTTATGTCTTATAATCATGTCTTCATTTTTTAAAAATTGATCGTAATCAGGAAATCTGGAGATAAAAAATAGAATCAATCTATTTATAAATTCATCCGAGTATTTTTCTAAAATTGGTTTTAGTTTCTGTAATTTTACAAAAAAATACAACAGCTAATTGGGAAAATTTTTGGCATTGGAAGTATCGGGATAATATTTAACTAATTTGATAATAAACTTTATTCAATAAATATATTTTGCATTTTTGCAGGGTGTTGCATTTTTTTTTGATACAAAAATTTTCTGCACAAAAATGTGTAATGCAACACCTTTTCAAAGCTTAATTGATAATGGTTTGCAGATGTGGGGGTGTTGCATTTTTTTGAGAAATTATATATAGAAAAGACAATAACTTAGAACGCAATCCCGATATATCCAAAATAGTCCCGCTTAATCCCAGATGTTAATATAATTCCTGTAGGATTTTTTTGAGAAATTATAACATTATGGCGGAGAGGGAGGGATTCGAACCCCCGGTGGGCGTCAACCCACAAGTGATTTCAAATCACCCGCTTTCGGCCACTCAGCCACCTCTCCTAGGATTATATTATTTTATCAGAAGTTTGAAGAAGTTTGTATAGTTTTTAACAGTGTTCCAACGGCCGTTCTCTGAGCTATGGAGCGCCTATCCCTGTTTATTAGCTTTGAAATGCGAAGTTGTCGCTTTATACTCTTCACCCCATTTATGCAATACATCTAAAACAGGTTTTAAACTTTCTCCAAGGGGCGTAAGAGAATATTCTACTTTCGGGGGGATTTCAGGGTATATTTTTCTCTCTCTATAAGACCATAATATTCTAACTCTCTTAGTTGTTTTGTGAGCATTTTTTGAGTTACTTCTGGCATAGACTTTTTTAGCTCAGAAAAGCGCTTTTTACCTGTGAGTAGTTCTTTTATAATAAGAAGTTTCCATTTGCCATTTAATATATTTAACGTTATACTAACTGGGCATTCTTCACTCATAGACCGTGGTAGACTTGTGAATCGTGGCAGACTTGTTGAGCTATTTCTTTTAAAGCGTTTATAAGAGCGTCGTTTTCTTCTTTTTTGCCGATACTTATCCTTATATGATTTTCAAGGTTTGGAAGGTAAGATATGTTCCTTGTTAAAATACCTTTTTGTATTAGGCTTTTATGAATAAAATCTGCATCGTTTACTTTTATTAGGAAAAAGTTTGCACAAGAATCATACACTTTTATACCTTTTATCTCAGAAAGGGCTTCTTTTAGCCTATGTCTTTCATCTATTAAAACTTTTATTTGGTTTCTAATGTTATCTATGTGGTTTGAAACAATGTAATCTGCTATAGCTTGGGATGTGGAGGATACGTTAAAAGGCATCTTTAGTTTGGATATTTCTCTTATAAACTCTTTTGTGCCTATCAAAGCTCCAACTCTCAAAGAAGCAAGGCCTATTTTGGATAGAGTTCTCATAACCGCTATGTTATCATCTTTTATAGCATCTTTTATATAAGTTTTACCACAAAAATCATAATAAGCTTCATCTACGACTGTAAAAGTATGTTTTCTTATAAGTGCTATATCTTCATCCTTAAACAAGTTTCCGGTGGGGTTGTTTGGATTTGATATAAAAGCAATAGAGGGTTTTTTCTCAAGGGCTTTTTGAAGGGTTTGTTTATTCATTTGAAAATTTTCATCCAAATCCACATCGTATATGGGTTTTCCCAAAGCGTTTGCTATAACCTCATACATGGGAAACGTAGGACGCGGTATCAATGCTCCTTCATCAAGTTCTCCTATTCCAAGCATAAGATATTGGATAGCTTCATCTGAGCCGTTGCAAACCATTATGTTTTCTGGTTCTACCTCATAAAGTTTGGATAGGGTTTGTTTTAGTTTTGTAGCATGGGGGTCTGGATATCTGTTGAACTCTATATTTTTTATAACCTCTAAAAGCTCTAACTTTACAGACTCCTCCAAATCAAAAGGGTTTTCGTTGGAAGAGAGTTTTATATGGCAAGGTGTTGTCTCGGTTTTGTAAGCTTTTAAAAGCTTAATTCTCTTGCTAAACATCTTTTTATTATAGCATTTATAATATTTAGAATGATAGGTATAATAATGGGAAGCTCATCGGATTGGGAATATATGAAAGAAGCTGCGGATTTACTTGAGGAGTTTGAAGTCCCTTACGAGAAAAAGGTGGTATCCGCTCATAGAACCCCAGATTTGATGTATGAATATGCAAAAAGCGCAAAAGAAAGGGGCATAGAACTGATAATAGCAGGGGCTGGTGGTGCTGCTCATTTGCCTGGCATGGTGGCATCCATAACCACGCTTCCAGTAATAGGCGTCCCGATACCAACAAAGCATCTAAACGGTGTTGATTCTTTGTACTCCATAGTCCAGATGCCAAAAGGTATACCAGTAGCCACAGTAGCCATTGGAAACGCCTACAACGCCGCTCTTTTAGCCATTAGGATTTTATCTATAAAATACGAATCTCTTTCTAAAAAGCTCGAAGACTACAAAAAATCTTTAGAGCAAAAGGTTTATAATATGATTATTTAAGTGTGTCAACAGCATTTCTTATATCTTATGATAAGTGTCTTTTAAAAGGATAGGCATATAAAACGTGCTTACAGCACTCTGTTCATATTCTATCCGATCCTATACATTAGGGGAAGCTTTTTTGCAAACCAATATACCTCCCTCGTGACCAACCACTACAAGCTTATCGCCTGCTTTTACATCGTCTAAAACTTTTGCATGCCATAAGTTTACACCGAGGATTGGAGAAGGGGATTCCACCTCTATCATGGTTTTTGCTTTAGCATCTTCTTTTGCGTAAACTTCCTTGCCAAGTATAGCGTTCTCTGGCTGAGAAGATTTTGGTGTTTTTACACTTATCCACTCTTTTGAGATTTTACGAAGAAGATATATATTTATAGCGCTTACAACAAAAAATGTGATAAGTTGGGTTATGAGCATTTTTTCGTAAGGTATTTTTGTAAAATATTCTATCAAAAGCCCAAAAACTCCAGTTGCAATGGCACTAAGCCCTATGGGAAAAAATATCATTACAGGATGTGCTAGTTCTAATAAAGAAAGCACTATACCAAGCAGTATCCAAAGAAACGGGCTCATTTGTCTATAAGGCCTTTTACGGCATCTATTATGCTGTTTGGGAATATTATCAGCTTAGAGCTGTTTGAAGAAGCCAAATCTTTTATAGCCTCTATATAACGCTCTCCTAGTTGTAATAAACCAGCGGTTTCTCCTGATTCTTTTAGAGATTGCCCTATCATTGCTATGACGTCTGCTTGGGCTTGTCCTACCCTTTTTATAGCTTCTGCTCTATTGGTTTGTGCTATGAGATAACCTTCGGACTCTAAGCGTTGTTTTTCTCTATTGGCTTCTGCTTGAAGGATGATAGCTCTTTTTTCTCTATCAGCTTGTATTTGTTTTTCCATGGCTTTTACTATGGTTTCTGGTGGAAGTATATCTCTTATTTCTACCCTCGTTATCACTATGCCCCATTCGCTTTCTATACCAGATAAGTTGTTTCTAAGCTTTGCGTTTATTTCATCTCTATTGGATAGGGCATGTTCTAGTTCCATGGAGCCTATTATGGCTCTTAGGTTTGTTTTGGCTAATTGTATCAACGATGCATCTATGTTTGTAATGTTGTAAGTGGCGTTGTAGCTATCTACCACTCTGTAGAAAAAAACGGCGTCTATTTGGACTATAGCGTTATCTTTTGTTATGACAGCTTGAGAAGGTACATCTAAAAACTGCTCTCTTACGTTAACCTTGTTTCTGATGTAATCTATAAAAGGCATTATAAAAGCAAGGCCTGGTTTTAAAGTCCTATGGTATCTACCAAGTCTTTCTATAATCCACTCTTCTCCTTGGGGAACCGCTCTTATAGAAAATCTTATCAATACTAGCGCTATGATTACAATTGCAAGCACTATTGTCAAATTTATCAAACTTTTACCCTCCTTTACTTTAAAATAAAAAAGTTTGTGAAAAAGTCAATTGCTATTTTTTATTCTTCTATATGCTCTGCTTTGTATTGAAGTTCTACAAATGCTTTTTTTAAATCCTCTGGCAAATCTTCGCGGTATTTTGCCTTGTAATATTCTTCGTAAAAATCTACAAGGTTATTTCTTATTTTGTTTATATCTACTTGTATATCTGGTTTTTCAAAGACGTTTCTTCTTATCTCTAATATTTTGCTGGCTATATGTTCTGATGTTAGCCTTGATTCTAAAAGCCTGGTGTTTTCGATGGTATCGTCTATGATAACCCTTACGTATCCTTTTACGTTTTCTATATCTTCTATATTTAAGCTTTTAGCATCAACTTTTATAGTTTTAAGCTGATTTTTTGTGTCTAATTTTATCTTTTCTACTTTGTTGGTGGAATGCTTTTCTAAAACCACAAAGTTGAAGTATTTTTCTTGTCCTTCTTCGTTGAAATCTATTTGAAAACAAGAACCTGTGTAATAGGCATCTGTAGTGGTGGGTATCTTTTGATATCTATGCACATGCCCTAAGGCAACGTAGTCCAAGTTTTTAAGGTTGTTTATGTTGTCTAAATTTATTGCGTAATACTCCCCTATGGAAGCTTCTCTTTCTGATTTTGTTGGTTTTGCACTTTTTACCATCATATGAGAAAGCAATATATTAAAGGTATTTCTTGGAGCTTTTGAAATGAGCGCATTTATAAAATTTTCTACTTTGTTAGCGTACTCTGCACTTGAGTTATCTTCCCAGAGTCTAACTATAAACTTAGGAGAAATGTAGGGCACACATATTATGTTGGTATCTTTTATTGTGATAACAAAATCGTCTGGAGATGGTTTTACAAACAAATGCATGTTGGCGTATTTGGCAAGAGTCTTGTAACCTTCAAAAAAACTATGCCCGTCGTGGTTTCCGGTGATCATAACCACTGGAATCTTTAAATCGTTTAACTCCCTTACCATAAAATCAAATATGATTTTTGTGGCTTCTGCATCTGGGTTGTATTGATCAAAAATATCCCCCGCCATAAGAATAAAATCTACAGGCTCTTTTTTTACAAAATCTATCACTTGAGATATGGCATATTCTGCATCATCGTTTCTTGATTTGTTATAAAGAGTTTTTCCTGCATGTATGTCGCCTATGTGTAAAAACTTGGTCATCTAAGACCTCTAATCCTTGCGGTATTTTTGTATCTTTCTACCTTAGAAATGTCTTCTTTTTGTTCTTCCATGAGCTTTATTTTTTCTAAGAGATGTTTGTCTACTATAGCTATAGCCTCGTCTATATCATCGGTAAGATGGATAAGAGATAAATCTTCCTCGTCGATGGTACCATGTTTTATAAAGGTATTTTTGTAAAAATCCACAAGACCTTCCCAAAATTCTTTACCAAAGAGAATAAGTGGAAATTTTGGACTCTTTTTAGTTTGTATTAGGGTAAGAGCTTCAGAGAGTTCGTCCATAGTACCAAATCCACCAGGAAAAACAAGATAGGCTATAGAGTATCTTATAAGCATAACTTTTCTTACAAAGAAGTATTCAAAGCTCATAGAGAGTGTCTGATATGGATTTGGCTTTTGCTCTTTGGGAAGCTTTATATTTAAACCCACTGATATGACACCAGCATCCTTAGCTCCTCTGTTGGCTGCTTCCATAATCCCTGGTCCGCCACCTGTTATAACATTGTAACCACCTTTTCCAAACTCGTAGCTAAGCTGATAAGCCTTTTTATAGTAAAAGTTGTTTTCGTCGAATCTGGCACTTCCAAAAAACGTTACCGCTGGGCTTACATGGGAGAGCGTATCAAACCCATTCACAAATTCGCTGAGTATTTTAAAGATACGCCATGTATCTCCTTCTTTTAACCTTAGCTCTTCCAGTATTTGGTTGTTGTCAGTCATAATTTAAGTTTTCAGCTTTTAAAATCATCCAAAAGGCATTATTAAAGAGGCGTAATAAAAACCTTCTTCTTCAAAGTTTCCACAAGAAACTAATATACCGTTCATAGGATCATCGGTGGATATGTTTATATAGTCGCAGGGAGCGTAGTCTACGGATTCTTTTAGATATCTTGCGTTTAGATCTACACTAAAAGCTTCTCCTACGTAATCTATATCAATCTCATCCCTTCCTTCTGTTAGTTCTCTATCTGAGGTTTCTCCTATCAAAATGTTGTCGGCAAAGGTAAGCTTTATAGGTATAACAGTACCATCTGCACTAAAAGAAAGCCTTCTTATCAGATCTCTCAAATCTTTACGCTGTATTTTGGCGTTTAAAGGTCTTTCTACGTTTTCTATATACATCTTATAATCTGGAAATTCTCCTTCTAAAAGCCTGCTAAACAACGTCCAGCCCATTGCCTTATCTTCGAAAATCAAAAACGAGCCACCGTTTTTATAGTAAATATTTACAAAAGATGCTTTGTTTGCTATGGATTTTAATATTTTTACTGTTTTCCTTGGTATTGTAAAAGATGCTTTGTTTAAAGTTATATTTTCGCTGGATTCATCTTTGGGGTAGTATTTTTTGAAAACCGTAAGTCTATTGCCGTCTGTGGCGGCAAACTCTACAAAAGGCTTTCCATCGTTGTTGTCAAGTATCATGTTTACGCCTGTGAGGGTAGGATTCATGGCATCTTCTTTTGCTACAGCGTAATCTGTCCTCTCCAAACCCTCTAACAGCATAGAGCCAAGTATGTTATTTGATATCATGTCCTCTTCTATCTCTGGAAAAGCTGGAAACTCGGAAGCTTCCGCTAACGTTAGTTTAAATTTACTCCTGCCGCTCTGTATTTGGACGTAAGAGCTTTGAGTTGAAGGGTCGTTAACAAGCGTTAGCGTGAATGTTGCAGAAGAAAGACTTTTGACTATATCACTTAGTTTCTTAGAATTTATACACAAGGTGCAGATAACTTCCGATTGTTCTGGTCTACCTTCTATCTTTATATAGTTTTCTAAGTCTGTGGCTTTTACAAAATATTTAGAATGTTGTATCTCTATGAGGAAATTTGATAATATTGGGAGTATAGATTTCGATTCTGTGGTATTTTTAGCTTTGGATACGATATCATCAAATTCTTTTTTATCGAAGACTACGCTACATTGGTTTTTTTCTAAATCCATACCATAATTATAGCATATTTAATTTTTTTACAAAAAATATTTTGGTATAATATCATCGTATGATATGGAGGTTTTATGTTAAAAGTTGATATAGTCACACCAAAGGGCGTTGTATACACTGAAGAGGTAGAATCTGTAAATATACCAGCCTATGACGGTGAAATGGGCATATTGGAAAACCATATGTTGCTTTTAACTCAAATAAAGCCTGGTTTGGTTTATTTCAACAAAGATGACAAAAATGGTATAGCTGTAGGATATGGATTTGCCGATATAACACCGGACAAAGTTATAATACTAACAGAAGAAGCTGTGCCGGTAGGAAATATAGATCTCGAAGAATATAAGAAAGTTTTTGAAGAAGCCACGAGGAAATTATCTGATGCAAAAACTGCTGAAGAAATATCAGAATGGCAGAAAAAAAGAGAGATGGCGGAAACGTTTATAAACATAGCGAAGCATTTTAGTCCTAAAATAAAAGCTTAAGGAGCACAAGCGTGAGATTGCCAGAAAGGTTGGTGGAAAGAATAATAAATAAGTTAGTATCTGAGCTTTTGACAAAAAAATATATAGAAGTAGAGGATGTAGATTATTTTAAAAAACAGTTGCTGGCAATATTTAAAGAAGCTGATGAAGAAGAAAAAAACTTAGATGAAAAAGCAAAAGAAATACTAAAAGACCAGCTATCTTATATAGAAAAAGAAAACATAGATTACAGGACAGCTTATAGAACCATAAGAATGAAACTGGCTGAGGAAATGAAAATAGAAACAAAACCTAGAGAACGCATGAATCAAATAACCAACAGAATAAGAGATCTTATTAAAAACGATCCAAGCATAGAAATTTATGAAGATATACCAATGATAAGAAAAGTTATATCTTCTATCCTTATAGAAGCTGCCAAAGAGGAAGAAGAGATAGAGAAAGAAGTGCGTATGCGTATAAAAAATTATTCCAAGAAGATTGTAGAAGGAACATCCGAGTGGAACATTTTATATAAAAGGATATATCAAGACACCCTAAAGCAAAGAGGCCTTGCTTGATAGCAATTATAAAAAAAATTAATTTTTTTTTAATAAAATCTTAATGTATAAAATACAATAAAGATTAAAATAATAGTATAACTTTGTTTAGGAGGTATTTTGCATGGCTATTAAAGCAGACAGAACTTTAGATGCATCTGGTCTCAATTGTCCTTTACCGGTACTTAAAACCAAAAAAGAAATGGCAGAAATGTCATCTGGTCAAATTTTGGAACTCATCACCACAGACCCGGGAGCAAAAGCAGATATACCAGCTTACTGTAAAAGAACTGGGGATGAGCTATTAGAAACCGTGGAAGAAGGTGGAAAAATTATATTCTATATAAAGAAAAAGTAAGGAGTTTAACATGGAAAGATTGGCTATAATAGCCACAAAAGGTACGTTAGATATGGCATATCCGCCATTGATATTAGCATCAGTAGGTGCTTCAATGGGTATGGAAACGGCCATATTCTTTACGTTTTACGGCTTAAATATAATACATAAGGAAAAAGTAAACCAGCTAAAGCTGGCCCCTGTTGGAAATCCGGCTATACCTATGGCATTCCCACCATCTATGGAAGAAAAGTTTCCTTTTCTTAAAAGCTTGTCAAAATTTATACCAGGTCCTCCTCAGCTGATGGGTGTAATGCCCGGTGTGACAGATCTTATGACAGAGATGATGAAAAAATCTATCAAAGAACACGGTGTGGCTTCTATACCAGAGCTTATTCAGTTGTGTAAAGAAGCCGATGTTAAGCTAATACCTTGTCAGATGACTATGGAGCTTTTCGGATACAAATACGAAGATTTAATAGACGGCTTGGAGCCACCGGCTGGAGCTATGACGTTGTTTGATTTCTTGTTGGAAGCAGATAAGCCGATAACAATTTTTGTTTAATGGTGATCTTTATGAACAACAAGATGTGTGAGCTTAAGTTGCTTATAAGCAATTTATTATATTCTTATAAGCAAATCTTAATTGATTTTTTAAATTTTAGGATTAAACTTATTAAAGGAGAGGTTTATGGCGGTACCAAATGGATTTGAGAAAATTATTTTTTATATTTTAACTGTTCCATTTTTTCAAAGAGCTGATGCGGTGACTGGTGAACTTATAAACCCCCAAGCGGGTGCACCTTTTTTCTTGGCTACCGCGGCTAAAACAATGGACTTTGAAGTGGAGATGGTTATCACTTCAGAGGCTGGATTCTTGTTGATGAGAGACAATGCAAAAAAGGTTAAAGTAAGGCCGGGCGTAGAACAAACTGTGTATGATTTTATAAAAATGGCAAAAGAAGCAGGAGTGAAGGTATATCTTTGCGTACCATCTTTAGACTTGACGGAAGAATACAAAAGGGAGGATGTTAATACCGAGCTTTGCGATGGTATAATAGGTGGTGCTGCATTCTTGGACAAAGTAATGAGTGGCGAGTACGCCGTTATAACTCTTTAAGGAGGTAGTTGTTATGGATGGACACAATTACGGATACAATCTTCCCATATCACAAAAAACCAAAGATGTGCCATGGGAAGAGAAGGTTAGAATTGTAGAGGAAGTCAAATCAGACTTTCGCTATCACGAATATATATTTGGTTGTTTAAATTGTGGTGTTTGTACTGCATCATGCCCATCCAACAGATTTTTTGATTATTCACCCAGAGAAATAGTCCAAAGATTTTTGGAAAACGATGTGGAAGTGCTTTATGACATGATGCACGAATACATATGGGCTTGTTCTCAATGCTTTACCTGTTGGATAAGATGTCCATTTGTAAATAACCCAGGTGGTCTTGTGGCTATAATGAGAGAAGTGGCTGTTAGAAACGCCTTTGACGCAACTAAGGATCTTCTCAAACCATACGGTCGTGTGCTCTTGAAGGTTATGTCCACTGGTAACCAGCTCTCAGCGGATATGCTTCAACCGGACTTCTTCCCAGACTGGGGTCCAAAGATGGCTGACAATATGGAAAACTTGAGAGCAAAGCGTATGGCTATACCCTTTGATGTAGGTAAATCTGTAAAAACAGCTTGGGAAGTATCTCTTCAAACTGCTATAGAACTTTACAGCATTTGGAGAGAAACCGGTATATTTGATATGCTTGAAAAGATAGATCCCAACCTCTACAACGTTATTATGGATATGGTAGAAGAAAACGAAGAGCGTTGGGAAAACATTCAAGAAGAGTGATTTTTGCAATTTTTGGCGTAGTGCCAAGAAAATTTTTTAGGAGGTTAGTTTTATGAGTTTACTTAGGTATGACAAGACCAAATTTCCAATTCAAAACAACCATGCTCATTACGATGAAATATTTGAGCGCATGGAAGAATTGGAAGCAAAGGGTGAGATTCTTATATATAGAATCACCGAAGAGAATAAACCTGTAGAGGTTTATACAAGAACCGGTCGTATAAAGACTGTGCCTACCAACAAGCTATGGCACCATAAATCTTGTGGACAATGTGGTAACATTCCTGGATATCCAGCTTCTATATTCTGGTTTATGAACAAGTTCGGATATGATTATTTAAACGAACCACATCAAACTTCTTGTACTGCATGGAACTACCATGGTTCTGGTACATCAAACCCTGTAGCATTGGCAGCTGTATGGCTAAGAAACATGCATCAAGCCTGGAAGACTGGTTATTATCCTCTAATTCACTGTGGTACATCTTTTGGTTCTTACAAAGAAACTAGAGAACAACTCATAATGAATAAAGAACTTAGAGATGCCGTAAGACCTATATTGAAGAAGTTGGGTAGATTGGGGCCAAATGGTGAATTGGTGATACCTCAAGAAATAGTACATTATTCAGAATGGGTGCATGCAAACAGATACAAAATAAAAGAACTATACGAAAAAGAAGGTAAACCAAAAGGTATAGATGTATCAAATGTAAGAGTTGCTATACATAATGCTTGCCACGTTTGGAAAATGATAGCTGACGATTACGTATATGACCCAGAAATATATGGAGGCCAAAGACCAGCAGCATCTACTGCTGTTATAAAAGAATTGGGAGCTATAGTGGCTGACTATTATACATGGTATGATTGCTGTGGTTTTGGATTTAGACATATATTGACAGAAAGAGAGTTCACTAGGTCTTTTGCTATAAACAGAAAATTGAAGGTAATATACGAGGACGCTAAGGCAGATGTTATAGTTACTCACGATACCGGTTGTACCACAACTTTCGAAAAGAATCAATGGATAGGTAAAGCTCATGATATGTACTATCCGGTAGCTGTTATGTCAGATGTTATGTTCGCAGCTTTAGCCTGTGGTGCACATCCGTACAAGATAGTTCAACTATACTGGAACTGCTCAAGCTATGAACCTCTCTTGGAAAAAATGGGTATAACCAACTGGAAAGAGTTAAGAAAAGAGTGGGAAGACACCGTGAAATATATAAGCGAGCTTGATAAAGCAGGCAAACACGATGAGCTTCAGGAATTCTTTAAAACCTATGACCTGTACGAACCATACAGCAGAACATCCGACGGCAAACCAAGAGCAAGTGCAACGGCTGATAAGGTATTGTTTAGATCTTAATAAACCTTAGGAGGTTATATATGTCTAAGAACGTATTAGTAATAGGTGGCGGACCTGCTGGTGTATCCGCAGCTAAAACTCTTGGTAAATTGGGTATATCTACCATCTTAGTGGAGAAGGAGCAAAAACTAGGTGGTAGACCGATATTGGAAGATTATCATACCCTTATTCCAAGAAAGCTAAAACCATCACAAGTTTTAGGCCCCGTTATTGATGAAGTAACTAAGAATCCAAACGTTAAAGTCAAGTTAGGTACAGAAGTGGAAGCTTGTGAAGGTGTGCCTGGTAACTACAAGGTAAAGCTATCAAACGGTGAAACTGTAGAAGCTGGAGCTATAGTAGTGGCCACTGGCTTCCAACACTTTAACCCAAGAAGAAAAGGTGAACTCGGTTATGGGCTTTTCCCAGATGTAATAACAAACCTTGAGTTAGAGCAAATGTTTTCTCGTCAAGGTAAGCTTTACAGACCATCCAACGGCCAACTTCCCAAGCGTGTAGCATTTGTATTTTGCGTTGGTTCAAGAGATAGGCAATTGGGTGTATCAAATGTACACTGCTGTAGATATGGATGTGCTCTCTCTGGTTTACAAGGTACAGAGATAAGAGAACATTATCCAGATGTAGATGTATTTTGCTATTATATGGATGTTAGAACATATGGCACTTGGGAATACCCATTCTATTGGGCTCCTCAAGAAAAAGCCGGTGTTAGATACGTAAGAGGAAGAATAGCTGAAATAACCTTTAGACCGTCAGACGGAAGACTTGTAGTAAAGCACGAAGACACTATAGTTCAAAGACCATCAGAAGTACCAATGGACCTGGTAGTTTTAGTGCTTGGAATGGAACCATCTGAAGGTACAAAGAAAGTTGCTAAGATACTAGGTTTGAACCAAGATCAAGATAGTAAATTCCTGATACCTTCTGACAATTCAGGTTCAAACATCATATCAAACAAAGAAGGTATTTTTATAGCAGGTGCTTGCAAAGGCCCTATAGATATAGAGTCATCTATGTCTGAAGGTGAAGCAGCAGCTGCAGAAGCAATAGCTTTTATAGGAGCTAAGGTGAGTGTATAATGAGCAACATTAAACCAAACGAGGGGTTCAAAGCGGCCCCTCTTGATGACTTTTTAGTTAGGGATTATCTAATAAAGATATTAGGAGATGGAGAGGAGCTAGTTCAAGAGTTCTATTCTAGGGTTCTTGAGAAATCGAATCTTTTTAGAGAGACATTCTCAAAGGATCGATTAGCTTCTATAGATAAGGACACATTGCTTGATGTATTTTACAGGATGTACCCAGCTAGAAGATTCAGAAATAAGATTGTGGAAGAAACCGGCGTTAACAACCTCAAAAAAGCTATAAGCGATCTTTTATATTCTAAAGCGGATACCTGGGAACAAAGGGTTAACGCTTTTACAGATGTAATAAGAGGTGTAAGTAAGAAAAACGCTAGAGATATTGCTGCAGAGATACTACATTTTACATTTCCAGAAGATTACATACTTTTCACCTCTTGGATATGGGACCCTGAATCTGAAAGTGGAGCTATTGTGTTCTTAAAAGAAGAAGCCCCAGTAAATGGGCACGGCAGAGAGATGTATGGTTCTACTTACGAAGAATTTTATCAAACCTATGTTCAAGTTTACGAAAAGCTTCTGGAGTTCGGTATAAGAGTGAGAGGATTTTTGTTTGTAGATATCTTTTTGGCTATGATTTATGGTACTTACGTTGATTACATGACCCTATCTACAATGCATAGTGCTAAAGGGTTTTTCCCGCCTGCAGATTTTATTGCCAAGCGTCTACTGGGTGTTTTAAGAGATGATGAAGTAACTTTTACCTATTAATAGGAGGTTGTTATGGCTATTCATGAACGTGGCCTTGTAGAGCAAGAGCGTATAATAAAGAAAGATAGGATAGTTATAGACGGTGTTGATGCATCTGGAGACTGGAACCTTATAATACTTCCTCGCGTAATAAACGATTACGATTTAGATTTCGCCAAAGATATCATCAACCACCCCCAAGGGAAAACGATAAACCAGTGCTATCAATGCTCATACTGTACAGCTAGTTGTCCTGTGCACAACTATTGGGACGAGAAATACAACCCAAGACATTTCATATATTTAGCAAGATTAGGTATGCTAGATGAATTGCAGAAAAGAGCAGATGTAATATGGAGATGCGTGTCTTGTCACAAATGTACGCATAGATGTCCAAAAGGCGTTTTGGTAGAGGAAGTATTAAAGGTAATAGTAAATCAAATGTCGAAAAGAGGCCTTATAGAAGAATACCCATCTAAAAAGTTTGACAAGTTCTTTACTGAAAGTGTCATAGAATACGGACGTATAGAAGATGGAGAGCTTTTGTTTGGATGGATGGAAAAGCAAGGTTTTAATGTAATGAAGGATCCAATCCTCAAGAAACCAATACCTTTTGCAGGTGGTTTGCCAGATTGGTTAAAAAGCTTAGCTATCAAACCGTTGAAAGGTATGAATATAGATTTCTTGATATTAAATGCCAAACATATGTTGATACATCCAAGAACTCAAAACTGGAACAGATTCAAACAAGTTCTTGAAAGAGTTATAAGAGAAGAAGGCATAATGACTCATTAAAGGAGGTTTTACATGGGTGTTATAGGTAAAAATGTAGCTTACTACCCAGGTTGCTCATTAGAAGGTGCAGCTAGAGCTTACGATGTATCTTTAAGACTGGTAGCTAAAGATTTGGGCTTAGAGCTTGATTATTTAAAAGATTACAACTGTTGCGGAGCAATGGAATCAAAAAATGTAACGTTCTGGGGCACTATTTTAATGAACGCTAGAAATATGTCTTTGGCTAGAAAACAAGGACATGAAGTAATAGTGGCTCCTTGCAACGGTTGTTCTTTTTCACTCCAAAGGGCTTGGTACTTTCTAACCACCGATAATTCTGTGCTTACTAAAACAAATGCTCTTTTAAGAGAAGGCGGTGTGGATCCTTTGGATGTAATACCTGAGACATATCATGTTTTAGAGTGGCTTTACGAAGAAGCTGGCCCAGAAAAAATAAAAGAAAAGACCAAGAAACCTTTAAAAGGTTTAAAGGTAGCCAACTACTACGGTTGTCTATATACAAGACCGCACTTCTATGCTAGGACATATTCGCACTCTGGTGGTCAGGACTTAGATAAAGATAGACCCATGAGAAGAGCAACGGCTGATGATGATGAACATCCATTTTTCCAAAACAAACTCTTAGAAGCGGCCGGAGCTACTAGTGTAGATTTTGAACCTATGCACACCCAATGTTGCGGTGGTCCTCACTCCTTGTCGGATGAGTCAGTGTCAGAAAAATTTGTTATGATGATATTGCAAAACGCTAAAAGAAATGGCGCCGATGTTATAGCTACCGAATGTCCACTTTGCCATGCTTCTTTGGAAATGTATAGGCATAGATTAATGTTAAAAGGTGTTCCAGATGTTGATGTACCAGCCGTTTATTTTACTCAACTCTTAGGTCTTGCATTGGGAAGAAGCGCCTCTGAAGTAAAGCTGAAAGACAATTTATCTGATCCATTACCAGTGCTGAAAAGATACGGTTTGGCATGATATACTATTTTGCCCCCACATTTTCTGGGGGCAATTTCAAGCTCTAGAGGTGTATAGGTATGGATTTACATGGTAATGTAGACGAAAATATAGTTGATCATAACGGTTGTTTGATACCAAAAGATTTGTATTACGATATAGAAAATCAAGTGTGGATTAGGTTAGAGCCAGACGGTAATGTAACGTACGGTCTTACAGATGTAGGTCAAACCAGATCTGGTAAGCTTCTACATATACGCATAAAAGATGTCGGTAAGAAAATACCTAAAGGTAAACCAGTGGCATCGTTAGAGAGTGGTAAATGGGCCGGTCCTATACCTTGTATCGTAGAGGGTGAAGTAGTAAGAAGAAACGAAGAGTTATTAGAGCAAGCTGATATAATAAATTACGATCCATATGGGAGAGGTTGGATAGTAACTTTAAAACCTGTAAATTTAGAAAGAGATTTAAAAGATTTGGTAACTGGTGAAGAAGCCATTAGAAAAATGAAAGAGTATATAGATAGAGAAGATATTATTTGCATGAGGTGTACGTAGTATGGCGGCTTCTGATAAACATGTTATACTTTTAGTGTCTCAGTGGTGTGCTACATGTCCAGATGCAGATGCTCTTTATAGAAAGTTACAAGCTGAGCTTGGTTTTAAGTACGAAGTGCTCGATGTGGCTCAACCAGAAGGTAGGGCTTGGGCAAAAAAATTAATAGTTAGAAGTGTCCCATCTACGATCATAGACGGCAAACTTACATTTGTAGGAGTGCCCTCAGAAGAAGAGGTAAGGAAGGTGCTTAACTCATGATGGAAGCAGAAGGCCAAAAAGTGTTAATACTAATGACAAGCGGTCCAAAAACACCTCATAGATGCGCTACGCCGTTTTTTATAGGAGCTTTGATGGCTTCAAACGATGCAATAGTAGAGATATTTTTTAATATGGATGGTACAAATCTAATAAGAAAGGGCGTTCCAGAATCTATATACCCCGGTGGAGATTCCTGTGTAGCAGGTCAAAAACCAAAATCGGTATATGAATTTATGAAAGATGCTAAAGCTGCTGGTGTTAAACTTTATTCTTGCAAGCAGGCCATAGATTCAGCGGGTTTAAAAGAAGATGAGCTAATACCATTGTTAGACGGTATAGTTCCAGCTGGTGAATTTGCTCAAAAATCTTTAGAAGCTGATAAGGTAATAATTTTTTAGGCTTTTAAAAGTTAAAAATTAATTAGAAAATAATTTATTAAGGAGGTATATATGGCAGTAGTGAACGGGTGCAATATCCCAGAGGATTTACTTTACGACGTTGACGCAGAGGCTAATGCCTTCACATGGGCAAAAGACAACGGTGATGGCACTTTCACGATAGGCCTCACTTCTGTAGCTGCAGCTATGGCTGGTAGATTGGTAGCCTATACACCGAAAAAACCAGGTAAAACTGTGGATAGAAGAAAGTCAGTGGCTACCATAGAAAGTGGAAAATGGGTTGGTCCAGTACCATCTCCATTGAGTGGCGAAGTGGTAGAGATAAACGATGCAGTAAAAGCAAATCCTGCCTTAGCTAACGACGATCCATACGGTGCTGGTTGGATAGCAAAGATAAAACCCACTAATCCATCAGAAGTGTCAATGCTTCTTAAAGGCCCAGAAGCTGCAGAAAAGTTAGGTGCTATAGCAAAAGAAAAAGGTATTTCCTGCGGTTAATATAATCTATGCCCTACTCTTTTGGAGTAGGGCCGCTAAATTTAATTTAAAAATCAATTGTATGTGGTGTTTTAAATGAAGAAATTAGCTATTGTTTTGATGTCTGATGTAAATATAAGTGAATTGAGAGTAGAGATGAGTATGAGGTTTGCTTTAAGAGCCTCTGAGGATCCAAGATTTGATGTGAGATTTTTCTTTTGGGCAGACGGAGTTAAAGTACCAAGACAAATAGAGAATATACCTCATTTAAAAGATTTGTTTTATAAGCTTTTAGAAAAAGGTGTTACTACAATGGCCTGTATAAACAACTCTACAAAGCTAGGAGAGAAAGATTACAACGAACAAAAAGGCATAAACGTGTTGGCTATTGGTCCAGAACTTTTAGAACTCATAGATCAAGGTGCTGAAGTAATAACATTTTGAGGTAGAATTTATGATAGACATAGAAGTAGATGAAGCTTTTTTAGAAAAGCTAAAAACAGGTCTTAAAACAAAAGAAGAACATTTTGGAAACAATATATTTTTTTATGGGCCAGGTTTTAAGCATTACGAGGTAGAGGATTTCAAAACTGTGCCAAAACCGAGGTTTGTAGATATATCTATAACTGGGAAAAAATGTGAATTGATGTGCGATCACTGCGCTTCTAAAATATTGCATCATATGATACCTGCCACTTCTCCTGAAGACCTTGTAAAAGTTTGTGAAGACTTAAAGGAAGCAGGCGTTGGAGGTATACTTATATCAGGAGGCTCAAACAAAGATAACGTCGTGGAGCTATACGACTATAAAGATGCAATGATATATGCCAAAAAAGAATTAGGGCTTATAGTAACATGTCATGTGGGCCTTGTGGATGAAAGATTGGCTAAGACGCTAAAAGAAGCTGATGTGGATGCTGTTCTTTTAGATATTATAGGTGAAGATGAAACAATTCATAAGGTTTATAAGCTTCCTCATAAAAGCACCAAAGACTACGACGAGTCATTGAGACTTTTAAAAGAGTATGGCCTTAAAATAGTGCCGCATATTATTATAGGCCTACATTACGGCAAGATTATAGGTGAGTTTAACGCGGTAGATATGATATCAAAATACGATCCCGATGCTTTGGTGCTTGTAGTGGTTATGCCTTACTACGGAAACGCAAGATATCAGCTTATAAAACCTCCAAGCGCTGAAGAAGCTGCAGAGGTGATACTTTACGCTAGACAAAAAATGCCCAAAAACCCTATAATAATAGGATGTGCAAGACCAGCAGGAGAGTATCGCTTGGCTTTTGATACATACGCTATGTTAGCAGGAGTAAACGGTATAGCTTTTCCAGCAGAGGGCATAGTATCTCAAAGCATAGAATTTGGTATGAAGCCTCATATATCTCCAAACTGCTGTTCTACGGTGATATTTGACATTAGGGATTTTGTGAATGGCTGAAGTATTAGAAGTTTTAGATATCTCTAAAAGTCTGAAACTAATAAAACTAAAGAGTTTGTATCTTTCTAAAGCAAAACCAGGTCAATTTTTTATCATGCAATATCAAGAAAAGCCAGAAAGAATACCTGTTTTTATTATGAGTGCAGATGTAGAACATAGCACTGTTTCTTTCTTGCTGCAAAAATCTGATGACATGGTGGTGACTGAGGCTTTTGAAAATATAAAACCAGGGCAAAGGTTGCATTACGTGGAAGGTCCAGCTGGAAAACCTTTCCCTCAGCTAGAATATAAGAATATACTCTTTGTTAGTATAAATTGGGGTTTTTCAGGTATATACAATGTTGCAAAACATCTAAAGCCAAAAAACAAAATAGAACTTGCTTTTATAAATTCTGACTCAGTGCGTTTAGACGATTTGAAAAGCTATACAGATATATTTGATCATGTTTATGAGTTTGATAGTATAGAGTCTTTTATCAAGATTGATAAACCATATGATGTTGTTGTAAGTGCTGGTTCTAACGATTTAGCTAAAGAGTTAGTTGGTGTTTATGAAGATAAGAATGTTCTGTGTGCAGTTATCACAAGGATGCTTTGTACGGTAGGGCTTTGTTTGGCTTGTAGGATTCAATATGATGGCAAGCTTAAACTTCCTTGCGTAGAGGGGCCTTGGCTTGAAGCCAACAAGATAGATTTTGATGATTTAAACAGGAGACACCTAATTTTAAAAGAAGTGTTGGTGCGTTCTAGGAAGAGTTGAGCCATGAAAAGAATTAGGTATTACGATAGAAACCAAGAAGTCTTAATGCCAGTGGATAAGCGCACAAAGACTTTTGAAGAGTATGCTCTTGGCTATACAATAAATTTAGCTATAGATGAGGCAAGGCGTTGTATACTTTGCAAAGATGCGGATAAAAGATGTATTAAAGGTTGTCCTATAAATGTAGACATACCTGGTTTTATATCGAAGATAGCGGAAGGTAACATATTGGAAGCTTACAAGATAATCACTCAAACCGATATATTTCCATCAATATGTGGAAGGGTATGTCCTCAAGAAAGGCAATGCGAAGGTGCTTGCATATTGTACTTTGATACGGTAAGAAACAAGAGAAACAAGGGTCTTCCTGTTAATATAGGGGCTTTAGAAAAGTTTGTAGGAGATTTTGTAAGGATATCTGGCATAGAACCATCGATAGAGATAGAAGAAAAGAAAGGATACAAAGTTGCGATTGTGGGCTCAGGTCCGGCGTCATTAGGATGTGCTTATGAACTTGCTAGAAGAGGTGTAGATGTTGAGGTTTACGAGGCGCTTCCTAAGCTTGGTGGTGTAATGTTTTACGGTATTCCAAATGCAAGGCTTGATAAATCTATATTAGAATACGAAATAAACAAGCTCAAAAAAATGGGCGTAAAATTTCATACTGGCATAGTAGTAGGAAGAAGCATATCGCTTAAAGAACTAAAGGAAAATTTCGATGCGGTGTTTATAGGCGTAGGTGCCGGTAGGGGAAATCTTGGTATAAAAGGGGACAACCTTATAAATGTATATTCTGCAATAGAATTTCTCATGAATATAGCTTTAGGTTGTCCGATGGCAGATATAAAAAAAGTAGCCATAATAGGTGGTGGATTTACCGCTGTGGATTGTGCTATAAGTGCCATAAGGTTTGGTATAGAAACCCATGTGGTTTATAGAAGAACCAGAGAAACCTCATCAGCTAGAGACGAAGAGTGGGATCACATTCAAGAAGAAGGTGCCATAATACATTGGCTTACACAACCAAAAGAAATAATAGGAGATGAAAACGGTTATACAAGAGGTCTTCTTTGTGTGAGAATGGAGCTTGGCGAACCGGACGAATCGGGAAGACCTAGACCAATTGAGATACCAAACTCAGAGTTTGTTATAGACTGTGACGCTGTGGTGTTGGCTATAGGCCAAAAACCAAACCCTATAGCCTTTGAAGAATTAAACTTAAAAACTACAAAATGGGGTACTCTTGAAGTGGACCAAAATTATATGTGTTCTGTTGAGGGTATATTTGCATCTGGGGATGTGGTAAACGGTGGTGATACTGTAGTAAGAGCTTTGAAAGAAGGAAAAGAAGCGGCAAAGCATATTTACGATTATCTTATCAATAAATCTAGGAGGTCATAGCATGTCAAAGAAGAAAATTGTTATAGGAATAGTAGCCTTAGGGGCTGTGTTTTTGCTTTTTAGAGCTTGTGGGTCTTCACCTCAAGGGATATCTAGAGATTTAGTATCGGATTTTATGGCTAATCTTAAACACCATCATCCTATGAAAGCTATAAGAAAGCTCGACCCAAGCCTAAGGGAAAGTTTAGAAAACCAAATAAAATTGCCACTTGCTTTAGTGGAGATGAAGCCGTATGAAGCTTTGGGGGCTTCTTTGGAGGGTCAGATGTCTTTTGTAAAATCTTTTAAGATTAAAAATGTGTCAAAAATATCAGATTCTGAGGTAAAGGTTGTGCTAGAGACCAAAGACAACGAGCATATGGAACGTGATATTACCTTTACCGTATCAAAAGAGGATGGCTCTTGGAAGATAACCAGCATAAGTTTTTAGCGTTTATTTATTGAAAGTACTTGTTTGGCAAACAGCTTACTTAGGGGATGTGGTACTGGCTACATCCCTTTTGCAAAATACCGTTGATATTTTTGGTGAGTACAGCGTAGGTTTTGTAGGAAGGCCTTTTATAAAAGATGTTTTATATGGGTACCCTGTAGAGCTTTATCCTTACGGTAGATCCTTAAAAGATTCTTTTGATATCATAAAAGCCATAAAAGGCTACGATGCTGTTTTGTCTTTACATGTATCTTTTAGAAGCGCCTTAATGCTTTATTTGTCTGGTATTAAAAAGCGAATAGGTTTTGATAGATCAGAGGGGAAATTTTTATATACAGACCTTATACCTTACCAAGAAAAAGGTATTCACGAGATAGAAAGAAATATAAAACTTTTGGAGCTTTTGATATCAAAAAAACTAAACCCAAAACCGCCAAAGTTATATATAGAAGAAGATCTAAAAGAAGCTGCAAAAAGAAAATTCAATTTACCACTTTCTTTTATAGCAATATCCCCTATATCAAATTTTTTCTTAAAAACCTGGAAACAAGAGCACTTTGTAAAACTATCAAAATTTCTTGATAAACCTGTAGTTATATTATCTGATAAACGTTTAGAGGCTTTTGACAATATAAAAAATGTTTTAAACTTATCAGGTCTAACATCTTTGAAAGAGTTTTTAGCTGTTGTTAGTCTTTCTTCTTTGGTGATTTCAAACGATTCTTCTTCAGTTCATATAGCAAACGCCTTTGGTATAAAAGCTATTTCAATATATTGTGCTACTTCAGCCTCTTATGGGTTTTATCCTATAAATGGGTTTTATTTAGAGCCTAAGCTGTATTGTCATCCTTGTTCTATAAATCCTAAAAGCTGTAAAACAAAAACCTACAAGTGCCTTGATTTTGTGAAACCAGAGGATGTGTTAGAGAAAGTGAAGACTATTCATGATTTATTCATTTAGCTGTGGTTGTATAAGTTCAGATAGACTGTGAACACTTACTTTTTTAAAATATTCCTTAAAATTTTACAAGGAGGTAAGTGTGGTGAGTGCCATGAAGGGAAGTATAGGTACCAGACCGTGGCATACTTATCAAACCACATTATTCACACTATATTCAGAAAGTTTAATAGAAAAGCTTCGATATGTCAAGAGTGTTTTAGCATGTTTCAGATAAGCATGTTCTTAGAATACACTTATCACACGACAAGTATGCTACGGTTTATGGTAATGGTATAAAGAATTCCGAGGTAGTGGATCGTGGCATACTTGTCCTATGATAATGTGTTATATTTTTTGTGGGACAAGTATACCACGATTTACAAGTATACCACGGTTTATGAGTTCACGATGTAGTGAACTTATACACGTATTATAATTTTAAAGGATCGGATAACAGTGGGTAATAGGTTAATTCCTGTACTTGGTGCAGGAACTACAAGTATACCACGGTTTATGACACTTCCAAAATACCGCCTGTTGGGGTTGGAAGTGTCTGAAATGGCGGAATACAAATACCCCAACTCAAGCTGTACAGAGCAATATAGTTTTGTACAGTTTGGTCGACCAGGAATTTTATGTATAAAAAGCTTTTGTTGTCTATATGTGCTTTTGGTATGATTATAGGCAGTGCTTATGCAAAGGACGCTTGTCCATCAAAAACAGAGGTTAAAAGTATATTGAAAAATTTTAATCTACCGCCTACTATAAAAGTAGAGGATGTATATCCATCCAAAAGACTTAGCGGTTTTTGTGAAGTGGTGTTTAAAGTATCTCCTCTAAACGCTCAATACTTTTTTATAAGTAAAAACGGAAACTATATAATACAAGGCCAAGTGATAGATATAAAGCATAAGTCTTTGGTGGCTCCAGATCTATCTAAGTATGAAAAGCTATCAAAGCATCAACTAAAAGAATTAGAAGATCATGTTGATTTTGTGTACAACTCTAAAAACGCTAAAAACTTTGTATATTTCATAACAGATCCTCAATGTCCGTTTTGTCACGAAGCGGAAGGCCCGCTTAAAGAATGGGCTAAGAAAAACCATATAGCAATAAAAGTAATTTTATATCCTGTACAAACACCAACAGGCTCTTTGCATCCAGGCTCTATTAAGAAATCCGCTGAGCTTTTATGTGACAACAACGCTAGTTATAGCATGCTGGAGTTTATGTACAGTGCTCCGGTACCAAAAAGCCCTTGTAAAAAAGGTTTAGAAAAAGTAAAGGAAAATATATCATATTTGCAAGGTTTAGGAGTAGATGGAACGCCTACATTTGTGGGTCCTACTGGAAAAGTGGAAACTGGTATTGCAAACTCAAAAGAAGCGATGTACAAAGAGTTTGACAATCTGGTAAAATAATCGTTATGATAGCTTACTTTGTAATGGAATGCGGCGTAGAACCATATATACCCACTTATAGTGGGGGTTTAGGGGTATTGGCTGGTGATACGCTTCAAAGTCTTGCGGATTTAAAAGTGCCCTCTGTAGGTGTTACTATACTCTGGAGAAAGGGTTATACATCTCAGCATCTTACCACCCATGGTGCCCAGACGGATTTTCCCCAAATATGGGACCCTTCAAAATATTTAAAGCCTTTAGATATTAAAATCAAAATACCTGTTAACGGTCAAGATATATATGTGACGGCTTGGAAATACGATATGATGGGCATTTCTGGACACATAGTACCAGTACTATTTTTAGATACAAACCTAAAAGAAAACCAACCAGAGATAAGACAGATATTTGACAGGCTTTATCTTGCCCAAGGAAAGGATAGGATGCTTCAAGAGATTATATTTGGTATAGGTGGTTATGAGCTTTTAAAGGCTTTGGGTTATAAGATTATGGTATATCACATAAACGAAAGTCATTCAGCATTTCTCACGGTAGGTCTTCTGAAAGATTTACAAGATATAGAAAAAGTGAGAGATAGGGTAGTTTTTGTAACTCATACACCTGTGGCAGCTGCTTTTGACAAGTTCCCAATAGACGATGTGAAAACCTATTTAAAAGACTATATAAAAGATGCGAATATGGAGGATCTTTTTGATCACGATCAAGAGTTTAACCTATCTTGGGTATCTTTAAAAGCAGCTAGAACTGTGGCTGCTGTATCAAAAAAACACAAATATGTTTCAGAGGGCATTTTTGAAGGGTATAAGCTGGAATACATTACTAACGGCGTTCATCATATAAGATGGGCCTCCACTCACCATAAAAAGCTTTACACAGAATTTATAAGGGGTTGGGAAGAAGACCCTTCCTTACTAAGACAGATAGTAAATGTACCAGACCAGATATTTATACAAGCCCATCAAAAGGCAAAGGAAGATCTTATAGATCTTGTAAACTCTCAAACGGATGCTTCATTTTCTAGGGATTGGTTTACTATAGGTGTAGCAAGACGTATGACAGCTTATAAAAGAAACCAGATGATACTAAAAGATCTTGATTGGCTCATAGATATAGCTAACGATTTTAACGGTCTTCAAATAGTATTTTCTGGTAAGGCTCATCCGCTTGACGGAGAAGGCAAAGCCATTATAAAAGAGATATTTGATGCAAGAGATTACGTAAAATCCAAAACCAACAAGCTGAAAATAGCTTTTATAGAAAATTACGACATGTATAAAGCTAAGATTATTATATCCGGCGTAGATATATGGTTAAATACTCCACAAAGGCCTTTAGAGGCTTCTGGTACCAGTGGAATGAAAGCAGCTTTAAACGGTGTTCCAAATTTCTCTGTATTGGATGGATGGTGGATAGAAGGTTGTATGGAAAACATAAACGGTTGGTCCATAGGTAAAAAAACCTCTTGGGAAGATATAGACGTAGAACCAGAATGGGATAAAGATGAGATACACGATCTTTACAACAAGCTTAGATATATAATATTGCCCACTTACTATAATAGTTTTGGCAAATATGTAAATGTGATGAAGATGTCTGTGGCCACTGTATCCACTTACTTTAATACGAATAGGATGGTGATGGAGTATATCACAAAGCTTTATCTAAAGAACACGTTGGCTGTGTGAAGAACTACAAATTTACTATATCCTTTGTGGGTACAAATTACAGCGGATGGCAATACCAACCAAACGTACCCACCATACAAAACGAAGTAGAAGAAAAACTTTATTACATAGTAAATAAGAAAAAACCTATAAAGCAAAAAATAAGGGCAATAGGTTGTTCTAGGACAGACAAAGGTGTTCATGCTATTGAGTTTGTATTCAACGTCAAGATGGAATTTGATAAAGATTTAAACTTTTTAAAAAAAGCCCTAAACAGCGCTCTACCAAAGGATATAAAAGTCCACAACATAGAAGAAGTTCCTTTGGAATTTAACTCACGTTTTGATGCTTTAAAAAAAACCTATATATACAAACTGTTTTTTGATGAGAAAAACTCACCGTTTTTCCAGGATAGGGCAATGCTTGTGTATAAGCCTACAGATTTAGGCAAAATGATGGAGATATCGCACTTATTTTTAGGTTATAAGGATTTTAGGGGATTTACCAAAGAGCTTGAGGGCGAAAACGGATACTGCTTTGTAGAAAATATAACTTTTAAAGTGGATTATCCTTTGGTAGAAATATCAATTACTGCCAATAGATTTTTGAGGTATATGGTAAGACGTATGGTAGGCACGATGTTATCTTACGCTCAAGGACTTATATCCATAGACGATGTGAACGATTTTTTAAAAGCCAAAAAAGTTTCAAACCACACGGCAAAAGCTAATGGTTTATACTTAAAAAAGGTGTATTACTGATGGAGATAGGCGATATAGTTTTAGATATGTATAGGATAGTAGGGATTCTTGGGGAAGGTGAGTTTGGTAAAGTATACAAAGTTGAGGGCTTAAAAGGCAAATACAAATGGAAAGAGTTTGCATTAAAAATAGCAAAAGATGAATATGCTATAGAATACCTTTGGAAAGAAGTCCAATCCCTTATTCTTTTAAGACATCCAAACATTATATCTTTGATAAGCTATCTTTATAAAAAAGAGGAAAAGAGATTGTATGTTATATACGAGCTTATGGATACTGGAAATTTAAAAGAATATATATCTCATCAAGATCTTAACAAAGAGGTTGTATTGAAGATTTTTACGGACATAACCAACGGCCTTGCTTTTTTACATCAAATGGGCTATATACACAGCGATATAAAACCAGATAACGTGTTTGGTAAAAAGATATTAAAAGGGCTTGTGTGGAAATTGGGGGATTTTGGGCTTTTAAAAACAAAAAAAGGACAATCTCTTATATCTGTAAAAGGTACTGTAGGCTATATAGCCCCTGAGATATTTAGAAATGAAATATATCCAGCCAGCGATATATTTTCTATGGGAGCGTTGCTTCACTATATCCTTACAAAAAAAGACCCTTTTGAGGTAGAAGGCGATATACCAAAGTTAAAAAGAAACAAAAACTGCGATTATAAGATATCACAAGACTTACCTCAAAAAACAAGGGAATTTATAAAGATGCTTTTAGAGTGTGATTACAACAAAAGATTTCAAAACGCTATAGAACTAAGAGAATATCTAAAGACTCACGAGATTTTATGAATATAATCTACGAGTGCGGGCAGATAATAGGAGAGAAGAACTACCAAAGCGATGAAATATTTGTGCAAGATAGTGTATTTGCAGTGGCAGATGGTATGGGAGATAAAAACTCTGGAAAGCTTGCCTCAAAAATAGCGATACAGGTGTTAGAGCAATGTTTAGATGATATAGAAGATGCTTTTAATAAAATAAACAAAGAGATTATAAATAGGTTAAGTAAATATGCAGATGGGCTTATATGTGGTACCACCCTTAGTGTGTTAAAATGCGATTTGGATAGCATGATGTACTATGTATATCATGTTGGAGATTCTAAAATATTTCTTATTCGTGATAAAAGCCTAATACAACTTACTAAAGACCAAAGCAAACTAGAAAACCATAAAAAATACGTAAAAGCCCTTGGTATAAATTGGAGTATAGATTTATATAAAACGATAGGAAACATTGAGAAAAACGATATTTTTTTAATATCCACAGACGGCATATGCGATATAAAAGATGTATTGGAAGATATAGTGGAAAAAGATCCTAAATCTATAAAAGAGCATATTTTGTCAAAAAAACATCGTATGAAAGATAACCTATCTTTTATAGTGTTAAAAGTTTTTTAGCTTTTGAGATGCAACTATGTTCTCTAATATAAACTTCTTAATACCATCTTTTGTAAGGTTAAACATCTCTCTTAGCTCTTTCTGAGAAGCATGCTCTACGAACTTGTCTGGAATACCTATTCTATAAAGTTGTACGTCTAACATATTGTCGTTAAACAACTCTAAAACAGAGGCTCCAAAACCACCCTTTAAAACTCCGTCTTCAACGGTTAAAACTGTGTTAAACCTTTTTGCTATATCAAATAGCATATCTTCATCTAAAGGTTTTATAAACCTTGCATTTACCACTTCTATGTTTATACCATGCTCTAAAAGCTCATAAGATGCTTCTAAAGCTTCTTTTAAAAGATAACTGTTTGTAAGTATAGCTATATCTGTACCAGGCTTTAACACTTCCCATTTACCTATTTTTATAAGCTTTGGTGCTCTTTCTTCTTTGGATAAAACCGCTTCTCCTCTTGGATACCTTATTACAAACGGTTTGTTGGAATTTATAGCTGTGTAAAGGAGGTCTAAAAGCTCTAAGTTATCTTTTGGAGATGATATAACGATGTTTGGTATACAATTTAAAAACGATATATCAAAAACCCCGTGGTGCGTAGGTCCATCTTCTCCTACTAAACCAGCTCTATCTACTGCAAAGACAACGTTTAGATTTTGAAGAGCTATATCGTGTATTATTTGATCGTAGGCTCTTTGCATAAAAGTAGAATAATAGGTCAAGACAGGTTTCAAACCACCTGCTGCAAGCCCAGCAGAAAATGTAGCAGCGTGCTGTTCGGCTATGCCAACGTCAAAAAATCTGTCTGGATATTTTTTAGCAAAATCCACAAGACCAGAACCCTCTTTCATGGCTGGGGTTATAGCTACCACTTTTTCATCAAGCTCCGCTATTTTAATAAGCGCTTCGGAAAAGCATTGGGTCCAGGATTTACCACCAGACATTTTTGAAGCTTCACCAGATTCCTTTTTGTAAGGGGCAACACCGTGCCATTTCACAGGGTTTTCTTCCGCTGGTTTGTAGCCCTTTCCTTTCTTTGTGACGATGTGTATTAACACGGGTCCATCTATAAATTTTGCGTTTTTTAATGTTGTTTCAAGGGCTTCTTCGTTGTGACCATCTATTATACCTATGTAATTCAGACCAAGCTCTTCAAACAAAATGCCAGGCGTGGCAAAACCCTTTACAAATTCTTCTGTAAGTTTTGCAAATCTTCTTGGTACAAACCCAGCTTTATCTAAAATATTTTTTATTTTATTTCTTGTATCTTGTATGTGTTTGCCGGTGATTAATTTGTTTAAATATGTGGATATTGCACCTATATTTTTTGATATAGACATTTCGTTGTCGTTTAATATTATTATAAGCTTGTTATGATGAAGGTGTCCTATGTTATTTAAAGCTTCATATACCATGCCTGCGGTCATGGCACCGTCCCCTATAACGGCTACTACATAAGAATCATCTTTTAATAGGTCTTTTGCTACTCTAAAACCTTCCGCCGCCGATATAGAAGTAGAGCTATGCCCAGCTCCAAAAGCATCGTATATACTCTCTTCTCTTCTTAAAAACCCAGATATACCACCTTTTTTTCTAAGCGTATGAAATACATCTTTTCTATCTGTTAGTATCTTCCAAGGGTAAGCTTGATGGCCTATATCCCAGATTACAATATCCTTTGGTACATCAAAAACCCTTAAAAGTGCTATGGTAAGCTCTACAACACCAAGACCAGGAGCCACATGACCCCCGTTTTTGGATGTTACATCTATGATAAGTTCTCTAACTTCTTCGGCTAAAACTTCCAATTCCTCTTTTGAAAGCTCTTTTAAATCCAATACGCTGTTTATACGTTCTAATACACTCATTTAATTTAATATATTATCTTGCTACAAAATCAAATATGATATCAAGCCCTAAAAATACTGTCAGTAGATAGAAAAATAAACCTGTTACAGCTATGGCTATACCTTTTAATTTACCGGCATCCTCTTGTTTTACCCATAGATACATAAAAGTACCTATAAGATAAAGAGCTGAGAATATGGCAATCCACTTGTGTAAAAATATAAAAAGCGCCGGGGCTTTTACCATTATATAGGATATCCTCTGGGCACCAAAACCAGCAAGCACCGCCAAGATACCAAAAATTACCGATAAACCATGATTTGTAAGACCAAACATCATAACTGGTTTTTTCTTAAGGATTGTAAACACAAGAAGATAAGTTGTAAAAGCCGTTAGAGCGTAGACACCGGTAAACATTGCAAAAAATGCATGCAGCATAAACTATACCTGGTCAACCAAACTGTACAAAACTGTATTGATCTGTACAGTTTGGGTTGGGGTATTTGTATTCCGCCATTTCAGACACTTCCAACCCCAACAGGCGGTATTTTGGAAGTATCATAGACCCTGCACCAAGTACAGGAACTAACCTATTTGCCATTCTTGCCCAATCCCCAGCAAGGAGTATCCTTTTCAAGGGAGAAAAGTCTCTATAACTCTCAAGGCAAGAGAAGGCAAGGGCT
>OFEH01000130.1_pt1 | contig 30618 bp, 28 predicted proteins | sample 1521031 | NCBI WGS metagenome assembly OFEH01 (sample SAMN05518350, study PRJEB24110) | hypersaline lake metagenome | isolation source: Grendel Spring, Yellowstone National Park, Wyoming, USA | place: USA:Grendel Spring, Yellowstone National Park, Wyoming, USA | collected 2011-11-16
CCCCAGCCCGGCGTTCCCAGCCGGCCCTGCCTCGGGCCGCGGCGCGCCAGGTGGCCATGCTCCGGAGGGCCGTGGATGCGGCGTGGGCCAGGTGCCGGAAGGCCAGGTCGCTCAGGGAGCTCGCGGCGTGCGTGGACGCCCAGCCCTATCCCGTCAGCGAAATAATGAGGGCCCAGCTCCTCAGCGAGCTGGCGCAGATGGGCGTCGCGGCCACGTGGAGGGACGTCAGGGAGGGGAGGGCCGCGTTCGAGGCGGCGATCGCCGCGCTGTCTGCCGCCCGGCCAAATAGGCCCTCACGCATTCCCTGAACTCTGCCCCCCTTAACCCTCGGCACTCCAGGGCGGCCTCGACGTACGGCCTCCTCTCCGGCCTCTCGACCCTCCTCGCGGGGCCCCTCCGCATGGACGTGAAGAATTCTAGAGATATATGCGTGATGCCGCCCGTCGGCCGTCTCGCCATCAGCGCTTTACAAAGTTGAGTAGCTGCATTCTGGGTTCTGTAAAGCGTCGATTTCGCGTTTCGGGCCGTAAGGCGAAATGGCCGGGGGAGCGCGGCGGAGGGGGCTCGATTTCGCGGGAAAGGTATTTATGCCGGTGAAAGGCGAAGGCGCATGCGGGCGCGCGAGGTCTACCTGTCCCTCGACGCCTACCGCTCCGCCATGGAGCGGCTCTACGGGCTGGCGTACCGGAGGCCGGAGCGGAGGTACGTGCTGACGTATATCTTGGGGGCGACGGGCAGGAGGATCTCGGAGGCGCTCGGCCTGACGACGCGCGACCTGGACTTCGAGAGGCGCGCGATCACTTGGCGGATCCTCAAGAAGCGCCGGGCGGACTACTACGTGACTCTCCCCATGTCGCCGAGGCTGGAGGACGTCCTCCGGCGCTACATCACGTTGAACGGCGTGGCCGACAGGCTGTTCCCCGTGACACTGCGGCAGGGTCAGTACGACGTCAAGAGGACGCTCGGGGAGGTCGGCCTCCACGGCTGGCGCGTCCACGACCTCCGCCACGCCTTCATACTTGAGGCCCTGCTCAACACCAGGTCCATAGAGGTCGTGAGGCGGTGGACGCAACATTCGTCGTACAGGGAGCTGTTGGAATATGCGCGGGTCGTCGGCATGGAGGTGGACAGGCCGCCAGTGCCCTGGTGAACGCTCGGGGCAAGGTATAAATGCGGCGGCCCCGGCGGAGCCGCCGGGGATGACGCGACGTGCCATAGGGCGTCGATGGCCGGATTCCTCCTGCCGAGCCCCGGCGTCCCCCGTGAGGAGCCTTGCCAAGCGGCGCAGATGGCCGGGGCTTCCTTGTCCGAGGGGTTTGGATTGCTGTCTTTAGTTAACAGCCGAAACACGATTCGGCAGACACTCAATACACTCAATACACGCATTACATGCATTACACTCATTACAGTCATTAGTCCAACTTATTTTTGCGCTCGAACAAAAGTCAAGCGGAAGGCATCGGCGGACGCGCGAAAAAGCTACGTGGTACATCCCCCACGGCCATATAAATATTTTGCAGTTACGATACGGCCCCGCAGTTGAATCAGTTCGCATGGGTTGTCATCTGTCGGCGTGAACCGGTTGTCATAAAGCGCGAACTGGCCGGCGCGCTGAAAGTTTTCGGCGCGCCGTAGGGCCCCTTTGTCTTCGGCGCTGTCTTCGGCGCTATGGCCTTCTCCGAGCCGTGGACCAGGAGAGTCCCGTCGGGCTTGATAACGACCAGATAGGGGGCAACCGGGAGCTCCGCCGCGGCCCTCCCCCTGTACGTGCCTCCGCATATGCAGAAGACGGCGATGAGCCCCCTCCTGCGGTTGGTGTTTATGAACGCCGCTGCCTCGCGCGGCTCCGGCTCCAAGATCCGCATCACGAGACTTAAGGCGCACGATAAATAGAGGCAGGAGAGAAAATACGTCTCGGGGGCCGTGGGGCTAACCGACGATTTCTTTTAATAATTGGCGGAACCCTCTACATGGATCTGGCGTCGCTCACGGGGGCCTACGGAGTTTCGGGCTTCGAGGACGACGTGAGGCGCAGGGTCTTGGACGCCGTAGGTTCGGCGTCTGTGGACGACTTCGGCAACGTTATCGTGGGCGGGAGGTCGAGCGTGGCCTTCGTGGCCCATATGGACGAGGTGGGGCTGTTGGTGACCTCAATAGAGGAGGACGGGAGGCTCAAGTTCAGGAAGGTGGGCGGCGTAGACGACAGAATTCTGCCGGGGGCCGCGGTGACCCTCTACGGCGACGGTTTCAGGATAGAGGGCGTGATAGGCGTGGCCCCTCCCCACTTCCAGCAACAGCAGCAACAGACCTCCTGGCAGGATCTATATATAGATATAGGCGCGACAAGCAGGCAGGAGGCGGAGTCGCTGGGGGCCGCGCCCATGACGCCTGCGGCCTTTTCTAGGCGTTATGCCGAGATGGGCAGGTTCGTCTCCGCAACCGCCATAGACGACAGAGCCGGGTGTTGGGCGCTTCTGGAGGCCTACAGGAGGGGGGCCGACGCCACGTTCCTGTGGACCGTCCAGGAGGAGGTGGGCCTCATGGGCGCGAGGGCTCTAGCCAGTAGGTCCAACGTCAAGAACGCCGTGATAGTGGACACGACCGCCTGTTGCCACCCCAACTTCACCGGAAACGTCAAGCCGGGACAGGGACCCATAGTCAGGATCTTCGACAACTACGGCGCCTACAACAACAAGCTCGCCAAGAAGGTGCTGGAGGTGGCCAGGAGGAGGGGGATTCCCGTCCAGATAGGCGCGGGAGGCGGAGGCACGGACGCCGCGGCCTTCTTCGTCTCGGGAGTGCCGGCTGTCGCCATAGGCATACTCACCAAGTACTCGCACTCGCCGGTCGAAATGGTCCACAAGGACGATCTGAAATACGCGGTGGAGCTCATGGTGGCCCTCGCCGAGGAGCTCCGCTGACGTTAGACCAGACCTGCGGCACGCCTGGCGGGCTTTAACGGGCAACCTTAATATTACGTGCCACATTCCGGGCGTGGAGATCGTGCCGATAGCCGAGGAGAGCCTGGGGGTGAGGTCCATGGCGCTTTTCGTGAGGACCCGCGATACGGCCATATTGTTCGACGCCGGCGTCTCCCTATCCCCCCGGCGCTTCGGGCTCCCCCCGCATCCCCTCGAGCTGAGGAGGGTGCAGGAGCTGCGGGCTAAGTTGCTGGAGTACGCGGCGGCCGCCGACGTCGTGACGGTCTCCCACTACCATAGGGACCACTTCACTCCGTGGTATAGGAGCGTCTACATGGCCACGGACGACCATACCTACGTCGAGGTGTATAAGGGAAAGCTGGTCCTGGCGAAGTCGCCGCAGGGCATAAACTGGAGCCAACGCAGGCGCCACTACGGCTTCAAGAAGGCCGTGGGGAAGATAGCCGAGATAGAATACGTCGACGGCAAGAGCTACAGGTTCGGCCGCACGACCTTGACGGCCTCCCCGCCGTTGCCCCACGGGCCGGAGGGCGCGAGGACGGGCTTCGTGGTGGCGTTCGTGGTGGAGGACGGAGAGGAGCGCCTCCTGTACATGCCCGACGTGCAAGGTCCCGCGAACGACGCGGCGCTCGGCTTCGCCCTCAACGCGGCGCCGACGATCGCAGTTGTCGGCGGGCCGCCCACCTATTTGAACAACATCGAGTGGGCAACCGGCATTAGCAACCTCGAGAGACTGGCGTCGGCGTCCGGCTTGAGGACTCTCGTCGTGGCCCACCACGCCCTGAGGGACCTCGACTGGAAGACGAGGCTGGCGCCGGTCTTCGAGGCCGCGTCCCGGTCGGGCGTCAGGGTCGAGACCTACGCGGGCTTGTTGGGCAGGGAGGACGAGCTGCTGGAGGCGCGTAGGAGGGAGCTGTATCGGTTGATGCCGGCGGAGCCCAAGAGCTTGGAGGAGGGCGGAGAGGAATGAGGCGGATTACTCTGGCTCTTCTGAGGACAATATCTGAGCTCATCTTCATCGGGGTGGCTGGGGCGGCGGTCTACGTGCTGATAGACCTGCTCGCCGCCGGGCTTAGGGGCCTGCCGCCCTACATCTTCGACGTGGCTAAGGCGGTCGTCATCATCGGCGCTGGAGTGGCCGGCGTCAAGGCATTGGGCGACTTCATAATAGCGGCGCTGAGGCCGATGATAGGCGACAGGGCCTACTCCGTGGGCAACACCTTCAAGGTGCTGGGCTATATCGCCGCCATAACTGCCGGGTTCTTCAAGATAGGGGCGACGAGCCAGATAGCGTTGCTCGGCGGCACGGTCGCCGGCATAGTCCTCGGCCTTGCGCTTCAGCCTACCCTGGGCAATCTATTCGCTGGCCTACTCATAATAGCGACGAACTTCGTCAGAGTGGGCGACACGGTGAGGATAATCAATTGGCAAGTGCCCTACCAGTGGGCCTTCAGCCCTCCCTATAAGTACTTCTCGCCGGATTATATATATCCGGCCTTCATGGGGAAGGTGGTCGAGGTCAATCTGTTCTACACCGTGGTGGTGACGGATCGAGGCGACGAGTTGAAGATACCCAACTCCATAATGCTGGGGGGAGCGGTAGTCGACGAGTCGGCGTCTCAGTGGTCGCAACAACGCGTAGTCAACGTGAGGGTCGAGCTTCCGCTGTCGGTGGTAGACCTAGACAGGCTAGAGGGCGACATCAGGGAGCTGTTGTCGGACCTAGACGTGAGGGGCATCTACCTCAACGAGCAGAGCGACAAGGACTACGTGATAGTTCTGATAAGGCTAGCCGTCCCGAAGGGAGGCGACTGGCGCCTCGTCAAATCGGAGGCGCTCAAAAGGCTCTTGAAGATGAGGGCGGAGCTGATAAGGGCGAACGAGCAGCGCTTCCTCTGTCTCACCAAGGGGGTCTGTAAACAGCCTTAGCGCCGGCCGGCGGCGACCGCCTCGCCGATGCGCTTGATCCCCTCCACAAGCCTCTCGGGCTTTTCGGCCACAAACGAGATCCTCACAGCAGCCTTGTAGACGTCGCTGAAATAGCTCCCGGGCACTAAAGCCACGGAGTACTTCTCCAACATCTCTTGGGCGAACGCCTCGCCGTCGGCTATGTACTTGGACAAGTCGAGGAAGATGAACATGGAGCCCTGCGGGATCTTGAACTTGCCCTCTGGAACATAACGACGGAGGGCATCGACTGCCGCATCCCTCTTGGCCCTATAGACGGCCACAAATTCCTTGACATATTTAAGCCTGACGTCGGATCTGAGGTATATGGCGACCATCTTCTGGGCGAACGAGGGGGGACAATAGACCATCTCCTCGTTGGCAAGCTTCACCTTGGATACCACGTCCTTGGGCCCGTAGACGTAGCCGAGCCTCCAGCCGGGTATTGCGGGATCCTTGGAGAAGGTGTTTATGGATATCACGTGTTCCGGCGCTAGCTTGTATAGGTAGACGTGATCGCCCTCGTATATCATGGTCTTGTACGCCTCGTCCGTAACTATCCATATGTCGTGATCCATCGCCAGGTCGGCCAAGGCCTTAGCCGCCTCGGGCCTCAGCAATCTGCCGGTGGGGTTGTCCGGCGAGACCAAGATCACGGCCTTGGTCTTCGGCGTGATCTGCTCCTTCAGCCTCTCGACGTCCGGCTGGTAGTCGCCCTCTAGGTACGTCCTATGCCTCACTATCTTGGCCCCGAAGTATTCCAGGAGGGGCTTGTAGCCGAAGTAGGTGGGGTCCATCAATACCACTTCGTCGCCCGGCTCTATTATGGTGGCCAGGGTCGAGAACATGGCTGCTTGGCCTCCCGCAGTTATGGTTATCTGGTCCGGCGGCACGTCGAGGCCGCCCAGCCTCTTCAAGTCCTCGGAGATGGCCTCCCTAAGCTCGTAGATGCCTTGGCTCGGCGTGTAGCCGTAGAGATCCATGCTCTCCTCCTGCAGAAGCTCGGCCATCCTCCGCCTCACCTCGATGGGGGGCGGTATGCTCGGCTGTCCGGTGGACAGTATTATCACATCCCTCCCCTCTCTCTTCAGCCTTTCCCTCAACGCGTCGATCTTCCTCGTCGGGCTCTCTTTTAAGTAGGCCAGCCTCTCCGAGAAGGTCCTCACGGAACCCGAAGAATTGGGGATGGTTATAAGTCGTCATGCGCAACTTATACTAAACAGACGCGCGCTACGTGGTTATATTTATCTCGTAGCCTCCTGGTTGACCGCCCTAAGTACTGGCACCCCGAACTCCGAGTAGTCCAGCTCCCAAATCTCGAGGGTCCTCCTGTCGACAACTCTGACCTTAGTCCCGTTTAGGCTGATCTGGTATGGCCCCAGCTCCTCCACCGAGTAGCCCGACACCGTGGAGGCGAGCGCTATCGACGCGACGACCACCGGCCCGCGGAGCGTGGGGATCAGAGCGGCCGCATTCCCCGCGGGCTCGCCCTTAACGTCCTTGAGCATCTCAGTGAATTTATCCAAGGCGTCTCTATCGCCGAGCAGCTCCAGCGCGCGCACGGCCCACTTGACCGATATGCCGGCCTCGAGGCCCAGCCTGGCGAAAAACCAAGCGTCGCTGGTGTTCGCGGCCAGTTTGGCCCGCTCCATCTCCAGCATGCCCAACAGCTCGCGGGGAGGTATCGAGGGGGCCGCCTCCCTCGCGAAGTCCTCCGCCCTCTCCCCCAGGAGGACCTCCACGTATTTCCTCAAGAGCATCCACCCGTCCACGCCCCGGCTGTTGCTCCACCGCTCGAACGCCTCATCCACGGCGTCGTTCAGCCAGTTGATGGCCTCCCTCAGGGGCTGTCTCCACGGAGCCGGGCCGCCGCATCCGCAGTCTCTGGTCCATCTGCCCAAGCCGTGCGGGCAGCTCCAGGAGGTGCCCGGCACGATCTCGACGACGCCCAGCGGCTTGATCCTATCTGCGGCGTGCCCCAGATTCGCCATGTAGGCCCCGTATTTGGCCGTCGCGGTCGCCAACACCCTCTCCTCGCCCTTCTTGTGGTGGCCGAAGGTCTCGCCGTCGAGGGCCACCAACGTCACGCCGTCGCGAGGCGCGGCCTCCATGGCCTTCGGCAGCTCGTCGGGTCCGCCGAATGCTATCTTGTCGGAGAGCGCCTCGTCTCTGACGAAGACCAAGATCTTCCTGCCGGAGGGCAGCAAGACCTCGTAGGGGCCTCCCGGCCCTCCGCCTTTTATCTGTCTCTGCGTAAGGATCGTGAACTTGATGTCGTACTGGGCCAACACCTCCAGAGTCTCCACGTCGACGGCCATCTCGGGGAGCCACATGCCTTCGGGATATCTCTCGAAGTGCCTCTCGAAGTGTTTGATCCCCCACTCCACCAGCACCTCCTTATCCTTCCGGTCGAGCAACGGCAATATCGCGTGGTAGTAGGGATGGGCTATCGCGTTTCCGTGGCCCCACCTCTCCCGCCCTATTTTGTCGGCCTCTATTACGGCGCCGTAAACGTGCGGCCTCCTCCGCCTCAGCCAGTCGAGCAGGGTCGGCCCGAAGTCGAAGCTGATCCAGGTGTAGTTGCCGAGAAGCGCGTTGGGCTCGTAGCACTCATAGGCGATGCGCTCGTTCCAATGCCTATACGGCGCGGCCGAAGGCTCCGGCAGTATGGTCTCGAGCCAAGGGTCCTCTCTGGGGGGCTGATAAAAATGGCCGTGGATAATAATCATGCGGGTGCGGGGTCGTAAATATATAAACTTGAGCGGCCGAGGCGCCGTATTATGTCGGTCCTGGAGGCGTTGATCTACGCGACGGCGGCATACGCGCTCGCCGTAATTGCGACATATCTCTTCTTGGTCAGTAGAACCCCCGGATGCAGGGGAAAGGTCTTGAGATGCATCAGGGCGAAGGAGCTGGTCGCCGTGGCGATCATAGTGCTGGCACAAGCGGCGCTGATGGTGCTGATGGCCGTCTTTCTGCTCTAGCAGTCGAGGGGCACCGGCCTGGACAGCTCGATCTCCACGTCGTCGCCGGGCCTCGCCGAGCCTATATACGCCCATATCCGTTGTCCGTCTATATCGAGGAGGGCCTTGACCCCTCCGGCCGACCTCATGGTCTGCACCACGCGCCCCCTTATGCCGCCCGACCCCACAACCACGTCCTCCGCCCTAATACCGAAGCACCTCCCCTCGAGCTTGATTATCTGGAACCCGACGAGTCTAGCCGTCACGGCGTGTCTAGGCCTGGCGAAGATCTCCTCGGCGTCTCCCACCTCCACGATCTTCCCCCCGTGCATGACCGCCACCAGGTCGCCGAGCGAATAGGCCTCGTCTCTATCGTGCGTCACGTGGACGACAGGTATGCCGAACTCCTGAGACAAGCCCCTCAGGAGCGGGAGGGCCGCCTCCTTGATGTCTGGGTCGAGCCCGGCCATGGGCTCGTCGAGCAGAAGTAGCCTAGGCCTCACCACCAACGCCCTGGCCAGCGCAACCCTCTGCCTCTGTCCGCCCGACAGCTGTCTAGGCGTTCTCTGCAGCAGTTCCTTTATGGCGAGCCTTTCCGCTATCTCGACGACCGCCTTCCTCCTCTCCTCGCGCGGGACGCCGCGCATCCTCAAGCCGAACTCTATATTGGCGTAGACGGTCATGTGGTCAAACAGGGCGTAGGTCTGGGGCACGTAGGCCACGTTCCTCCTCTCCGGCGGCAGTCTCGACACGTCGAGGCCGTCGAGCACGACCGACCCCTCGGCCCTCAGAAGCCCCGCTATAGCCTTGAGCAAGGTGGTCTTGCCGGCCCCGTTGGGCCCCATCACCACCAAGTAGCTGTCCTCCACCATCAAGTCGATAGGGCCCAGTTGAAAGCCGCCGAGTTTGGCCTTAACTCCTCTCAGCTCCAACATACCTAACGGCGAGACGGTAGGCGAGGAACACCCCGAGCACGAAAAGGACGAGGGCCGCAGAGAATTTGACCGCCTCGTCGAGGCCCAGGCCTATATACGCTTGATATATGTATATAGAAGCTGGATATATGGACGTATTGCCCACCACGATGTAGTACGCCACGACCAGCAGGGCGCCGGCCTCCGAGACCGATCTGGCCCAGGATAGGACCGCTCCGTTGATCACGGCGCTCTTTATATTGGGCAACACCACCGAGAGGAACGCCCTGAAGGGCCCGGCCCCGAGGGTCCTTGCGGCGTTTTCGAGCTCCGGGTCGAGCAGCCTTATGGCGCTTTCGACGGTCCTAACCGCATATGTCGCCGATAGGTAGGAGACGGCGATCACCGCGCCTGGCAGCGCGTCCACGATCTTGATCCCGAGCGCGTTGAGGGAGGGGCCGAGGCCGTACGCGACGAAGGCCAGAACCACCATGAGGCCCACGACGGTGTGCGGCACGACTATAGGTATGTCCATTGCCGCGTCGACCAGCTCCTTGAGCTTGAACTCGTAGCGCGCCAGGACGTAGGCGGCGGGTATCCCGAGGATCACCGCGGTCAGGGACGCCGCTGTGGATATGAGGACGGTCAAGCCCAGGGACTGCAGGAAGGACCCCGTCGAGAGGGCCGCGGCGAGGCTCCCCCACCCTAGATATATCAAGAGCAGGGGTGGGTACAGAAAGAAGAGCAGGAGGACGCCGAGAAGGGAAAAGACCGACGCCTTGAATAGATCCATTAGGGAAACGCAGGGGAGTACTGGGGCACCTGCGATAGGGGAACTACGTAGGGCTTCAGCTGGGCGGGCACGTCGGAGTAGTTGCCGTAGGCCACGCCGGGGACTATGGGCTCTATGCCGAAGCTCTTGAGGATCTGCCGGCCCTGCGGGCTGAAGATAAGTAGGGCGAAGTCCACGGCGGCCTGCGGATTCGGCGCCGTCCTGGGCACCGTGAGGGTATATATGACGGGGTTGCACTGGAAGGTCTTCGTGGCGCCGGCCTCGGTCCAGGACACGCTCACCATATGGTAATAGGGCACGTAGTCCAGAGAGCCCAGGTTTATCTGCGGCGGCAGCGTTATGTACGCGAGCCCCTTGTACTCCTCCACCTGCGGTATGGCGTTGGATAGATAGGCCGAGAGGACGAACTGTATCTGGCCGGCCGCCATTAAGGACAGGAGGTCGACCTCCGTAGTCCTCATGACGTACTTAGAGGGGTTGCCGTATATGGCGTTGAAGAGCGTGCTCGAGTTGCCGAAGAAGGTGAGGCCCGCCAGCTTCAACACGCACATGGCCTGATAGCCCGACGGGTCCGTGAAGGGGTCAGACACGCCGACTGTGGTGGAGCTGTTCAGCGCTATTATCCCCAGTATCTGCCGCCACGTGGCGTTCCATTGCGACGAGAGGGGCTGCAGCCGCTGGGCTTGTTGCCAAAGGCCGTAGACCTCCCTGCCCGCCGTCGTGTTCAAATTGACCATGATGGCCATCTGCGTGAGCCCGAAGGCTATCTCGTAGTCGGTTAAATTGTTCTTGAACAAGACGTTGGGTATAGTCGTCGTGTCGGCGGCAGCGACGAGGCTGAACTGCTTGGTGGCCGTCTCGTCTTGAGCCAGCTTGCCGCTACCTTCATACAGCGGCTTCCCCAGAGGCACCGAGGGATATAATTGCGAGTATACGTCAAGCAATTTGTTGAAGGCGAATTTCAGCGTGCCGGCGGCCCCCACGGCAAAGGCCTGTTGTCGGCCTGCGGCCGCGAGGGTCTGTGTGGCCGTCTGCGGGGGCCGGTAGCCGCTCTGTAGCATATAGGCGACGCCGAAGCCCACGAGCAGGCCCAAAACCAGACCTAGGGCGAGCGCCTTGCCGTCCATAGGGCCTAGAGGCCGCGGATTTTTAAGTATTATCAAAATTCTGAGCTCAGATATTAGGCCTGGAGCGCCACAGTCGGCTCCCCTCCAGCCCGACGGCGAAAGGGCGGCATAGGTCGCTAGACATGTATTGCCTAAAGCTATCTATTTTATAATTTATTTGTATTTTTAATATTATTAATAAGATCTTTTAAATATTTTATGGCATCGTCCTGCGTCAGCCGCCCTATATATCTAATGCTTATTAACTGTCTGCGGGACCCGTTGTCGTAGACGACGAACTCGGCCTTGCCCTCCGGCGCGTCCCCGGCCTTTATGTAGATCCGATATCTTCCGGCCACCTCCAGGACCTTGAAGTCTCCCGTGGCCTCAACTCCCTCGACGAATACGTCCATGGAGACGACCCTCAAGTCGCCGAGGTCGATAACCCTCGCCGCGTTTTCGCCGCGCTCATCTCTATAGATTGTTATCACGCGACGGCTCGAGGAGCTGTATTAATCGTTATCGGCTCTTCGTCCCTCAGAGCCGCCCTACCGGCGGCTTGTCTCCTTGAACCGCTTCGCTATGGTCGTACAGTTCGGCGTAGCGGGCGAAGCCCTCCTGCGGGAGAGATGGGTCTGGGCGGCGCCTGGCTCGCCGCATGTCGGCTGTACGTCGACCGACCGCCAGGTCCGCCGGCGCGGCTACATACCTCATCAAGCTGCAAAGAGGCCGAAGATGGACGCACCTCTTAGGCGGAGTTCAATCCCAGAATGCCCTTGTGGCGGCGTATTGTCTCTCGGCGTCTATTATAGCGCTCCACAGATCGTCGCCGGCCGCCAGCCTGTTGAGTATCTTGACGGCGGTCTTGGGGCCGACTCCGTGCGCGAGCTGCACCAACACGCCCACCTTGCCATGCTCCAAGACTATCGACGCGCTTCGCCTCAGCTCGTCGAGCTCCTTGGCCTCCTCTCTATCCAGCTTGCGTCTAGCCTTGAACTTGCTCCATATCTCCAGGGCTCTCTCCAGACCGCCCTTGACGACGGCCACGGCGCCGACGCCGCACCTAGGGCAATTTATCCTCTCGGGGAGGAGGTATGCCTTTCCCCTGAAGGTCCAGCCGCAGTTGAGACACAGCAGGGCGACCTCTCTGTTCAATATCCTCCTGCGGGCTAGGTCCCTCACGGCCTCCTGGGACAGCCCCCTGTAGGTGAAGTCCACGCGTAGCGCCTCCTCCAGCAGCGGCTTATCGACCGCCGTGGGGCCGGCATACCTCTTGACCTCTATCTTGTATCGGCCGGACCTGACGCCGTCTATTAGGTCCAGGAGGGCCCTCAGGTCGAGCCGCTCCACGAATATCTCGTTGGCCGCCTCTATGCCCGGCAGATCGTCGATATAGGCCTCCACAAGCTTCGGCGGGATCTCCTCGGCGTCTCTTGACAGAAGACCGACCCTTTGTGCTACCTGTAAAAATCTATATTTAAACATCCGAGAAGCTTTTACGGCATTCACCAAGGTTTTCTGGACATATATATCATCCCTATGGAAGGCCTCGACGAGAGGTTTCTGCATGATGGGCTCCCTGTGGATCAACAGGACTCTGTAGGGGTCCGACCTGTAGCCTATGGGCCCCATATAGGATAGGTGGTGGGATAGGTACATCCCGAGGGCCTCGTTGCCCTTGGACCCGAGGCACGTATGGACGGTCGCAAACCTTCCGAATAGGTGTATCCTCACGACGTCCGGCGTGGGCACGTCCTCCTCGGCCAGCCCCTCGACGTCGGCGATACCCGCGTAGCCTCCCCTGAGGGCTTCCCTCAGCGCCGCGGCCCTGCGCCTACAGACGTCCTCGGCTATCTCTCTGGGCACCGGGATCTCCTCGCCTATCCACCCCGGCAGAGCTCCCGCAAGATCCAGCTCCGGGTAGAGAAAAACGGCGTCGCCCTCGATCTTGGAGATGGTCCACGCCCTGCCTGCGAGAATTATCTTCGTCCCCGGCCCAACCGTGAAGACGAACTCTCTGTCCAGCTCCCCGACGACCCTCCCGGCGGATTGGTCGACGGCTCTATACCTCTTCTCGTCAGGTATGGTCGATACGTTCTCGAAGTAGTACTTTATGGAGCCCTTCCTGGGCCTGAGCTGGTCGAGGAGGCCGTGCCTCTGGGCGAAGTCGAGGACCAGCCTCAAGTCGTCTGCCGTAAGGCCCGCGTACGGGTGGGCCCTCCTCGCTATCCTCAAAATATCGTCGAAGGAGATGGGCCTTCCGTCAAGCCTGGCCTCCAGCGCCATGCCCACCACTTGGTGCAGCAGGACGTCTAGAGCGGCCTCGTGGTACTCCACGGCCCTCTCCAGCTCTCTCCTTAAGGCCCTCTCGGCTATCGCCTCAGCCTCCAGGTAGTCCTCGAGATCGGACGCCACGACGACGCCCCTAGAGACGGCGTCGAGCCTATGTCCCCCCCTCCCCACCCTCTGCACCAGCCTGACCACCTGCCTAGGCGAGCCGTACTGAACCACCAGCCCTATGCTGCCGATATCTATGCCCAGCTCCAGGCTCGACGTGGCGATCACCACCTTGAGCTCGCCCGACTTAAGCCTCTCCTCGACCGAAAGCCTGTGATCTCTGGCCAGGGAGGAGTGGTGCACCTCCACGCCTCCGCCCAGCAGAGCCCTCAGCTTCGCCGCCAGGAACTCGGCCCCGTCCCTGGTGTTGGCGAACACAAGGACGCTCCCTCGCTCGCCCCTCGCCAGATCCGCCACGTACTTCAAGCGGGCGAGGGTCTCCGGAGTCACGTCGTACTTCTCCGCCGAGGCGTAGTCCTCCTCGGAGGGAGTAGGGGCGACGACCTCCACCTCGTAGCGTTTCGCGGCCGACACGTCGACGATCTTGACGTCGCGCCCGGAGCCGCCCAGGAAGCCCGCGACGAGCCCGACGTCGCCGACAGTCGCCGATAGGCCGATCCTCTGGAACTCCCCCGCGAGCTCCACAAGCCTCTCAAGGCCGAGGGCCAGCTGGACCCCCCGCTTGCTGCCGACGAGCTCGTGCACCTCGTCCACCACCACGTGCCGCACGCACCTCAACGAACCCCTCAAGGATCTGTTGAGGAGGACTATCTGTAGGGACTCGGGGGTCGTTATAAGCATATGGGGGGGCGATCTGTAGATCCTGCGCCTAGCCGCCTCGGCGGTATCGCCGTGCCTCGCCTCCATCCTCACCCCGACCATGTCGGCGACGGCAGTCAACCTCCTCAGCAGATCTCTGTTGAGGGCCCTGAGGGGGGCTATGTACAGGGCCTGGATGCAGCTCTTGAGGCCCTCGTCGAGCATTTTGGATAGGACCGGCAACACGGCCGCCTCGGTCTTGCCGGTGCCCGTCGGGGCCACTATCAGCACGTGGGCTCCCGACAGCACGGCCGGGATAGCCGCCTCCTGCACTGGGGTGGGCTCCCTATAGCCCAGAGCCTCTATAGCCTCCTGCAGATCTCGCCTCAATAGACGGAAGGCCACGTGGCCCCAAACGATAAATAATAAATACCTTAGGCCAAGGCATGGCCATCGGCGCCGTGTCCTTCGACGTGGATGGGGTGCTGGTCGACGCCTCCCGGCGCCTGTCCATATGCCTAAACGGCGGCTCGGTGGACTGGAGCTGCTTCCTAGACTGCGGGAAGCTGGCCTTGGACCTGCCCAAGAGCCGCTATATAGATCTGGCCGCGCGTCTACACGGGAGAGGACACAGGGTGGTGGTGGTCACCGGAAGGCCTGAATACATGAGGCGCTGCACCGAGGCCCAGCTGAGGTCCTACGGAGTCCCCTTCGACGAGCTCTACATGAGACCCCAAGGCGACCACAGACAGGACCATCTATATAAGGCCGACGCCATCGCGAGGCTCATAAGGAGCGGGGTGAGGATCTGGGCCCACTTCGACGACAACGCGGAGACGGCGAAGGCCCTAAACGCCATCGGGATAGACGCGGTGCTAGCCTACTAGTCCCACTTCAGCCCCGGCACCAACGCCTAGTCTGTAGGTCGCCGAGACGGGCCCAGCGGGATCATGGCATCCTTGCCTCTGCCTGCATCGTGCATCCGTCAAGGATCCCCAGGCATGGCCCGTCCCTGCGCCGGGCGTGCCCTAAGCCCGAGCGGAGGAGCCCGTCCCGATGGGGGCTCTGGGAGGAGACCAGATGGCGCCGTCCGTTGCGGCTACGGCGACAGCTCCTCGAGGGTGAATACCTCGACGTCGCTGACTATTGTCGTTTCGTCGGACGAGAACTCGGAGCCGAGGAGCCTCCTGTACAGTCTGACGTCCTTAAGCCACTGCGGCTCGTCGACGCGATATCCCTGCTGCGCCGCCCTATCGGCGATATCCATCAGCTGGATCACCTTGGCGTGGACGGCCCGCCGCGAGCCGGCGGGCACTACGTCGACTATATGCACCCGGGAGAGGCTACGCGCCATCTCGCTCAGCTCCTCAAGCCTCCTCCTGGACCTGTAGGTGCGCACCAGCCGCCTGGCGCGGGCCGCCACCTTGGGGGCGCGCAGTATCTTCACGCCGGCTACCACAAGCCCCGCGAGGCCTAGGACCGCGCCGGGGGCGTTGAAGAGAAACGACATGAGGAACGCGGCCACCGCGGACAGCCCGACGAGCAGGGCGAGGGCCTGGAGATCGCGTATCAAGTAGCCGCCCAGGGCGGTGAACAACGCGATCAACAGGGCCAGGTAGAGGTCGTTCATAGCTCAATAACGTGGCATGTAGATATAGCTACTATTTGTAAGTAATTTACAGCAGATTCCTTAATCTTATCTCGACATTGCTTCAATATATTTAGCTTATTATTTATATATTTATCCAGATGAGGATCCTTCCCTCTGAGGGAAAGCAGCTTCGCCGCTTCTTCCTCTATGGCCTTCAAGAGCTCCTCGGGCGTTCCGTAGAGTATCACGGCATCTTCCGCTTGAGTCTATAGTACTGTCTGACGGCCTCTGCCACCGCCTCGGCGTCGAGCACGCCTTTGTCGGTCAGCGCCTGCAGAAGCTCGGCGCGCGCCGTGACCTCCTCCACGCCGCCCAGCCTCTGTAGCCAGAACGAACGCCTGAGGTCTATTGTGAAGGTATCTCTGGCGCGGTCGTAGCTGCCTACCTCCACAAGGCCGAACTCCTCCTCCTTTATCTTTATTCTGTTCAGCGCCGGGTAGGGATAGGCCCTGAGCCAGACCACCTCGGTGAGCGACGTGACGCGCCTGCCCCAGTCGAACTTCCTGACGACGGCGATGGAGCTGAAGGCGGATATATGCTCGGCCGAGACGCCCATGGCCTCGCCGGTCATCCTCATGAGGGCCTCCACCAGATCCTCGGCGTGGAAGGTAGTCGCGCCGCCGTGGCCGGTCAAGATCCCTTGGATCAGCTCATGTATCTCGCGGCCGCGGCTCTCGCCTATCACCACCAGGTCGGGCCTGGCGCGCAACAGATAGCGGACCAAGTCTATCAGATATATGGCGGACTCGGAGCCCGGGAGATTCTTCTGGTAGTCGTAGAGAGGCGAGGTGAACAGAAGGACTGAGTTGGTGAAGCTCCTGGGGAGGCGTATCTCCGGGGTCTCCTCGGCCACTGCGATGCGCTTGTGGGGGAGCAGCACCAGCAGTGCGTTGAGCAACGTGGTCTTTCCGGAGCCCGTGCCGCCTATAATCATTATGGACTTGAGGTTCTCGAGCAGATACCAGAGGTAGGCGAGCCCCAGCGCGGTGATGGTCTTGTTCTTGATGAGCCTGGTGGGGGATATGGGCTCCGGCGGCTGGACGCGTACCGAGACATACGGCGGATTGCGCGACGTCCTGCCCGATATGGCGGTCGCGAACCTCAGCAACGCCCCGTTGGAGAGGCGCAGGTAGGTGTCCTGTATGGGGTACTGCTCGTTGAGAGGCCTGCCGGTCTCCGCGTACACCCTGCTGATTATTCTGAGGATCACCTCTCTATCGGTCGGCACTATGTTCGTCCTTACGTTGTAGCCGTAATCCCTGTGGTCTACGAATATCGGGCTGTCGACGCCGTTCACGTTGATGTTCTCGAGCCTCACGTCGTAGAAGAAAGGCGTGAGGTACGAGTAGTCCGCGGCCTCCAGCTGGACGTAGAAACGGACCGGCGCCCTTAAAGGCCGCGGGACCCCCACGTCGGCCATCGCCATCTCTACGAGCTTGCCCAGCTCCTCCCTCGTCAGATCTGGCCTCACGACCTGTCTCGCGGTGAGGTATTCCATGATCTTGTAGACATAGTCGCCTACCTTGTCCGAGTACGGGAATGCGTAGTTAACCGAGTAGCAGAAGCCGTCCTCGAACTTATGGATGGTCACCCTGGCGCCCTCCACGCCGTACTCCTCGACGGGTATGCCGGGGCACTGCTCGATACGGAACCCAAGCCCGCGCGGCGCGCTCATGGCGCTCCCGCAGATGGGTTGCTGGGCGGCTTCAACACGCTGGTTGTCGCCACGATCACCAAGAACATCGAGATATAAAAGAGTGTGAGGTAGATGAGCCCGCCCCTAGTCGAGAAGCTGACTTTGGCGAATAGGAAGTAGTAGCCGACGGCCAGCATGCCGAAGGCCAGGTAGAGGAACTGCATGCCGATGCCCCCGCCTCCGAGGCCGGCCGCAGGGACGGGGCCGCCGCCGGCGACTCCCGCCATGGCCTGGGTCATGATTATCATCGAGGCGTTGACGAACGCCACCATGGCGGCCCCCAGCACCGCCAACAGCCTCACTATGCCCAGAGCCTTGCCCAGCTGCTCTCTGTAGTCGAAGAGCTTGGCGACGAAGTTCTGCAGCTGGTCTATGGTGGAGCGCGGCAGCGTGCCGAGCCTGTGGATGTCGAAGAATACCCTGGCGACCACGGCCATTATGGGCTGCATGCCTCTTATGACTACCTCCTCCAGCTCCGTCATGCCCGACTTTATGGCGTTAAGCATGGAGGCCGCCCGCGGCGTGAAGTCGCCGAAGTTGCCGTAGGTCACCGCGTTCTCCATGGCCCTTACGACCGAGGGGGATCGCTTCAGCTCGTCGAGCACCACGTACGAGAAGTCCATGAACCCCCTTTCGAAGGAGCGGGCGTTAACCCTCTCCTTGGTCGCGAAGTATCCCAGGGCGGAAACCGCCGCGGCCGCGAGGGGCGTGTACACGCCGAAGTTGAGGAAGAAGCCTAGGACTATCATGGCGGCGCTGGACACCAGGGCGAATATAAGGGGCCAGAGCCTGAAGTCCATCTTGAGGAGGGGCACGTTTATGACCATACCCATCACGGCGCCCATGACCGCCGGCAGGAGCCCGCCCATCAGAACGAAGACGCCGGCGTTGCCGCGCCCGACCACTATCGCCGTGACGGACACCATGGCGAGCCCCACTATGGACGCCGATATGGCGGAGACCAGGGAGTCCATCCTCCTCTGCATGCCTGTGGAGAACTCAACCATATCCATATCCATATACAGCGAGAGCTTGGCTATTATATCCTCGCCGACCCTAAGCGCCGTGTAGAGCGAGTTGAAGCGGTAGATAAGCTTCTGAGGCGCGAGCTTCTCGACGGCGCGCTTCAAGGCGTCCAGCGGCTCCATGCCCAACATCCTCGTGTTGTTCCAGGCGGCCGCCGCCAGCGTCTTTATCCCAGGCAGTTCCCTGTACCTCATCATGCGCTGGATGGCCAGCTCCAGAGGCGCCTTAGTCGCGAAGGTCATCTGCACCAATACGGTGAGGAACGGAATCTCCATGTTCAGCATCTCCCTTATCGAGGACGCCCGAACCCTTATGATGACCTTAGGCATAAATATGAGGAATACGCCGAGCCCGAGGAAAAGCGGTCCCAACGGAAACGCGTTGACTAGAGTAAAGAACGCGCCCAGAGCCGCCAGAGCCGCGCCTCCCAGCAACGCGAGCCTTATGGTCTGCCTAAACTTCAGAGGGTCGAGGTCGGTCCTCTCTATGCCCTTCATAAGGAAATTGTATATGTTCACGTGGTCCCCGGTTTGCCCAAATATATTTTTTCCGTCAAAGGGTTGTCGCCGCGCGGCGCCAAGCCCCATCCCAAGACGTCGCCTCCCCATCGCCCTGACGCGGCCTCTGAGGCCCGGCTTTGCCATATCCGGAAGCCGTCCGAGGCCTCCGGGGGAGCTGAGGCTGAAATCGGGCGCGTCCGGCCTGCAGAGTTAGCTTTTTAGGCAAGAGCAATTCTACGACATATGTAATTACATTTATAAAAACGCGATATCGCCACTGCGATGAAGTTCGTGGTGTTGACCAAGGCGGCCGTGCCTCTCTCCACGGCGATAAGGATAGACCCGAAGACGGGCACCTTAGTCAGGGAGGGCGTGCCTCTGTCTACTAACCAGTGGGATCGCGACGCTGTGGAGTTCGCGCTCAAGCTTAGAGACAAGTACGGAGGTGAGGTCATAGCCATATCGATGGCTCCGCCGTCCGGCATCCCGGCCCTGGAGAGCTTGATAGGCATGGGGGTCGACAGGGCCATACTGGCCACCGACAGGGTCTTCGCCGGCGCCGACACCTGGGCGACTTCGTTCGTGCTGGCGAAGACCATAGAGAAGTACGTGCCGGACTATACGTTGATTCTGGCGGGCGAGGAGACAATAGACAGCACGACCGCCCACGTAGGCGCCCAAGTGGCGTCCCACCTCAACATACCCTATGTGTACTACGTCTACGACGCCGAGATACAGGGGAATAAGGTCAGGGTGAGGCGGTTCCTCGAGGACGAGGGGGTCGACGAGTTCTACGAGATGGACCTCCCTGCCTTGGTGTCGGTGGCCAAGGGCACCCAGATGCCGAGGGAGATCAGCCTCTCTAGGAAGCTCAACGCCAGAGAGAAGATAATGCAGGTCACCAACAAGGAGCTGGGGCTGGACGCCGAGTGCGTGGGCCTGAAGGGCTCGCCCACCTTCGTGGCGGCGCAGACAGGCGCGACGTTCCCGCCGAGGAAGAGGAGGATATTCCAGGGCGATCCGCGCGAGGCCGTCAGGGCCCTCGTCGAGGAGCTGAAAAAGGAGGGGTTGTTGCCGCCATGACCTGCAAGCTCTGGCCCCAGATAAACAAGGAGGAGTATAAAGGCGTTTGGGTATATTTAGAGCACGACGGCGCCAGGCTAAAGGACGTCGCCCTCGAGCTGTTGGGCAAGGCGCGGGATCTCGCCGCCAAGAGGGGGAACGCCCAGGTCGGCGGCGTCCTCGTGGCCGGTAGCGACGAGATGGCGCAGGAGGCCATATACCACGGCGCAGATAAGGTGGTCGTCGTGGTGAATCCGGAGCTGAAGGTCTACACCCCCTACGAGTACGCCAACGCCGTGGCCAAGGTGGTGGCAAAGTATAGGCCCGAGATCTTCCTGATAGGCGCCACCAAGAGGGGCCGCGAGCTGGCTGCGTTCATAGCCAACACCTTAACGACGGGCATAACGGCCGACTGCACGGCGCTGGAGATAGACCCCAAGACGGGCGACCTCATGCAGATACGCCCAACCTTCGGAGGCACGCAGATGGCGACCATAAAGACGCCGCACAGGAGGCCCCAGATGGCGAGCGTGAGGCCGGGCGTGTTCCCCAAGCCGCCGCGCGACGTCAACAGGAAGGGGGAGATAGTACACGAGGCCGTGGAGCTAGACGCCAGGAGGACGACCTTCCTGGGCGCCGAGAAGAGGATAGAGCGCGATATAGCCGATCTGCCGCCGGTGGAGTCCTCCGACGTGGTCGTAGCCGGCGGAAGGGGGCTCGGCTCAGCCGAGGGCTTCAAGTGGCTTGTGGAGCTGGCCAAGCTCCTCAACGGCACGGTGGCCGCCTCGCTGATGGCCGTGCGCGCGGGCTGGGCGCCGCATACGAGGCAGGTGGGGCAGACGGGCAAGACCATCAGGCCGAAGCTCTACATAGCGGTGGGCATATCGGGCGCCGTACAGCACATGATGGGGATACAGGAGTCGAAGCACATAATAGCGATCAACTCAGACCCCAACGCGCCCATAGTGCAGAACTCGGACTACGCGATAGTCGGGGACTACAAGCAGATAATACCTCTGCTGATAGAGGAAATCAAGAGAGCCAAGGCCCCCCAGTAAAGCCGAGAGCCCAATCTTTTACTGATTCGGTGTTGCACAAGGCATCTGTAGACGACGGCCCCTTGAGGCGGAGGGGGACGTCAACGGGGGAGCCGGCGTGCGGCCAGCTGCGGTCTGGGCCTTATAAAGGCCTTTTCTAGAGCCTCCGTGGGTCTCTTCGTCGCGGTGGAGGGCATAGACGGGAGCGGTAAGAGCACGGTGATAGAGGAGCTGCGGAGGCTCTTACCGATATACGCCACCAAGGAGCCCAGCGACGGCCCTATCGGCCGCCTCATAAAGAGCTGGGCGTTGAGGCGGGGGACCTCAGATCCGTATACAGATGCTCTGCTGTTCGCCGCCGATAGGCTGGAGCACTACCAGAGGGAGATAGCGCCTGCTCTGGGCGAGGGCCGCGTGGTTGTGACCGAGCGCTACGTCGAATCCAGCGTGGCCTATCAGGGGGCCGCCGGCGTCGATATAAAGTTTATAGAGCTGATAAATTCCCGCGTCCCGACGCCCGACGTGACCGTGCTCCTCGACATAGAGCCCGAGAAGGCCGTGGCGCGCATAGAGGCGAGGGGCGGAGACGCGGAGAAGTACGAACGGCTGGAGTTCCTGAGGGCTGTCCGCTCGATATATCTGAGGAGAGCCGCCGAGCGGGGCTACGTCGTCCTCGACGCCGAGGAGCCTCCCGCAACTATCGCGAGGAGGATCGCTGAGCTGATAGGGGCTAGGTCCTCGCGAGCTTGAGGAACCTCCTCAACACCTCCAGGCCCCTCCTGCCGCTCCTCTCGGGGTGGAACTGAACGCCGTAGATGCCTCTGCCCTCGTCGCATACAGCCGCTACGTACCTCCTCCTCAGCTCTATATACGCGGCCTCATACGGCGCGCCGCCGGCCTCCACGCCGTAGCTGTGCAGGTAGTAGTAATAGCCCCTATCCACGAGGCCGCACGTGCCGGCCGCCGAGGTCAGCTCCCAGCCTATATGGGGTACCCTCTCGGCGTCTATCCTGACGACGCGGCCCGGGAAGAACGAAAGCCCCTGCCCCTCCCCCTCCTCGCTGGAGTCGAAGAACAGCTGCATGCCTAGACATATGCCGAGCATCGGCTTGGAGCCTGCGTATCCCTTGACCACAGCCGCCAGCCTGCTCGCCACGGAGAACGTGCCCACCCCCGGCAGTATCACCGCATCTGCCTCTCCCAGCCCCTCGCCCCTCGAGATGAAGGCCTCGGCCCCGGCTCTCCTGAGGGCTGAGATCAAGCTGCCGATATTGCCGACGGTATAGTCCAGTATGGCTACCTTCATTTTATCAGCTTGTCGAGAGGCACTATCACCACGTCCCTGGCGCCGGCCGCCTTGAGCCGCATTATGAGGTCGGGCAGATAGTCCTCGTCGACGACGGAGAACACCTCGTACATATCGCCGCGGGCCAGGCGCGCCACGCTGGGGGACTCAAGGGCCGGGAGGACCGAGATGACGTCGGCTATCCTGTCGGCAGGCACGTTGAGGAACACCATGCGCTTGTTCTGGGCGTTCAGATAGCCGTTGATATACGCCGCGAGTTTCCGCACCACGTAGTGGTCGGCCCAGGCGCGGCCCGCGACCAGACGCGCCGAGGTGTCCAGTATCTTCTCCAGGGGCTCGAGGCCGTGTAGCGCGAGCGTGGTGCCGGTGGCCATGACGTCCACCACGACGTCGGCAACTCCCAGCATCGGCATGACCTCGACGGAGCCCGAGACCTTGACTATTCTGACCCTCTTGTTCCGCTCCTCGAAGAACTTGGAGGCTAAGTTGATGTATTTAGTGGCGACCTTTATCCCGTCCGGCAGATCGTCCACAGACCTCCACTTCCCCTTCACCGCGGCCACCACTATGGAGCCCCTCCCTATCTTGAGGTCCAGCAGCTCGACCAAGTCCGAGTCGGCGCCGGACTCGACCACGTAGTCGTGTCCGGTTATCCCAGCCGCCACGTTGCCCGCAGCGACTATCTGGGGAATGTCCTCGGGCCTGAGCCTCACTATGTTGAGGTCCGGCCACGTGGTGGGCAGGATTATAGACCGCTCGTCCGAAGCCAGAAGGTCGATGCCGGCCAGCTCGAGAAGCCTGAGGGCTGGCTCCATCAGGCGGCCTTTATTCGGGACTGCGAACAATATGGGGGCTGTCCGCCTCCGGCATGGCCTCCCTTGACGAACGCTATATAAGCTTTATCCCGAGCGCCTCCCCCAGCGCGGCCAGGAACTTCTCCATCACGCCCATGGGCGCCACAGTGAACCTCAGGCAGGAGCGGCAGAGGGGCCTGCCGCCGAGGGCCCTCACGGCGAAGCCGCGCCGGTAGAGCTCGGCCGCCGCCGCCTCGGCGCCGTCGAGCCTCAGGGTTATGAAGTTGGCCTCGCCGACGTATTTATCGAGGCGTAGCCTCCCCGCTACCTCGTCCCTGACCGCGCGCATCTCCAGCACGGACCTCCGCACGTATTCCTCCAGCCCCAGAGCCTTCTCGACGGCCTTCGCCGAATAGCTACTTATGGGATGCGGGTACGCTAGAGCCCTAAGCGCCGAGGCGAGCCTACCGCGGGCGATCAGATAGCCGACCCTGAGCCCGGCCAGGCCCCACGCCTTCGAGAAAGTCCTCATCTCGACGACGTTGCCGTACTCGTGGAGTTTAGGCCTCCAGAGCCCCGCGAACTCGGCGTAGGCCGCGTCGTATATGAGCAGGCCCTCAAGACGGGAGGCCAGCTCCTCGAGCTCCTTCACCAAATGCCCGGTGGGGTTGTTGGGCGAGCAGACATATACGGCGCCTCCTCTGGCTATCTTGACCGCCGTATCCACGTCGAGGCCTAGATCCGGCCCGTAGGGCAGCTGCACATACTCCACGCCTAGTTGCTCGGCGAGTATTCTGGGCATGCTGTAGGTGGGCTCAAGGACCACGAGCCTCCTCTCCTCGGCGAAGTGGAGGAGCTGTATCGCGAGCCTGAGGCCATCGTCGGCGCCGGCGGTTATGACGACAGACCCCCTCGGAAGGCCCATGTGGTCCTCTATCCTCGCGGCAAGCGAGGCGTTGTTGGGCTGGGTGTAGAAACGGGCCTCCCAGCTCTCGATGCCGCCGAGGACCTCCCTGTAGTATTCCTCAGGCAGGAAGAGGTTCTCGTTGAAATGCAGCCTGTAGACGTCGTAGCCTACGTCGGGCTCCTCGTAGAACTCCGGAAGCCGCTTGAACGCCATGGAGATGCAGGGAGAGGTAAATAAGATCTGCGCGTCGTCCGCCTCAGTCCGGCGGCAGGCCCCCGCGCTGGGGCGCGTCCGTGCCCGTTGCGTGCTAGAGGGACGGCCTCAAGCCCCACGGGCCTCGGGCGCGGCCGGCCGAAATAGTTAAGTGCGGTATGGATTCCGTGGAGGCCAAGCCTCTGACGTCGGCGGAGGAGGCCTGGAGGATAGCGGCGAGTTTGAACTACCGCCAGAGAGACGGCACGGTGGTGGCGGTTGCTCAGGACGCGGAGACGGGCGAGGTCTTGATGGTGGCCCATATGGACCTCGTGGCGGTGTTCCTCACGCTGGTGACGGGCCTAGCCCACTACTGGTCTACCAGCCGGAGGCGGCTCTGGCTGAAGGGCGAGACGTCGGGCCACTACCAGTACGTGGTGGAGTTCCGCACCGATTGCGACGGCGATGCTGTGCTTCTGAAGGTCGTCCAGATGGGCGCGGCTTGCCACACGGGGTCGCGCTCCTGCTTCGGCTCCAGGTATTCGAAACTGCTGCCGGAGCCCGGCAAGCTCAAGTCTAGGCTTATCGCCGATTGAGGCCGGCCGCGGGCGCCCGCCGGGCCTACGCTATCTCCTCCTGCGCCTGAGCTCCGAGCAGACGTCGTCGAGGGAGAGCCCCTGGGCCGCCAGCAGGACCAGCAGATGGTAGATCAAGTCCGCCGCCTCCTCGACCACTCTGTTCCTCCCCTCGGCGAGCGAGGCCACGGCCAGCTCGACGGCCTCCTCGCCGACCTTACGCGCTATATAGTGCACGCCTTTGGCATATATAGTATAGGTATAGCTGTTGGGATCCCCCGAGGAGATCCTCTCGCGGATCACCGACTCCAGCTCCTTAAGGACGTCGCAGCTCATCGCAACGCGTCGGCGTGGCGCTTGAAGCCCTCGTACTCGGCCAGCCTCACGGCGTATTCCCGCAGCCTCGTGTCGGCCAGAAGCCAGGCCAGACCCACCGGCTTCATGAACGTCAGCGGCGTCACCGCGCCCCTCCACCTCGCGCTGCCGCCCGTGGGCAACACGTGGGATATCCCCGCCACGTAGTCCAGGAGAGGACTGGGCGCATCGACAGATATGGCTCCGGCGTTCCTCACCATCTGCGCCAGCTGGGGCGCCCCCCAGACCTCCAGGTGCTCGGGCGCCACCTCGTCTATGATCCCTGCCGCCTCCCCCAGCGACGAGACCGCCCGGGCCTCCAGAGCCCCCATGGAGCTGGTCCTCTCCCGGAGGTAGATGCCCTCCGCCGCCTCGACCAACGACCTGTCCCTGGAGAGGAAGAGAGCAAAGGAGGCGGGGCCGTGCTCGAGCTGGGCTAGAGCCCCCGCGATCGCGCGCCTGGGCTCTACGCCCTCGGCGTATACGACCAGCTCGGTCGGCCCCTCTATTCCGTCTATGCCGACGTAGCGGGAGAGGAGGTATTTAGCCGCCTGGACGTAGACTCCGCCCGGGCCTGCCAACAGGTCGACGCCTATCTGGAAGGCCGCGTACGCCAGGCCTTGAGGGCCGCCGAGGCTCACGACGCCTCTGACGCCCAGCCTCTCAGCCACGGTCAGGAGCTCCGGCGTGACGCCCTTGGGAGGGGTCACCACGTAGATCTCCCCAACCCCCGCGGCTCTCGCAGGCACGGCCAGCATCACCAAGGTCGATATGTACCTCGCAGGGACGTAGAGCGCCGCCCTCTCCACAGGCCGCCACGACACGGCCCTCAAGACTCCCTCGTAGTAATCCACGACGTCGGCGGGCCGCAGACGCGCGTAGACCCTCTCGAGCGACTTGGCGGCCTCCAGCGCCGCCTCGACGACGGCCCCATCGGCGGCCTGATCCCTCCTGGGCGGCACGACGACATCCCCAGGCTCGACTCCATCCAGCTTCCTGGACCACTCCAACGCTGCGGCGAGACCCCTAGCCCTCACATCGTCTACGATCTCGGCGGCTGCCCTCAAGGCCTCCTGGGGCAACGACTCCCTCACAAGCGCCCCTAGGGCGGCCTATTTAAGCATGACTCGCGACGGCGGAGGCGCAACGCAAAATTTATCAAAATAGATGGATGCGTACATGTGCAGTCCATAGAGCTCGCCGTGGTGGGATTCGTCATGGTGTTCTTCATAGCGATAACCTTCTACGTCGCCGGCAACCTATCGGCGCAGCCCCAGACCAGCCAGGCCGAGCTGAACGTACTGGCGCAGCAGATCCTGCAGAGGATCACAGCCTACAGCGCGTACAATCTATCGCAGGACGTAGGCGTGGCCAACCCCGGCGCGCCGGGGTATCTAAGCGACTACGCCATAGACTATCTGGCCATGGCCTCAGCCCAGCTGTCGGGATATCCGATGTGCAACGTATGGAACCCGCAGAGCACGTTGGCCAGCACCGTGGGCAGCGCCGTATATATGGCGGGCTACGGCTACGTCATACCGAACCTCATACAGGGCACGCTGAACTTGACGGCCATAGCGCGCAATCTGTTCGGCAATAACTACAACAAATACGACGTAGAGATACAAATAAAGCCGCTCGTCAGGCTGGCCGTATGTCCCTACGTGACGGCCGGCGGCGTCAAGTTCATGAACAACGCGAGCTCCGTGTGCAAGCAGTTCTACAGCGCCGCGGGAGGCCGCCTGGCCAACGGAACAGTCTATATAGTCGCCAGGGGCGTCGGCTCCTACCCCTCGGGCAGGGTGGCCTCCACAGTCTACTACTGCACGACCTCGCAGTGCTATCCACCCTACACATCTACGACAAACCTAAACTACTCTCTGTCGCAGGTCGGGGGGTACTACTACAGCTACGCTAAGGCGGCTATGCCGCCCTACGTGAGCTACTCGCAGCTGGCGGGCCTCCAGTCGGCGCTGGTGGTCTACGCCCAGAAGATAGACTACCCCTACAGCGCCGCCTTCTACGTCTTCAACGCCACCTCGGTGTCGTTGATATACGGCGCGCCTCTCCCCGGGCCCGTCTCCACAACGCTGTACTTAATACACGACGCCGACTACGTCCAGCCGGGCTCCAACCTGCCCTGCGACGGGAGGCTGAACTCTAACGCTCAAGGACGTCAATCGCTCGGCATAAGGTACATCTCGCTGTATACGGGGTATGCGTTCACGATCTACGGCTCCAACATAATGCTGAATCCCGGCACAGGCAACAGCCCAGTTAGTGTGCTACAATGCAGTCAATGCACTAATAATGCCCACTGTACGGCGTGCTGGCTGAACCTGCCCACCAACACGCTTCTGGCCCTGGCCTACGTGACGCCGAGCTCCAGCTCCCCCAATATACCGCAGGCGGCGCTTGTGCCCATACCGCTGTTCCCCGCGCCGCCGGCCACCGACGTAGACGTAAAGACCTGGTATAGATGGGGCTTCTACAACGCGCCGCAGACCTACGCCTCGTCGGCCTCGGGCGTCTTCAACTCGTTGACTACGACGTATCTCGTCAACGTGACCGTCTACGAGTACCCCAGCCCGATGCGATGAGGTGGGTCCTCGAGCTCCTCTTCGCGGTGCTGCTGGTGGCTCTGGCCATATACGCCATGACGCTTCTGCCCAAAAGCCCCGTCTCGACGACCATGGGCAGACAGGACGTGGAGACCGCCTACAATACTCTGCTGCAGCTATCGCTCAGCCCCACCTTCCTCAACGCGCTCAGCTCCTCCATATGTTCCAACAACACGGCCGCCGTCAAGTCGGCGCTGGACTCGCTCATACCGCAGCAATACGTATATAACTTCACGGTATATCTGGCGGGTAGCTCCCCGCCCCCCTGCCTCGTATGCGCCTCATGGAGCCAGAAGCTCCTCTCCGTCGCGCGGCCCACCGGCTGGGGAGGGGCGGCCGCCTCCTCCTCGGCGACTGTGTCGGCGGTCCTCCCCGACGGCACCCAGGTGAGGATGGTGCTCTACGTGGCGAGGCCATGAAGGGCCAGTGGATAGTGCTCACCGCGCTCGCGGTCGTGGTCGCCGTTGCGGTGATATATATGGCCTACGTCTCCTCCACCATAGTCCCCGTGGCCTCCATCCAGAGGCCGGCATACGGAATAATGAGCCAGGACTGGCCCGAGCTGGTCCAGCTGCTGTCGGGCTACGCAGCATTCCTGGCCCAGTCCGCCGCCTCCAAGATATCGGCGGGCGCCCTCAACGCCGGCCTCTACAACAATCTGCTGCAGGGACACCCGGCCGACATATACTTCCAGCTGGCTGATGCGTCGCAGTACGCGGCGTCGGCCCTATCGGCGACGGAACAGAGCCTCATACCCTTCGGCACCTTCGTATCGGGGGGCTACGCGGTCGATCAAGGCGGCTTCGGCGGGACTCTGGGGCCCTATCCGGCCGCGGCGGTCCTCAACAACGCCTACAGCTTCTCCCGATGGTGGGGCGCAGGCGCCCTGTCGGCGCCGGGCGCCTATAGGGTATACAGGTTCGTGGTGACGCCGTACAGCCCGATCCAGAGCGGCTACGTGATATTGTATTCGGCCGACGTCAGGAAGCCCACGTCCGTGGGCGAGACCTACAGCGCCCCCATAGCCGACATACTGAACCAAGCCAGGTCGGGCAGTAGCTATAATGCCAGTCGGTCGGGCGGCGGCTATAACGCCAGCCTGCTGAAACAGAAGCTCTACCTAATATTGGTGAACAACACGGCGCTGAGCCAAGCCCTCCAGTACTACGCCGGAAAAGGCTGCAACTACCACAACCCCAACGTGGTCCAGCAGTTCAACTCGATGCTCGCAGGGGCCTTCATCCAGCTCCCCTGGTGGTCTGAATACCTCAAGTGCCCGTTCTGCCTCTTCGACTTCAAGATGCCGAGAGGCTCCCTGGCCTCGCCGGGCTCATCGGACGAGGTGATGGTGATCCTATACCAGTCCAACTCGTCAAGCGTCTACCTAACCCTCGACATACCGCTGATGATGCAGATGCTCGGCATAACGCCCCCCTCGACGGGGCCCAACTTCTGCTACGACTCGGCCAACTACCAATACGCCTACCAGACGGCGTCGCCGGCCCTCAACAACAACCCGTATGCGGTCTACAACTTCAGCGGGGTCAACGGGTTCTTCAACGCGGCGGCGATGGCCGGCTGGCCCAGCTCTATAGTATACAGCACGTGCCACAGCGCCGGCCCCGAAAACGCGCCGCAGCCGATAGAACAGCTGGTGCCGACGTCGGTCTACGGCAACAGCACCGTCGGGCTCCTCCTCGGGGCTATCTACCCCGCCGGCACCTACGACGTGGGCTACCAGATATGGAACGGCTTCACGGTGCCCTCAAACTGGCCCGGCTTCCAGGTCAGAGTCCTGGTCAACGTGACGCAGATAGGGGCGGAGAAGATGGGCTACCTGGCGCTCTTCTGGGGCGGCTACGACGGGAGCACCTTCCCCTGGTGCGCAGATATGGTGGCGGTACAGCCCGAGAGCTATCCGCCTACGTTCGTCTGGTCCTACCAGCCCCAGGGCTATATAACCGGGCCCTGGCAGACGTATTCCTGGCAGTACGGAGGCTCCTACGTGCCCCTGAGCGCGGGCCGTTGGTACGTCCTCTCGATATCGCAGATACTTGGGGGCAACATGGCCGGGCAGACCTATCTGGCGGCCTACAAGTTCCTCTCGAACTCCACGGGGCCTATGGCGCCCTACGTGGGGCAGTGGCTGTCCATGTCGCCGCTCCAGAGCTTCAACATAGTGCTCGGCACAGACACCGAGGACTTCCCGCAGTCAAGCACGTCGAGCTGGACCGACGCGGCGATATACGACTTCCTGGCGGTCAGGCCCTGGACCTACCCCGAGCCCTCCGCTGTGCTGACCACGCTCGGCTCGGCGCCGGTCGTCGGCTCGCCTAGGCCGGTCGTGCTGGCCTGGGGCGGCCGGTCGTACGCCCTCTCGAAGGTCAACTTGCTGGGCAACATATCGCTGGCGCTGGTGACCGATCTGAACATAACCCAGACGCTGTCTGTAAACGCCTCGGCGAAGTACGTCGTGGCCAGCCCCTACAACGACACCTACGTCCGCTACACATACGGCGTCTTGGTGGGCGCCAACGTCCCCAAGGGGGCCCTGGGGGCCTCCTTCAACCTGTATACCAACTACGGCGGAATTCTCTACAACTACACCTGCGGGTCTGTGAGCGTATGCAACCAGACCTTGGCGGCGTACTACGGATTCCTCAACGGGGTCGATGCGGCGCTCTACAACGTCACGTTCCTCTCGCCCAGACACTCGACGTCGACGCCGGCGGTCCAGATCCTCGGCGCCTCGCTCGCGGTGAACAACATAACGGCCGTCCATCCACAGGTCTACTACCTATGGAGCGGCAACTCGCTCTATCTAGTCAACGTGGGCAACATGGACGCCGTGTTCTACTTCCCGTGGCAGTCAGGGGCCCCGATCGTGCAGTCCGTGTCGCCCAACGACGGCGTCTTCGGGGCCAAGCTCGACGTGGCTGGGCCGGGCGGCAGTAGCTGGACCCTGGTAATGGTCCCGCCCGCCAGCGCCGTCAACGTGACCTTCTACCCCTCGTATAGGCAACAAGCGCAGAGCGGCTTCCCGGGGTCGTACGCCCCCACATGGGAGCTGAACTACATCGCCCCGATCTCCCTGACATCGTCCAGTTGCCGTCTGTTGCAGGTTTACTTCCCGTCC
>OFEH01000133.1_pt1 | contig 30225 bp, 30 predicted proteins | sample 1521031 | NCBI WGS metagenome assembly OFEH01 (sample SAMN05518350, study PRJEB24110) | hypersaline lake metagenome | isolation source: Grendel Spring, Yellowstone National Park, Wyoming, USA | place: USA:Grendel Spring, Yellowstone National Park, Wyoming, USA | collected 2011-11-16
CTCGGCCAGATCTCGAGGCAGATCGGCCGACACGTAGACCTTCATGAAACCCCCATAGATCCGGAATTTAAGCATGGCCCCGAGCCGGCGGCGCCCGCAGCGGCGTAGCCCGTACGGCATCGCCATGCCGCGCCTGCCGGGCGCGAGGACGCTCCCTCCAGCCCTCCTCGGCCTCGGGTCCTTAATGCTCAATCCGCACGTCAAAGGGGCTCTCTCCATAGAATGCTCCAAGCCGGCCGGAGGCCGTCCATAGCCGCGGCGGCCTAGGCCCTTGGGGCCAGCCTTGCCCCCACCCCGCCGTGTTGAGTCCAGCGGTCGCCGACCTTGACCAGGAGAGGCAGCGACACGGAGACGCCGGTGACGAGGGCGGCCTCCTCGTCGAGGCCCCTCAGCTGGTAGGGGTCGTCGAGGTGCTCCGCGGCCGTGGCCACGTACCTCAGGTCTATGGGGTTGATTATCCTCTTGAATATCTGGGTCATGCACTGCGAGAGGGCGTCTGGATCCAGCTTCGTGGGCCTTTGGGATATCAGGCAGAGCCCCAGCCCGAACTTCCTGCCCTCCCTCGCTATCTTGACCACGTAGGGCTTGCTCACCGGCGACTCCCTGGCGGGCACGAAGTTGTGGGCCTCCTCCACCACGACGAAGGTGGGGATGTTAGCCCTCCTCAAGGCTGCCTTGTACATGCCGTCGAGCGCCACCGCCATGAATATCCGCTGGTCGAAGAGGTCGAGGCCCGAGAGGTCCAGCACCTTGATGCCCCTGGACGTCAGAAGCTTGGCGGGCTCGAAGAGCCTCACGGGCTCCCCTCCGAAGGTCTCGCCGTAGCGCTCCAGGAAGATGGGGCTCCCCTTGAAGAGGGCCCGCAGCCTCCCGGCCAGCCCGCCCAGCGCCATCTCGCCCGCGTAGCCTCCCGGGGCCGCCGCCTTTCCGCCCTCCATCACCTCCTCTATCAACTGCTCCAGGTCGGTCAGCGGCTGTCTGTCGCCGTAGGCGGTGGCGGCCTGCCACCCCTCCTCCAGGATCCTCCGCTGGGCTTCCGTGAGGCCGTAGGTCCCCTCCAGTATCCTCTCCAGGACGCGGAGGGGGAGGGACCGCGGGTTCAAGCCCACGCGTTCGTACCGCCTGGGCGTCCCGAACCTGGCCTCGAACGCCTTGTCTTGCGCCGACGCGTCGACCTTCCCCACCACGTAGACGTCGACCGCGTCGGCCACGGCCCTCCCGGCCTCGGACCTCGCCACCTGCATGGCGGAATACTCGCCGTGGGGGTCGAACACGACTATGGAGACCTCGGCGGCGGCCGCCAGGCGCTCTATTATGACTCCGGCCAGCCAGGACTTCCCGGCGCCCGTGCTGGCGAGTATGGCGCAGTGCTGGGTCACGAGCCTCGTCCCGTCCACAGAGGCGGGTATGTCGTAGCCCCAGACGGTGCCCAGCTCCAGATGGGGCCCCTCGCCGCGCGGCGCCAGGAACTTGGCGACAAGCTCCGGCGGGGCTCTGTAGACGTAGTCCAGAGGCCTCAGGGGCCTGGAGGGCCTCCTCAGCCTATCGCCCCTGAGGGCGCCCACGACCACCGCCTTCGCCTCGGTGTAGTAGAGGAGCGAATCCGCGCCGAGGTTTTCCTTTATGTACTTGACGGAATCCACGTCGTCCAGCTGGGCCACCAGCCTCGGGTCCACCACCGCGTTTCTCCGCCTCACCGCCACCACCTTGGCGAGCACCTGCTCGTCGGAGCCGGCCAGCAGAAGGGAGCCGCCCTCAGCCTCCACCCCGATGAAGGTGCGGAATATAAAGTAGTTGGTCGAGGGGACCTTGACCACGACTCCCACCGGGTCCACGCGTGCCTGGCGCCCGCCCCTTATTAGTGCTTCGGACAACCAGGCGGTTATACCTAACGCCGCGCGCGGAATGCGCCTACAGAAGGCGGACGATGTTCTGCGGCTTGAAGCCCTCGAGCTCGCGTAGGTTTATGACGGGGGTCCTCATCCTGTCCTGGTCGTCGAACCCTATCCTCGGGCAGGCGGTGTTGATTATCAGATCTGCGCCTAGATCGTCCAGAAGCTCGGGCGAGGCCTCGTCGACCTCTATCAACACGCCGCCCGTCTCGGCGGCCGCCCTCTCGGCCTCCTCGATCTGCATCTGGCCCGGCTTCCTGGACACCAGCACCACGACCCTCTCCCTGTTGGAGAGATAGGCCCTGCCCTTGAGCCCCATCAGCCTCCTGAATTCGCCCTCCACGGGGTAGGCCCTGCCCTTGAAGGGGTCGTACCCCCAGACCTCGGCGTCGGGGTAGAACAGCTTAACGGCGAGGGGGTAGAAATACCCCGACGACACCACGACGGCCGAGGCGCCGGGCGGCTCGCCGACCCAACAGCCCGTTATGGGCTCTCTGGCGACCTCCATGGAGTGCTGTAGGGCCAGCTCCTCCGCTATCAGCCTGTAGGGCACCGGGAAGTAGATCTTGCCGAGGGGGGGCCGGGGGAGGCTGGGGGGAGGGACGTAGTAGACGGGGACGAAATAGGCCTCCACCCTCTCGGTCTTGAGCAGATACGTATCTACGTCTATCCTCTCCAGCGAGCCGCCGGTGTTTTTCCTGAGGAGGTGCGCGATGTTGGGAGGCACGCCGTGGCCTAGATGGACTATCCTCCTGGCCTTCATGTACTCGGCGTCGGCCAGACCCACGTCGCAGCTTCCCCACACCGGCCTCCCCGAAACCTTGGCGCCCGTCCTCCTGGCCAGCTCCACGGCGGCCCACTTGAAGCCCGGGGGGGATTCTATCAAGGCGTCGGGCCCCAGGAGGGCCAGCACGGAGTCGGGCACTATGAGGTTACCCAGCTCCACGGCCCCTCCGCGGATCTGCATTATTGTTTTTGCCGGCGCCCCCCTCCCTCAGGGCCTTGACGAGCTCCCCGGCTATCTCGGGCCTCTTGACCTCGAGGTATTTATAGTATTTCTTGAACTCCTCCCTTATCGCCGACACGACCTTGGAGGGGTCGGCCCGCCCCGCGGCGACCTCCTGAAGGGCGGCCTCCATCTTCGACCTAACCTCCGGGTCTATTATGGGCTTGGCGTGCCTCATCAAGGCCGTGGCGAGCGACATGCCCAGAGGCGTCGGCACGCACTTCCCTCCAGCTATCTTCATGTAGCCCCTCAAGACGTTGGTATGTATGTGGTCCTGCATGGTGGCGTCGGTCCCTATGCCGTACCGCCTCATCAGCCTCAACAGCTCCGACTCGCTCATGCGGGGCGGGGGCTCGGTCTGCCTCCTCTCGATCTTGGCCGAGAGGAGCTGGGCCGGGTCGCCGCTCTTGACGCGGGGGAGGGGCTCCTCTTCCTCCTCCTCGTAGGGATAGATGGCCCAATATCCCCTGGAGATCACCTTCCTCCCCTCGGCCTCGAGGACGAGGGGCCCGAAGGCCGCGGCGATCCTCTGCCTCTCGACCACGGCGGGCGGGCTCAAGGTGGCCAGGAAATGCCTCACGACCAGCTCGTAGATCCTCCACCCCCTCGCGCCCAGCCTCGCCTCTATCTCGCCCCTCTCGGCGCCCTTTGTGGGATGTATCGGCGGGTGGGCGCCGTCGTAGCTGCGGCCTCTTGTGGGGGTCAGAGGCCTTCCGAGCAGCGCCTCGGCGTACTCGCCGAACTGGGTCCTCCGCAGCTCCTCCAGCACCTCCCTCAGGTCGAGCGTCGGGGGGTAGATCGTGGTCTCGGTGCGGGGATAGGATATATAGCCCAGCCTGTATAGCTCCTCCGCTATATCGAGCGTCGCCTTGGCCCTTATGTTCAGCCACCTGCTGGCCCTCCTCTCGAGCTCCACGGTCTCCAGCGGCACGGGCGGCCTCACCTCGGCCCTCTCGTATCTAGTCTCGGCGACCCTCCCCTCGGCCTTTCTGGCGGCGGCGAGCGCGGCCTCCGCGTCCTCCCTCAGCTTGAAGGGCCTGGAGCGCATCTCCACCTCCTCTCCCCCCACGCCGACCAGGGCCCTCACGACGAAGTACTCCTCCGGCTTGAAGCTAAGCCTCTCCAGCTCCCTGGAGACGACGAGGCCCAGGACGGGGGTCTGGCAGGGCCCGTAGCTGAGGAACCTCCCGAACGGAAGCGCGGCGGAGTCCTCGCGGCGGACGGAAAGCGTGAGCAGCCTCGTGAACGCCGCGCCTATGGTCAAGTCGCTGGCCATCCTGGCGAAGACCTTCTCCACGACCCTCAGGTCCAGGTCGGCGGGCGCCTTGAACGCCCGCGTTATCTCGGCCTTGGTCACCGCGTTGAACCGCACGCGCTTGAACTGCGCCGTCGGGTTGACCGCCCTCACCTGCAGCGCGGCCTCGTAGGCTATGGCCTCGCCCTCGGGGTCGGCGTCCAGCGCCAGGTAGACCAGGTCCTGGCCTCTCGCCAGCGACCTGAGGGCGTAGATGTATTTCAGGGCCTCCGGCCTCGGCGTAAGCACCAGGACCTCGTCGAAGAGCCGCGCGGGGTCGACCGCCCCCCATCTATTCATCTCCTGGGGGAAGTCGAAGTCGAGTATGTGGCCGCTCAAGCCGAGGCTCACGGCGCCGGCGCCGCCGTATTTGAACCTGTAGGCCGGGACCCCCGACACCTTAAAGCTGGAGTACGTCCCCCCGAGATATCTGGCGATGGCCTGGGCCACGGACCTCTTCTCGGCAACTATGAGCACATCCGGCCCCCGCCCCATCTATAAAAGCAGTGGAGCTAGATTTCCGGCGGACCGAATTCGCAACTTTTTTATATAAGGAAGTACGTAGGGGCCATGTCCAGCGAAGAGACCGGAGGCGAGGAGAGGCCCCTGAGGAGGCCGCCGCTACAGAGACCCCAAGCGCAACAGCCGCCGGTCCAGGGACAGCCCCTCCCGTTGCCCCAACAGCCTGCAGCGCAGCAGCCGCAACAGCCGCCTCCCCCTCCGCCCCTGCCGCCCCCTCCGCCGCCGGCGGCCACCGGCCCCTATCCCTATCCATATCCTCCGCCTCGGGCGACCCAGAGGGCGTATCCGCCTCCGCCTCCTCCGCCTCTGCCCCTCCAGCCGCCCACGTCGCAACCACAGCAGGCGGCCCCGCCGTCCAGAAGGCCCGCCCAGCCGGCCGGCGGCCCATCGCCGTCGCAGACCCTCCCGCTTATCGGCGCGGTTGTGGGCATCGTCGGCGCGGTTCTGGGCATAGCGTCGTTCCTGTTCTCGCTGGGCGACGTGGGGCGGGCCGTGGAGATGCTGTCCATATCGCTGGCGGCGACAGACGTGGTCTTGGCCATAGCGCTCTTCGCCGTATGGAGGGCCTTCTTCAGGAGGAAGTAGCGAAAAACTCCTCGAGCTCCCGCCTCAGCCCGTCCTCCCCCTCGACGATCTTGGCCCCCCTAAGCAGGTCTTTCAGCTGGACGTATACGTCGGGCTCCAGGAACCTGTGGTCTAGGAACACCAAGGCGCCCCTATCGCCTGGGGACCTGAAGAGCCTCCCGACCGCCTGCCTGACCTTGACCACAGCGCTGTAGAGATAGACGGCGCCCCACGCCGCCTCGGGGCCCAGGCCGGGCGAGAGCTCCTCCACCTTCTTGTCGAGATAGTAGTCCCTCTCGGGGTACGGCACGCCGGCGATCACCACCGTCGACAGGAGGTTGGACCCCTCCCTGGCGTACTCCACCCCCTCGGCGAGCTTGCCCCCCGCCACGGCGAATACGGCGAATTTGGAGCCCAGCTCCATGTCCTCCAGCTCGGTGTCCCTGGCCTCCACGTAGAGCGGTATGTTGAACGTGAGGTACTTCCTGACGGCTTTAAGCACGTCGTAGCTGGGGAAGACCGCGAGCGTGCCTCTGGGCGACGCCGATACGGCCGCCGCGATCCTCCTGGCCATCGCCTTGTACATCTCCTCGCCTCTGGCGCTGTACTTCGACGTGACCGACCTATCGACGACGGCCAGGAAGTTGCCGCGGCCTATATATTTGTCGAGAGGCACGTCGAAAACCCTCGGAGGCCGCTGGAGGGGAACCGCCTTTAGGAACAGATCGACGGGGAGCGAGCCGCTCATGAGGGCGGCCGCCTTCGCCGAGCTCAACACGCCCGACACTATCCTCGACACGTCGTAGGGAACCGCCTTGAGCCTAAGCCCCTCCTCGGACTGCTCGGCGAGCACCATGTACCGCCCCCCCTCGCGCAACGTCTTCAGGAACTCAGCTATGGCGACCAGCGGCGAGTAGGGCGTCGACCCCTCGTCCGCCTTCAGTCTGACGACCTCCACGGCCGCCCTCTCTATCTGGCCCGGCTCGTCGAACAGCGAAAGGGCGTCCCCCACGGACAGAGGGCCTGCCCTCAGCTCCCTCAGGGCCCTCTGGGCCTTGTGGAGATACGCGGCGGCCTCCCTCATGCCGTACCTCTCGGCGTCGGCCCTAGCCCTCCTCACCTCAGCCTCCGTCACCGAGACCGAGTTTATGGAGGCCACGGCGTCGGGGAGCGAGTGCGCCTCGTCGACTATCAAGATGGAGCGGCCCAGGTCTATCCACTGCTCGGCTCTGGGGCTGAAGGCGTAGAAGTAGGTGGCGACCACCACGTCGGCCCAGAGCGCCAGCGCCTTCGCAGACTCGTAGGCGCAGGTCCCGGCCCCGCACGCGGCCCTGACGAAGGACCGCGGCGCCATCGGCGCCTCCGGCTCGAAGGGCTTCGGCGGATAGTACCTACATTTCCCCAGGCCCCTCAGATAGCGGCATTCGGCGAGGAACTCGGCGTAGGGGAGCCCCCTCAGCTCCCCGTAGCAGCACATATCCTGCTTGTTCCTCAGGAAGGCGTACCTCACCTCGACCCCGCGGGCCCTCAGCCTCGCCAGCTCGCTCAGAGGCTGCAACACCTCGTTTTTGGTCCTCACCAGATAGAGGACCTTGGCCTCGACCTCCTCGGCGTAGGCCAGCGCGGCGGCCAGCGCCGCGGCGGTCTTGCCGAGCCCGGTCGGCGCGTTTGCCAAGACCACCCTGCCCGACCTGAAGCCGTCGAGTATCGCCGCCGCTAGCTCCCTCTGGAGCGGCCTGAAGCTGTCGTAGGGGAAGAAGCGCTCCACCGGCCGGAACCCCAGCAGTGCGATAAAAAACTATTTCGCGCGGTCGAAGGGCCCCTAGGGAGTACGTCGGCCGAATCTGGACGACGGGAACCTAGCCTCCTTGACGCGGCCCAGCGCCAGATCCGCCGCCATTCTGCCCAGCGCAGGTCCGAAGGTCCAGCCCAGCCTGCAGGCGCCGGCGGCGACGACGAGCCGCTCGCCGAGCCTCTCCACGATGGGCAGCCCGTCGGGCGTGCAGGGCCTGTAGCCGACGGCCATGTCGAGAACCTCGACGTCGCCCAGCAGCTTCCTCGCGCCGGCCAGCACCCTCTCGGCGGGCGAGTGGTCCTCCGTGGAGTCCATGTCGAAGCGGCCCGTTGCCTTTATCCACCCGCCCAGGGGAACCACGGCGACGCCCGTATCGGCGAGGTCTATGAACATGGCCCTGGGCCTTCTGGGCGTCTTGACGCGGAACCCGTAGCCCTTGAAGGGAGCCACGGGGAGCCCGAGAAGCCTCGACGTCCTCCAGCCGGCCGCAACCACCACGACGTCGGCCTCCATCCGCCTCCCGCCGGCCACGACGAAGCCGTCGCCGACGGCCTCCGCATAGGCCGCGATCCTGCCCGGCGCCGCCTCCTCGCGGATCCTCCTGGCCGCTAGGTCGGTGGAGAGCCTGGCGGCCTCCAGATAGGCCACGGCCCGCCTCCCCTCGAACTCGGCCTCCTCGAACTTAGGCCTCAGAGGGTCGCGCCTCAGCTCCTCGACCTCCTTATCCACGTCGTCGACCAGCTCGTAGAGGGGCTCCTCGGCGTAGTCGAAGTCGTTCCGCTCCTCGGCGAGCCTCCTGTACTCAGCCCAGGAGAACCTCCCCATCTCCCTCACGGCCTCCCACGCATCCTCGCCGGGATCCCTCCCGTAGGACCTCGCGTAGGCCAATATCCACTTGGGGTCCATATGGCGAATACGCGCGGCGCCTCTGGAGAGCATTGAGAGATAGGCCGTGGGGTACCCGACCGCGTTTATCCTGTTTATCTTGAAGCGGGTGAACTCCAGTATGCCGGCGGCGGCCCTGGAGGCCTCCCCAGGCTCTAGCCCGTCGACGAGGACGACCTCAGCCCCCTCCCTTCTCAGATAGTACGCGGCGAAGAGCCCCACCACGCCGCCTCCGACCACTAATGCCCTCATGCGCATCCCCAACGCCGCGGTTCCTCCGGCATTAGGCCTTCGTCGGGCACCAACCGCCTCAACAGCTCCGCCGCGTGCCTCTCGACGCGGCCGGCCTCAGCGGCGGCTCCCTGAAGGCGTACGGATCCCTGGGATGTATGGATCCACACGTCGTAGCCCTCGGCCGGCTTAATATCTATTCCTCTTCCTCCTCGCCCGCCACCATCTCCCTCACCTCGGCCGCCAGGAACCCGAGCACCAGCAAGGCCATGAAGCCCGTCACCACCGGGAGCGGTATGCCGCCGAGGCTCTGCAGGAGGAGGTATATCGTCAACGCGGTGGCGGCCGCGGAGAGGAGGAGCTCCAGCCTCCTCTTGGATGCCCTCTTCCACGATATCCTCAACAGGGAGAAGTTGGCGGAGACGTGGACCACCGAGTTGGCCAACATGGAGATCAACGCCAGCGTTGCGAACGCGGCGGCCAGGCCCAGGGCAAGGTAGGAGGAGTAGAGCGTCAGCGCGTATAGGGCTATCGTGGCCAGCGATGCGTAGAGCGGGCCGGACCTACCCTTGACCTCGCTCAGCTTCCTCGGTATTAGCCCGTGGAAGGACATGGCGTACAGCGTCCTCGAGGCCGCTATCATGAAGGCCAGAGTGGCCAACACGCCGTCGTTGATCGCCGCGAACAGCACGAAGGAGAGGGTCAACAGCCCGAATCTAAGCGCCATGAGGTCCAGTATCGAGCCGCCGGCCCCGCCCAAATATATGAAGTGATCCGCTATGGCGTAGACGTCCAGGGCGGCTAGACCGCCTCCCATCAATATGACCGCGATCACGGCCAGAGGCACGTTGCGCCTGGGGTTTCTGACCTCGCCGGACACCGGCGTTATGGATCCGTAGCCTGTGGGTATGCCGGCGCCCAGTATCGCCGCGGCGGCTAGGGAGCCCGGCGCGACCGGCGCCGACAGGGGGTTGTAGAGCCGCCAGCCCGTCGAGGAGAGGAACAGGAGAGCCACGGCGGCCATGGCCGCCGCCTCGACCACGCTGGCCACCATGGCGTAGCGCGCCGTCGGCTTTATGCCCAAGATCAAGAAGATCGAGGACGCCGCGAAGATCGCCGTGAGGACGGCCAGAGGGGGGAGGCCCACCACCTCGACGAGTATCGAGGACGCGGCTATCACGTAGGCGGCGCCGTAGAGCACCGCGTATATCGTGTAGAGCCAGCCGGTCTCGAAGCCGAGCCTCTTGGTGAGGGAATAGTACGCATATGTGTAGTAGCCGCCGGTCTGCGTGAACCTCGTGGACAGCCTGTAGACCACAAGCCCGTTGATCAACACCATCAGCGTCCCCAGCATTATCGCCAGAGGCGCGATGGCGCCCACCGACGTGAAGACCAATACGCCGTAGGACAAAATGCTGAGGAACGGCGACTGCCCCCCGAAGCTGAGGAAGACGAGGTCCAGAAGGCCGATCTCTCGATGCAGATGGCGGCGAGACCCATGGCTGGGCCCCATCGACATCCCTTTTACATATGTATTTAAGCTTTTAGCCGTCGACGGCACAGACGCCGGGCCGCCCGCCTGCGCGCAGCCGGCCCGTCGCGCGTCGGAGGCCCGACGCCGCGAGTCGCCGTCAGTCCTCGCCCCTCACCACGCCGACGACGAACAGCGGCACCTCGAACTCGCCGCCGTAGTAGTAGAACAGAAGTATCTTGGTTATCTCTCTCAACATGAGCATGAGGGTGCCCCTCCGGATCCCGACGCCCTCAGCCGCCTCCCTCCACGGCCGTGCCTGCAGCACCTTGGATACCAGGGCCAGCTCCAGGGCCTCGTCTAGGGAGGGCCTCCTCGCCCGCGAGGAGTAGAAATATTGCGCCGCGAGGAAGTAAAGCGCGTCGGAGACGTTCTCGAACGTCATGGGGCCTACGGCGTAGGCCACAAGCCTATCTATCTGGTTGCGGGAGAGCTCCGGCTTGGGCTCTATGTCCCAGCCCCAGTCCTCCAGGAGCATTCTGGCCTCGGCGGGGTCCAGATCGCTGTAGGGGCCCATGAGGGAGTGGAGCAACCTCCTCCTGAACTCCACGTTGGCGTACCTCACGTGCTCCGCCGCCTTCCCGTTCAGAGGCTTTATCAGCAGGACGCTGTATTCGCCCGACACCGGGTTGCGCTCCGGCGATATGTGGATGGGCACGTAGCCGTTTCTTATCCAGAACCTGAGGAGCTTGCCGTAGACGCCGAAGCCGACCCCCACCCAGTCGTACCCCCTCCTCCTGGCCTCCTCCTCCACCATCCTCAAGGCCTCGGTCCCCAGCCCCATGTCCTGCGCCGCCGGGTGCGTAGCGATCCTCACGATCCTCCACCCCCTGAGCCTGGCGAATTCGGGCAGACGCCAGTACTTCAGGAAGCGGTCGGGCAGTATGTTGCCCGGCAGCTTGAGGCCCCTCAGGGCGTCCTCTATGAAGTCGTCGCCGAGGCCCCCCTCCTCGGCCAGCTCCAGCGAGACCACCACCTTGCCGTTCTCCAGAGCGACGGCGCGGGCAGTGTGGTGCGGCGCGTCGAGGAGCATCCCCAGGTCGTCGGGCTCGTTCCTGTAGTGGGCCTGGACGTATATGCCGAAAAACCGGCGTAGCCTAGCCTCGTCAGCCGCTATCTCGCCCTCGTCGAGGTAGCGCAGCCTCCTCTCCCTTATCAACGCGTAGTCCTCGTCGCCGAGCTCGTCGGGCTCCGCATCGAGGAGGAACGTGTCGAAGAGCCACCTCTCCACCGGGTCGCCCTTGCCGTAGCGGATGGGCTCCTCCATCTCGTAGATCCTCACGTCCGTGTCGGGGTCCTTCTTGAGGCTCTCGAGGAACCTCATGGAGAACCCCCGCCCCGCGCCCTCGTAGCCGTGGATGGTCGTGGCGAAGATGGTCCTGTCGAACTTCCCGTGTGCGGCGTACAGTATGGGGAGGGGCACCGCCGCCGCCTCGTCGATGGCCACTATGTCGGCCCTCTCCCGCTTCAACAGCTGATAGGGAGTTATGAAGTCGACGAATATGCCCTTGGCCTTGACCGACCTGATCTCCCCCCCTTCCTTCTCGACGCCGGGCTTGTAGCCCAGCGCCTTGAGGCCCTTGAGGAGGAACTCGGCGAGGGTCTGCAGGTTGGGATACTCCATGGCGCTCACCACCAGCTGCACCTGCGACTTCGCCTTCCTGAGCCGATGCCCGAGCCCCGCCAGGCCCAGGCCGAGCGCGGCGCTTTTGCCCCTGCCCCTGTCCGCGATCACCACCAAGGCCTGCTTCCGCCTCGGCTTCTCGTAGAGGCCCTCCATCATGCGGAGGACCTCCACCTGGTCTTGCGTAGCGGCGAGCTGGTAGATCTTGACGGGTATAACCGCCTTCTCGGGCGTCTTGACCTCCGGCTTGACCCACTCGGGAGGCTCGGACGAGGGCCTCCTCAACACCTCCCCCCTCTCCGCGTCGTATATCACTATGCCGTCGTGCTCCCAGAGCTTCCTCCAGAACCTCTCCTTCATCCTATGCCTCACGTCGTTCGGCCTGTACTGCGGCACCAGTAGCGTCGCCTGGAACTTGGTTATGTAGGACCGCCAGACCTCCAGCGGCGGGACCGCCAAGACGTATAGGCCGCCCCCCGCCACGACTCCCCCGAGCCTCCCCACGTCGTTGGGCTTCAGATCGTTGACGAGATCCAGGACCGCGAAGTCGTAGGTGGTCCCCAGAAGCCTCGGCGTGTCCTTATACGGCCTGAACTCCACCTCGAGCGACGAGCCCTCGAGGAGGTCCCTGACGTAGTTCTGCCTCCTGTTGGCGTCGGCGTATTCGGGCTGGAACATATAGAGCCCCCGCCCGCCCCCCGCGACGGATTCGAACGCCCTCAAGGCGTCCGCCACCGCCTCGGCCACCTTCCGGTCGTCCGTCCCGACGATAGCGGCGAGCCTCCGGTGGCGGGCCCTCCTGGCCTTGACGAGCTCCTCCGCCAGCTCCACTTTCAGCACTGCCGCCCCTCCCAACGGGGTTAAAACCTTTCCGCGTCGAGCGGACGACGCGGCAACGCCGGGCCTGGAGCCAGGTCCGCGGGGACCGGCCTACGAAAACGCCGCGACGGCCGGCAACGGCCGGAGCGCGCCTCAGCCGAAGTGGGACATCAGCTCCGCCAGCTGCTCCCTCGTCAGCTCCAGCGGAGCCTCTGAGGGCGATCTGCCGCCGAGCAGTCTGGCCACCTCCTCCTCGTACGCCGGCAGGTCCTCCCTTCTGTAGAACACCCCTATGGGTATCTTGCCGTAGGGGTCGAGCGTGGGCCACTCGAGGGCTCTCCTGTACGCCTGCTCGAAGTCGGCGGGGTCGTGGCCGGCCGACTCCAGCTTGTACACACGCGCTCTGAACCAGTCGTAGGTGTTTATGCGGTTGAACGTGACGCAGGGGCTCAAGACGTCGACGAGCGCAAATCCTCTATGCCTCAAGGCCTCCGAGACTATCTGCGCCAGATGCGCCACGTCGCCGCTGAAGCCCCTCGCGACGAAGGTGGCCCCGGCCGAGAGGGCCAGCGCCAGGGGGTTTACGGGCGAGTCTATGGAGCCGTAGGGCGTGGTCTTGGTCTTGACGCCCTTGAGGGTGGTCGGCGACATCTGGCCCGTCGTGAGGCCGTAGACCTGGTTGTTGGAGACGATGTAGACAACCCCCACGTTGCGCCTAGCGGCGTGCAGGAAGTGGTTGAGGCCTATGCCGTAGCCGTCGCCGTCTCCGCCCACCCCTATCACGGTCAGCCTGGGGTTCGATATCTTTATGGCTGTGGCCACGGGGAGTATGCGGCCGTGTATGCCGTGTAAGCCGTAGGTCTTCATGAAGTGGGGCAGCTGCGAGGAACAGCCTATTCCGGACACCAAGACCACGTCCTCGTTCCTCGCCCCCACCTCGGCGAGGGCTCTCCTCAGAGCCTCCAGTATGCCGTAGTCCCCGCAGCCCGGGCACCAGATGGGGGCCCTCGCCGCGGCGAAATCCATGGACTTCCTGTCGACTTGGACTTTGACCGACGCCATGGCTACACCAGCTCGGACAGCTCGTCCACGCTGAAGGGCTCGCCCCACCACTTAAGCACCCTCCTCTTGAACTCGACGCCCAGCTCCCTCTTGAGGTAGAGCGCCAGTTGCCCCTCGCGGTTCAGCTCCACGTCTATCAAGGCCCTTCCGCCGTCCAGCGCCTTGGCCGCCGCCTCTCTGTTCAGCGGATAGAGATCTCTGAAGACCACCGCGCCGAGGTCGCGCCGATGGGACAGGAGGTCCAGCACAGGCATGGCGGTGGAGCCCCACGCCACCAGGGCGATCTCCCCCGAGCCGAAGGAGGCCGGCCCCTCCATCTCCTCGGCCACCTTTGCGAGCTTCCTCATCCTCTTGTCGTGCATGGCCCTCCTGACCTCGGGCAGATGTCTGTCTGTTATTACGTCGCCCCGCTCGTCGTGTTCGTCGCTCGTCGCGACGTGCATGCCGCCGGGGATCCCCGGCACCGTCCTCGGCGACACTCCGTCGTCCGTCAGCTTGTAGCGCTTGTACTCCTCCCAGACCACGGGGGAGGTGACCAGCTGCCCCCTCTCTATCTTGAACCTGCCCCAGTCTATGTCGTCCACGGTCGCGAGGGACTCGTTGAAGTAGAGGTCTGTGAGCACGACGACCGGCATCTGGTACTTCTCCGCTACGTTGAAGGCCTTGGCGGCGGCGTATAGGCCGTCCTCTACGCTGTACGGCGCAATGACGGCGTGGGGGTACTCGCCGTGCGACGGAGCCAGAGACATGAGCAGATCCGCCTGCTCCGTCTCCGTGGGGAGGCCGGTGCTCGGGCCGCCCCTCTGGCTCAAGAAGACCACGGCCGGCGTCTCGATCATGGCCGCGAGGCCGAAGCCCTCGTGCATGAGGTCGAAGCCGCCTCCCGACGTGCCCGTGGCCGCCCTGACCCCCGCGAAGGAGGCCCCCACGACCATGTTCATGGCCGCTATCTCGTCCTCGGCCTGGACCACGGCGACGCCGAACTTGGGGCCGGCCTCGGCCAGGAAGTGCATTATGGGGCTGGCCGGAGTCATGGGGTAGGCCGCGTAGAACCTCATGCCGGCCAGTATGGAGCCCACGGCCAGCGCCTCCGCCCCCGACATGAGCAGCCGCCTCTCGCCGGCCCTGGAGAGCCCCCAGACGCTCCCCGCGGCCTTGGCGGCGTGGCGCATCCCCATCTCGGCCGCCTGTATGTTCTGCTCCGCTATCTTCTCGCCCTTCTCGCCGAACTCCCTCCTGAGGAGCTCCGCGAGGATCGACAGATCGACGCCGAGAAGCCCCATGAGGGCTCCCACGGCGACTGTGTTCCTCATTATCTTGTTGCCTGCCTTCAAGGCGTATTCCGTCAGCGGGACGGGGACCTCGCCGGCGCGCTGCGGGCTCTGCCTATCCGCCGCGTCGTAGATGACGTATCTGGCCCTCCCCTCGTAGGCCGCCAGGGCGTTTTTGTTGAGCGCCACGAGGACGTCGTAGGAGTTCCAGTTGCCGTGGCTGTATATCTTCCTGTCGGAAGCCCTGATCTGGTAGAACATGGCGGGGTTCCCCTTTATTATCGAGGCGTACTGGCGGAACGCAAAGACGTGGTAGCCAAGCCTCGCGAGGGAAAGAGCCACGAGCCTGCCGGCGGACTCCACCCCCTCGCCCTGGGCGCCGCTTATTCTGATCGTGACGTCCATGTAGGTGATTCCGTTTTTCATTAATATTAATTATGGAATCTGCTTCAAGCCGTAACGAGCGCCGCATCCCGGTATATATCAATGCGCCGGGCGTATGTACGGACAGATCGGCGGAGGCCCCTCCGCAGTCCCTCTAGGCAACTTCCCGGCGCACCAAATATAAAGGTTTGGCGACGGCGTAGTTCACGGCGTGAACGGACAAGTTCACTGGGCAAACCGCGCCGTGAACCCGACGGATCCTTTTATATGCTGGGACTCACGCCCCCATGATCTTGCTCGACTACGACCCGGCGTCCGGCACAGCACTCATCTCGACTGGGAAGGCCCGCTGCGGCCAGCTGGAGGTCAGGCATGTGCCCGTACCCCGCCCCCCGGTCGCCCCCCCAGCGGTGGTGGACGTCATAAGGTCGCCCAACGGAGGCGTTGCGCTGGTGGGCGCCTCGCCCACCTCAGAGGATGAAATAGTGCTCGACAACGCGGACCAGGCCATAGAGGGCGAGATAAGCCGCGGCCGCCTCCGGGGCGTGGTCTGCAACAGAGAGGTGGACATCAAGGTCTACGCCCCCTACAGAGGGCCCGCGCTGGCGTTAGTGCCCGTCAGGAGGATAGGAAAGATGCCGAAAGCCGTAGTCCGCCTATTGGTCTACAGACCCGCCCTACCCTAGCCCGGCAACCCCGCCGCACCCGGACGTCGCGAGCCTACGCAGAGCCGCCAGAGCACCGCCGAGGGGGCTCCCATCCACGCGGCTAAGGACAGATACAGGCCCGGCACGTCGGCCTCGCCGCGAGGACTACGGACATGCTACCAGTCACGGCCTTCATAACAGGCGGCAGAGGCGAGAACCCGCATCGAACAGCGGCCTCGTTGAGATTTCTTAAAAACACGTACATCCGTATTTACGTGGATAAGCTTACCCTCTCCGTATCGAGAGATGTGGCCGAGAGGGCCAAGGCGCGGGCGAGGCGGCTAGGCTCGTTGAGCGCTGTCGTAGAGGACTTTCTCTGGACCCTAGACGGCGAGGGGCTTGCCGACGTTCTCTGCAGAGACCTTGACCTGGAATGCGGCCCCCTGCTGTCTCCGGGGGAGGTGGCGGCCGGTCGGCCGAGGGCCGTCGGCCCCCCTGCCTCTGAGCTAGTCGCCGAGCTGCGCAGAGAGCGCTACGATGATATATCTTGACACCAGCGCCTTGGTTAAACGCTACGTCGAGGAGGGAACCCAGGAGGTCGATAGGCTTTTCGACTCGGCTTATAGAGGATCCGCAGTTCTGGCGACCTCAGCGCTCAACCTAGGCGAGGCCTCCTCGGTCTAGAAAGGCCAGGCGGGGGGAGCTATCAGGCGACGTCAAGGCGGCCGTCTCGCTCATGTTGAGGGAAGTCAGGACGTTAGCCCGTCTGGGAAGCTTCGTCGTGGTGCCGCTGGTGGGGAAGGTCATGAGGGAATCCATCGCCGTGGTGCTTCGGCACCACGTCTACGTAGTGGACGCGTTGCAAGTCGCGAGCTGTAAGTACGTGAACTGCGAGGCGTTCTACACAGCCGACAAAGAGCTGGCCGAAATAGCCGAGGCGGAGGACGTGGCATCGGTGCTCCTAGGCCGGCGGCCCGCCTAGCTGCGCATCCCCCAGGAGCCCCGTCGTCGCGCCAGGCTCCCCGCACGGCGAAGCCAGCCGAGCGGTAGATCGGCGCGAAGGCGCTGGAGCGACGTGCGGAAGGCGACGCAGAGGTCCGGCCCGTCGGCTGGCTGTGTAGAACCACTCAGCTATCTCAGGCATCCGTAGTCGACGTGGGTCCGGCGCCATGAACACCCATCCAAGATTTCCGCCTCGCCAACGTCCCAGAATGGCGACTCCTACGCCTCCGCAACCGTGATGTTCACGGAACGCGCCCCGCGAACCTCCGCGGCCAGACCGCCGATGGGGTTCTCCGAGAATCCGCCGTGGACATGTGATCTCTGGGAAGCGCATAAGGATAGGCGGCGGTCTGCGGTCCAGCCGCCGCGAGCTCGTTTACCGTCTTCATCAAGTCGCCGTCGAGTTAGCCAGCCTCCTCCGGCCGGGGCCTAAAAAGAGCGAATGCCGTCGAAAACCTCTAAGTCAGAAGCACAGTAACCGCCTTCGCCGCCCCCCTCCGCGGAGCGGCCTAACCGCCGCAGCAGCTCAGCTTCGACGGGTCTGTGTAGAAGGCTAGGGCGGCTAGGCGCGCCGCCTCGCCGAGCGAGGGGAAGCTGGGCAGGAACTCCACGAGGTCGTCCACGGCGAGCCCCATCTGTATGGCGAGGGCGAAGAGGTTTATCACCTCCTCGGCCTCGGGAGCGGCGACGAGGGCCCCCGCGATTTTGCCCCGCTTCACAGACACCCTCCAGGTCTCCGGGTAGGTGTTGATCTTTATGAAGCCCCTCAGCTGCCCCTTGGTCCATGCGGCGGCCACCGCATCCACGGGCGCCGCCCTGCACCTGCACCCTATGCCCCCTCTTATCATGTCCTCCTCCCTGAGGCCCACAGCCGCCACGGGCGGGTCCGTGAAGACGACCCTGGGCACGGCCAGGGGGTTGAATCTGGCGTCTCCCCCCAGGGCGTTCACCGCCGCCGTCACGCCCTGCCTCGCCGCGGCGTTCTCCAGATACCGCACGCCCCACAGACCTCCGGTCACGTCCCCCGCGGCGTAGACGCCGGGTAGGGAGGTCTCCATCCTCTCGTCCACCTCAACCCCGCCGTGGGGGCCGAGCCTCAGGAGCCCGCCCAGCGGCTCCACGTTGGGGATCCGGCCGGCCGCGACGAAGACCGCCTCGGCCGCCACAGCGCCGCCCGTATGCCTCACCTCCACGCCGCCGTCCTTGGCCTCGACGGCGGTTGCCTCGCCCCTCACGAGCCCCACGCCCTCCTCCCGCAGCAGCTCCTCCACGAACCTGGAGGCGGCCTCCTCCTCGTATTTAAGGAGCGCGGATCTGTGGACTATCCACGTCTTCACGCCTAGCCTGGCCAGCGCCTGGGCCAGCTCCACGGCCACCGCGCCGCCGCCTATGAAGACGACGGAGGAGGGTATGCGCCCCGCCGAGAAGAACTCCTCGTTTGTGAAGGCCAGGCCCCGCCTGAAGGCCTCCTGCAGGCCCTTGATCCCGGGGATCCTCGGCCTAGACCCCGTGGCCACGATTATCCTCCTGCCCTCCAGCGCCCTCCCGCCCACCTCGACCTCCCGCGCGCTCCTCAGCCTCCCATGGCCCTCCACCACCTCCACGTCGTAGTACGCCAGGACGTCTTCATACTTCTCCCTCCTAAGCCTATCCACCACCTCCCGCATATGCGCCATCAGCGCCTCCCCATCCACCTCCACCTTGGCGGAAAGCCCCCTGAAGTACGGCCTCTCAGCCGCCAGCCTCAACGCGGCGGCCCTCATTAGAAACTTGCTGGGGACGCACCCCACGTTCACGCAGGTGCCGCCCAGCCTCCCCGCGTTCACAAGGGCGACCTCGGCGCCTAGCTGAGCCGCCTTAACCGCCGCGGCGACGCCCGCGCTACCGCCGCCCAGGACAACCACATCATACATACAGCTAGGGCTTCGTGCGGCTTAAAAAATCTTCGGAAAACCTGTTCGCCGTACCGGAACTCCACAGACGGCCTGTGCGCAATCGCGTCTCCGCGAAGCACGCTACGAAGCCGTTAAGCCGGCCGTGTAGGGCTCCTAAGGCCCCTCTACTCTCAAACTGAAGCCTACGCATGGCTCCTCCATGAGGCATCGACAAGGCGGCTTCCGCACCATGCCTACGCAACGCGACGACATAAGAGGCCAAGGAGGGTCGGGCGGCATTCCCGGGGGGCACGCCGGCAGGAGGCTCGAGGAGGAGGTTGCGGCCTTCGGCGGGGTGAGGCCTATGGCAGAGGGAGGCGGCTTCACCCACGTCTTCGTCGTGAGGCCGTCCGCCGCGGAGAAGAAGCTCAAACCCGTTGCAGCCCCGGCGTAAACCTCCAAGGGCAAGCTTGAAATATCCTACAACTACGCAATTTGCATGCTGAAGTTTATTTCTGCCTGCCGCCTCGATAAGGACCAATTGCTCTCCGAGGTTCTGCGATATATAATACTCAGGGGGCCCGCGACGGCCTACAGAATCGCTCGGGATCTCAACCTGCACTTCACCCAGGCGTACAGAAAGGCGTCCCGGCTGGAGCGCTTCGGCATGGCGAGGCGGGCGGCCAACCATAGAGGCAGTATGTTCGAGGCCACCGAGAGGGGTATCGTGACGTGTTACTACTTTGGATGCGCCAACTGGGAGGTCTTGATAGACAAGCTGGCGGCGCGGCACAAGCTCCCCAAGCCGGTCTTGAGGGCGTTTCTAGACGCGTATCTCGACCACTTCAAGAACGATGCAGTTGTGGACGACGTACCCATAATGGCGTTCTACGCGGCCTATAGGGGGGTGGAGATCCCCGAGGAGCTGGCGTCTGCGGTCGCTAGATTTCTGCCGAGGGCGGCCTACGTTTCTCGCTGATTGTTATTTTTAATACCCAACACGAGGGGCTTATGCCGGTCAAGGCGTTTTGAGGTCAAGGTGGCCGAAAACAACGCCGTCATAGACGTCGTGGGGATGGGCTACGGCATAGAGAGCGTCCCAGTGAACGCAGCGGCGCGGTGCCTGCTGGAGGAGTTCGGCTACGAGGTGGAAAGGGTGATCACGGCCCCCGGGGTCCTCAAGATAGAGGCCTCAAAGTGAGATACGACAGGTACAGAAGCGCCGCCAGCTCAACGGCCTCGTAGACGCCGTACGCCCGGAGCCGCCTCTCCGTTGCGAACCTGCCCAAGACGCCGGTCAGATAGGCCGCCGCGCCGGCGACGTGTATCGGCGCGAAGACCGCGGCAAGCGGCGGGGCGTAGGGATACGCCGCTATCCAGTACACCGCCTCGAAAAGGGAGATGGGGGCCCCCGCCTCCCTGGGTATCGGCGAGCCCCTGAGGCCGAGATACGCGCCCGCGACGTGTATGGCCACCATCAGCGCCGTGGCCAACGCCAGAATCATGCGCCGAGCCTCCTCCTTACCTCCTCCAGCGTCTTCAGCCACTCCTCGTGGCGGTTCTCCCTCTCCACGTCCTCCACCGTCTTGCTGCTCTCCACCTCGTGTACGTTCGCCTCCAACATGGGGAAGAGCACGCCGTTTTCCTTGTCTATATGCTGGGCGATATGGTCGGCGTAGAGCCTGGCCGCGTCCAGAAGCTCGGCGAACGCGCTCTCGTCGCCGGACCTCCAGGCGAGGTAGAGCTCCTCCATGCGCCTCGCGAGAAATCGCCCCACGCCGTGCTCGCAGACCATGACCTGGATCGGTCCCCCCTCGTATGGGAACCCGCCGCGCACAGCCCCGTGGAAGAGGATGAACTCCTCCACGGAGTGGTGGCACGCGTCCACGAAGCCCTGGGCGAACTTAACCAAATTGTGAAGCGCCTCGGCATCTCTAGCCTCAAGGGCCTTGTAAAGCAGCTGGAGAGCCTCCAGAATCCTGTCGTGGTGCTCCCTCAAGGCCCCGGTTATATACTTCACACGGATCCGGGCCATGGGCCCACGCTGGTATACGGATTAAAACACTTCTGGTTAATCACGTTAACCTATATAATTATAGATTAATATATTTATATAGATACATACAATCTCCTAAGCTGATTTAAATTCGTTTCGAAGAAAAGTAAAAACGATTACTTCTCTCTTAGGTCAGAGATGGACGCCATCAAGGCGTTGATTGACGTTGCCTCGTTCCCAATGCCGTCGTCGTAGCCCTCGACGTGACTATCGGCGGCGCTGAGATTAAGATAAGCTTGAGATACGGCGTGGGGAAGGCGCTAGGCGTCAACCGGACGCTGGGTCTCGGCATAGCAGGCGACCGCTTGCTGTTTGCCGGAACTGTGTACGACGGGACCGCCTCGGTTCTTCCGTACACGTATTGGGACGCCACCGGCGGCTGTCTAGGCAGTAGCGGGAGGCTCCCGAGGAGTATCCAGCGGGGATCCGGCCTCTCTTCCGCACCGCCTTGGCGGTTTTGTTCGCGTCGGCGTTTTTGACGGGACTTGCGGCGCGCCGAAGACCTCTGCATGCCGGCGAAGAACTTCGTCGATGTAGCTGGGCCCGGCCGGCGGCTCCGCGTGCGGACTCAGCGGGATCTGGGGGTCAGAGCTCCACCACGTCGACTTCCAGAGTCTCTAGGTCTAGTATCGCCACGGTTTTCCGCTCGGTGGCGCAGCCGCACGCCTCGCCCGGGTTTAGCATCAAGGTGCCGTTCACCCTCCTTACGTCAAGCCTGTGGGTATGGCCGTAGATCACCACGTCGAACATGCCGGAGCGGGCCATGGACTCCAGCAGGACCTCGGCCGTGCCGTGGTAGAGCCCTATCCGCCGCCCGCCCAGCCGGAGGAGCGCCGCCTCGCCCAGCACCTCGACGGCTACGTCTCTAGACCTGACGGCGGCCATGTACCTGTCCCCGTCGTTGTTGCCGAAGACCGTGTAGATCGGCACGCCGGGCCCCACCGCCCTCCGCATCTTCAACATGCTGAAGGGCGACGTCCAGTCGCCGGCGTGAAGCACGGCCGACACGCCGGCATTTCTGAACACCTCGCCGGCCCTGTAGATGGCCCGGTAGTCGTCGTGCGTATCCGAGGCGACGCCCACCTTCACGACGCTGAGAACCCACCTCGTTATAAACTTTGTAACTTGGACGAAGGCGCATCGGCATATATGGGGATGCGCCACGGACCCGGCCACAGCGTTCCTCTACTGAGCGCCTCCCCACATAGCTCCCTCCATGTTCAGAGACGTCCCCCACCGGCTCCGGGCCTGGCTCTCCGCCGGCAGACTCGCCGGGCTCCACCCGGTCGCCGTGAGGGCATGCGGCTGGGGTTCGGCGAAGGTGCTGAAGAGGGCCTTCCACCTGTATTCACGTCGGATGGACTCCTCCCAGTCGGCCCCTTCCTCCTGGGCATCTGGATGGCGCTCCCCGGCCGCCTATCCACGATGGTGCCGCCGGCGGCTCGGGATAGCTGATCTTGAGGCGATGGCAGATATCCCCCTCACCGAGTCTTCACATCGCCAAAACCTCGGCCGGAATGCGGGGCCTTATTTCCGTTCACGGCCGAAGACCACCACGTCGTCCTCCACGGGCTTCTCGAGTATCTTGAGCTGGGTGGAGTCCGCGAGGACCGACATGGGGGGCTCCACGCTCGCTATCTCCCCGAACTCGATGTGCTCCAGGTACTCGAGCGCCACGGAGCCCTCGACCAGAGGGTATCCGGCCAGCTGCCGCCTCACCACCGCCTCCGTGATGCCGAATGGGACGACCATCTCCACGCGCCTGGCGGGCTGAGGCTCCGTCCGCTCGACTGTGAAGGCCGCCCCCACGGGGACGCGGCCCCATCCGTAGTAGGGGTAGAGGTATAGGGCGAGCTCCCGGGACACGCCGACGCATCCACGCCACCGCTCCGCCTTAGCCACGGCCCACCTGCCGTCAACGCTCCTGACCAAAACGTAGGGGCTGAAGTCGCCGAAGACCACCAGTCTGTAGTCCAGTATTGTGGAGGTCTTGCAGATCTCCAGCCTCAGCTCCATGGACCCCCTCCCGGATTGCGTTAAAAAAGCATTGAGGGGCACCCGCCCCTGCCGCCAGTGAGCGCATCTCCCTCGATTCTTCGCTCTTTGTTTCGTAGTAGGTACAGGTAGAGGAGGACGAAATCTCTCACCGTTAGCTTCTCCCCCTTCTTGGCCTTCTCCACGATCTGGATGGCGATTTGCCCCAAAACCTCGTGGAGGACGGAGGAGAGGTCATCATGGTGGGGACTTGTCTGCGATGTAAATCGTTGAGGAGGGGGCGGGAAAGGGGGTCTTTTAGGGGGGCGGGACGTACTCCTTCTCCTTCTTAGCCAGCTCCTTGATGGCCTCTATGTTCCTAAACACCTCCTCGATGGCCTCCTTGCCTAGGCTCCTCGTCTTGACGACCGCCTCGAAGAGCGCCCTCTTAAACGCCACCGGGAGGTCCTCCAGGTAGCCCCTCGCGTCCACCCTCGCAGATGGGAAGGCCTGCAGAATTCTCTTCGCGGTCTCCTCGTCGACATCCACCTCAAGTATCTTGATCTCGCCGCCGAACATGGACTTGAGACTGCCGGCGAAGGGCAGGTTCCTGATCGCCTCGTACCGCTTGTCGTCTATTATAAGCCCGATTTTATACGTCATAGCTCCACCTCCAGGGCCTCCTCTTTAAGTTTTAGGTATTTCTCGGTCACGTAGGGATAGCCGTAGGCCCGCCACCACTTCACTATGACGTCGTAGACCTCGGGCCTCATGACGACCTTAGGCGGCCTCAGGCCCTCGATGATGATGCCGCGGAGGAAGGAGCCGGAGATCCTCTCGGGCGTGTGGCCGCAGAGAGGCGCCTCCTTCACGTCGCCGTAGGACATGCCGAGGTATGTATACTCGCCGCACTTGGGGCAGTAGGCGAACTCCCCCATGTTCACCGGCCTTATCCTAAGCCCCTTATCCACCTCGTGGGGCGGCGCGTTTATGCCGTAGCTGGGGAGCCCGCGGGTCCAGAGATACTGCGTGGAGTAGGGGTCGTAGTAGTCGCCGGTGGCCGCGTGGTCCCTCCCGAACATGTGGTGCGTCGCCCCCATGTTCTGCCTGATGATGCCGTGCAGGATGGACTCCAGCGGGTTCCCATACCGCATATCCCACAGGGTGAACGAAACCACGTGGCGCTCCTGGTGGAAGTAGCCGCCCAGCCGAAGCGCCTCGTGGCCCTCGAGGATCGCCTCGTCCACGTAGTCCCCCGGCCTCTTGGCGCCGATGATGGCGTTGACGAGCACTGCGTCCCCCGGCCTGTCGCCGCCGGCCACGAACATGGCCCGCTTCATGAGCATCTCGTGGCCGATGTGCGGCACGTTGCGGGTCTGGTGCGCCACCACGACCTTCCACCCCTTCGACTCGATGAGCCTCCGCGAGGCGGCGGGCGGGGTCCAGAAGCGGCTGTAGGGCTCCCTGAACCTGGGCGGATTCACCACCGCGACCTTCCCCGCCAAGGCGAGAGGCTTCAGCGACCTGTATATCAGCCAGCCGGGGTGCTTCTCGTCGAAGCGCTTCTTGACCACCTCCCCGTTCCTCTCCGGCGTCCCGAAGACCGCGTCCGCGAGCTCCCTCCTATCGGGCAGCTTGTACACCTCCTCCACCTTCAGCACGGCGAAGGGCCTCCCCTTGAGCGTCAGCAGGAGGTCGTCGCCCTGCCTAGCCCCGGAGGCCTTCAGCTCCTCCTCCGTGACGTCGAGCACGATGGGGAACGGGAAGAGCCACCCGCCGAGGAGCCTCCTCTCCTTGAGGACGGACTCCACCTCGTTCCACGGCATGAAGCCCTCCAGCGGGCTGAAGAAGCCGTAGGCGATGGACATGACCTCGCGGTAGGGGTTCCTAATCGGCGCGCCGTCGGGCCCGAGCGTCGGCTTGATGTCAAGCCGCGTGGGCAACTCCCAGTATGTCTTCGCCTTATCTGCATCCTCAACCACGTTGTTGACTAGGCGTCCTCCATGTGGTTCTATTACTGGCATGTCTACACCTGTAGGCGATGTATTTAAGTTATATTAACGGGTGGATATTAAGAATAAAAATCAATAGCCCGGTTGAATCTCCTTGCCGGTCCTGTTGAGCGGCTTCAGAGTCGTGGGCGGCAGCCTGGTGTTGGGCCCGGCGAGCTCCTTGTCGGCGTAGTCGTAGATCCTCCAGAATATTCTATACACTATGTGATCCGCCTTGGTCCAGAAGAAGAGCCAGAAGAAGGCGGCCACCAGCACGGCGTGGAAGTGAATAGCTACGGTGAGGAAGGCCGCGGCCCCAGGCCATCCGTAGGCCCAGGCGAGTATGGCCGCCTGGAGCGTAAAGCCGCTTATGCCGAGGAGGAGTATCACTACGGGGAGGTAGTCGGCGCCTATGAGGTCCCACCACTGCATCCCCCCGTAGCCCGCCTCCTTGTAGCGGACGGAGAGCCACATCAACGCGCCTACGATCATGAACGCGCCGCCCAACATGCCGAAGATCCTCGCCGGGTGGTAGAGATCCAGGACGATCATGTCGTGGGGGAACATCAGGTAGGCCAAGGTGGTTGAGATGCCCGCGAAGACGAAGCCCCACACCATCAACAGCTTTGCGGCCCGCTTGGCGGTGCGGGTCCTCACAACCTCGCGCTCGGACTTGCCGTATTCGCACCTGAGGATCTCCATGGCCAATACGTCGACAAACAGCGTCTTGAAAAACGCCGCGACGGCGCGCCCAGCGCCTATGGCCGGCTTCTCCGCCAGCAGCTTCTTGTCCCACTCGGGGTACGGTATCAGCATGTGGATCTGCGGGTAGCGCGCCACATTGCGGCCCCTAACCCCCTTGTACAGAAACGTGAATATTATCCACACCACGGTGATTGCGGCCAGCGCGTCTATGACCCCCCATCCCACCGGGGACTCCACGCAGGTATAGGGTGGGCAGGAGACGACAGCAACCATGTGGGCTACATGGTTCATCAATATAAGTGTTATTCCCCATCCTCTGTAGGTAATAATTTAATAATGCCTTGAGACAAGGCCATATGCCTACGTTCGTCTACAGCTCTCAATGTAAGGGCTGCGGCAAATGCGTCGACATATGCCCCGCCGACAATATGCAGTTCAACCCCAAGGTGAGGCGCGCCTACAACGCGGACCCCGTGAGCTGCGCCGAGTGTATGAACTGCGTCAAGTACTGCCCCGAGCACGCCGTAGATGTGAGGCCGTACAGCGACTTCGCCCCCCTCGGCGCCAGGGTGGGCGTCGTAAGGGACACCAAGAAGAACATAATCTACTGGAGGATCATGTTCAGAGACGGCACCGTGTACGACTTCGCCTCCCCCATAAGGACGACTCCATGGGGCTCCGCGCGCGGCGCCCTGGACATCCCGGAGCGGACCGACCTGGACTCCGAGCTCCTGGCCCTTGAGGACAAGCCGGAGTACCTCGGCTTTAAGGAGCTCCCGAGGCCCAAGCAGCCGGCTAGGATCGTCGGTAGCATAATAAAGGCGAAGAGCGGCGCCGGTAAGTAGCCATGTCGTCGCTCCACTTCCCCACCAAGGTCGTCGAGACGGACATCTTGGTGGTGGGCGGCGGGATGTCGGGATGCGGCGCCGTGTTCGAGGCCAAGTACTGGTGCCGCAGTAAGTGCAAGGTCACCCTCGTGGAGAAGGCCAACACGGAGAAGTCAGGCGCCGTCGGCATGGGCCTCTCCGCCTGCAACCTCGGCGTCTTCTCCGAGGACCCCGACGACCCCAAGCCCGAGGACTTCGTCCAGTACGTGAGGAACGACCTCCTCGGCGTGGTGAGGGAGGACTTGATCTACGACATAGCGAGGCACATGACCTCCACCATAAAGCTTTTCGACGAGTGGGGCCTCCCCATCTGGCGCGACCCCAAGACCGGCAAGTATCTGCGCACCGGCAGGTGGCAACACCCAATCCACGGCGAGAGCTACAAGGCCATCGTCGCGGAGCCCTGCAGGAAGTCCGCGGACGAGGTGTACGAGAGGGTCTTCGTCACCCACCCCCTGCTCGACGAGAACGCGCCGAACAGAATCGCCGGCGTGGTGGGCTTCCACGTCCGCGACGGCACCTTCTACGTGTTTAAGGCCAAGGCGGTCGTAGTGGCGGCGGGCGGCACCTCCCTCCTATACAGGCCTAGAAGCGTGGGCGAGGGGATGGGCCGCGCGTGGTACCCCACCTGGGCCTCCGGAAGCGCCTACGCGATACCGCTTCTGGCGGGGGCCGAGACGGTCAACATGGAGTTCAGGCTCGTCGTAGTCCGCTTCAAGGACGCCTACGGCCCCGTCGGGTTCCCCTACCTGCTGCTCAAGATGAGGTCCACCGACGTCAAGGGCAAGCAGTGGGAGCCCCTGCCGGACGAGGCCAAGGCGGAGCTCGCCAAGATCTTCTACGACTTCGCCTGGGCTAAGCCGACGCCTACCCCCATCAGGACCTGGGTCACCATACAGAACCTCAGGGAGGGCAGGGGGCCCGACCTCATGCAGACCCAGGAGAGGCTGCCTGACGAGGAGTCCCTCAAGGTCCTCTTCGAGGACTACCTGGACATGACGCCCACGCAGGCCTTCTACTGGGCCTCCCAGAACATACACCCGCAGAAGACGCCCTCGGAGCTGATGCCGACCGAGCCCTACGTCCAGGCCAGCCACGCCTCCCCAGGCGGCATGTGGGCCTCCGGGCCCCCCGACATCGCGCCGCCTGAATACAGATGGGGCCCCAACCGCATGCTCACCGTCGAGGGCCTCTTCGGCGCAGGCGACGTGGTGGGGGCCAGCGGCCACAAGTTCAGCAGCGGGTCCTTCACCGAGGGCAGAATCGCCGGCAAAGCCGCCGCCCGCTACGTGTTGACCCAGGCCAGGGACTACCGGCCCGCCGTGAGCAACGATACGGTGGAGCGTTACAAGGAGGTCGTCTACAGGCCCCTCGAGTGGTACCACGAGAACAAGCCGCTCACCACCACGCCGGAGATGCCGCCCGCGTACACGAACTGGTTCGAGATACACCCCAACTACCTCAACTGGTACCAGCTCCTGGTGAGGCTGCAGAAGATCATGGACGAATACGCCGCGGGCTGGGGCATGCTCTACACCACGAACATGCACCTCCTAAACAGGGGCTGGGAGCTGCTCAAGATGCTGGAGGAGGACTTCCGCTTCGCCGCCGCGGCGAGCCTCCACGAGCTCCTCCGCGTCTGGGAGGTCTACCACCGCCTGCTCGTGGGCCAGGCCGTGGTCTTCTCCATGATGAACAGGAAGGAGAGCCGCGGCTACTACCTAAACGCGGACTACCCCTACATCGACGAGGAGAACTGGCACGTCTTCACCCACGTGAGGCGCGACCCCAAGACAGGCCAGTGGAGCTTCAGAACGAGCCCAATAATCCACATAATCCCGCCATAGTTTTTCCAATCTCAAGCCTTTACGACCAGCTTGACTCCGTTGGGTGCCACGACGACGATGGACCTGATTATCCTAGGCGAGGCGGTCGTCAGCGGTCTTGCCCCAAAAGGGAGCCAAGTATGACGGCTAGGCCGGAGTAGATCTCGGGGTTCAGCTTGTTGCTGTGGATAAATACCCAGAGTGCGGCGCCGTTGGCTATCCCAATTTGTACACAGGTATTAGGGCCCAGCCAGCCCCAAGCCCGAAGAACCCGACTACGAAGCCCACGAAATTGTCCACCATGGGCACGTGCATTTGAGGAAGAAGGTCTCGCCGGGGTCCAGCTGTATGGCCTCCACGAAGGCGTGGTGGGACTCGGCGAAGGACACGCGGCTCCCGCCATCGTTTCTTACGCGCATCGTCACGAGGCCTATGTGTTGGCCGGGGTCGAGGGAGTCGGCGATTATGCCGGGGATCCTCGTGAACTCCTTCAGGGAGTCCGCGTCGAGCGGCTCGCCGTCTACGCCGAAATGCTTCAACGCGGCTGTGTCGACGTCTATGTATATTTTTCTATATTTATTTATAAATGTTTTGATTCGTACATCCTGACAATCCTCTGCTCGTACTGGCTGAGCCTCCGGACGCCGGCCGCCTCCACGTTGCCGTCCACCGCTCTATAGTACGTTATCTCCCCCGGCGCCTCCCTCGCGGCGTATCTAACCTCTCTGCCCTTGGCCGCCTCCGCAAAGCCCTCTATCTCGGACGCGGCGAAGTAGGCAGGTGTGTGCAACACAGCCACCCTCCGGATTCTGCGGAGGGCCCCCAGCGCCAGCTCGCCCAAGCCCTCTCTGTAGGGCCCCGCCAGCACAAGGCCGTAGTCCGCCTCCCCCGCCCCCTCTATGTGCTCGACCTCGGTCTCGAGCCCCGCGGCCAGGCGGAGGGCGGCCACCGCCGACGCGATCGACACGCAGCTCTCGGTCCGCTCGTAGAAGACGTGGAGGGGGTTGAGGTCCCTGGTGAGGTCCCAGTACACCACCGCGAGGAGGGCCCTGTATCTAACCTCCTCGGGCTCCATGGAGGCGCGGAACGCGCTTTATATAAAAATTATTACCTCTGCAAAGATTGCCCTAATAAACTCATTATATCTAGGTTCCTCGAAGGACATCTTTATGGAGCGGAAGTTGGGGATAGTGTTCGCGTCTGGGCTACGAACAGGATTTGTTGCCTCGCTGTGTACGGCGCCGCGGCTAACTATAAGAGCTGCACAAAGTTAGTTAAAAATGATTTGTGCAATTTTTCAATCATCGCGGCTTGTTCCGGCCCGGAGACGGTCTGCGGCTCTGCTGTAAGGGGATGACGCGCCGCCAACCCAGCCAGAAGGAACCGGCCGAGGAAGGGCCGGATATTAATACCGGCCGACCCGCTACCCCCTACCAGATGCCGAAAAGCGGATATCGATTTGAAAACTATTTGAGCTGCGCTACCTTTTCGGCTTCTTTTATCACCTCGTCGTAGGGAGGCTCGTTGAGTGGGTCGTCTGAGTACCACACGTATCTGATGGTGCCGCTCGGGTCCACTATGTAGACCGCCCTCTTTGCTAGGTGGAAGAGCGGTAATCCCAGCAGGTTGGCCTGCACCACGTCGTACATGGCTATCACCGTGCGGTTGAAGTCGGATAGCAGCGGGAAGTTCAGCCTGTTCGCCTCTTTGAAGGCCTTGAGCGCAAATGGGCTGTCCACCGAGATGCCCAGAACGGCCGCATTGGCCTTGTTGAGAAGCGCCATCTTGTCCCGGAACGTGCAGAGCTCCTTCGTGCACACCGAGGTGAACGCGCCTGGGAAGAACAGCAGTATCGCCGGCCTGCCCTCCTTCAGAACCTCGGAAAGCCTCACGGGCTTAAGCTCCTCGTTCAGCAACTCGAAGTCGGGCGCCTTGTCTCCTACTTTCAGAGGCATGACCGCCTCCCAATATGCAGATATAAACCTTTCTATAACCATCTTCTACCCATCGAAACACGTTGTTGACCACTACGGCAAACGCCGTGTAGGCATTTGTCCGAGGCACGCGGCTCTCGCCGTGCCTAGCCGCAGCCGCTGGTGTTCCGCATGGACCCGCGGCGACGCGAGACGGGGTAACTGCGCCGGAAAACCCCAGGCGACGAACTCCACGCGTCCCACATAGGCGTCATCCGCCCGCCTAGGGGCTGGGCCGGTGCTAATCGCCTGCAACCACCCTCATCGTCATGGGGTGCGGCCCAAACAGCTTCTCTACCCCGCCTTCGCCTATCTCGTAGGTCTCCGTCGTCGAGTAGATGAGCCGGCCTCCGTGAGACGCGAGGCCGGTCGTGCCGAAGGTGGGGGGCGGCAGCCTGGGGGGCATTTCC
>OFEH01000135.1_pt1 | contig 30063 bp, 37 predicted proteins | sample 1521031 | NCBI WGS metagenome assembly OFEH01 (sample SAMN05518350, study PRJEB24110) | hypersaline lake metagenome | isolation source: Grendel Spring, Yellowstone National Park, Wyoming, USA | place: USA:Grendel Spring, Yellowstone National Park, Wyoming, USA | collected 2011-11-16
GGGATAATAGAGTAGCATAAAAGGGGTGTAACCCTTAAGACCTCAGGGAATTCCCGCCCTTCAGGGCGGGGAGGAGGTCAGTAATCCCATGCCTAAGTCTAGAATTTTTGTTCTCCTCATACTCTCCTTAGTCTTGAAAAAAACTTACCAACGATAACCTTAGCCTTTAAATCCCTAGCCAGCTCGGTTATCCTCTTAACTTCCTTAGTATGTTTAGTTTACTCTATTATTTGCTTTTATTAATTTATTTACATTTAAATATTTCATGAGACTCTACGTCTCTATTAACGATGCATCCTGGGTATATTAATGCATAAGAACCTATCCTTTTCCCTGGCAATATAGATACATTTATACCTGTTTGCGCATGATCTCCTATTATAGAACCTAATTTTTCCATACCTGTATCTATAACATCTTGTTTTACCTTCATTTTTATAGGTTTATGATCAAATCTAAGATTTGCTGTTATTGTACCAGCTCCTAGGTTTACATACTCTCCTACGATGCTATCTCCAACATAATTAAAATGAGGTAATTTTGCATGTTTCATTACTATAGATCCTTTCACCTCAACTGAATAGCCAACGCTAGAACCATCCATTAATATAGTATATGGTCTTATGTGAGATGTAGGTCCTATTGAAACTTTTCCAGAGATGTAAGCCGGCCCTTCTATAATAGTATAAGGTTTTATTTCGGTATTTTTATCTATAAATACATTCCCTTTGATTATAACTGTTTCATGCACATCTCCCATAATTACTTTATCTTTTACCTCCTCTTCTAATGCTAATCTATTTGCAAGTAATAGTTCCCAAGGCCTTCCTATATCTTGCCATTCGTTTCTAGGTATTTTTAAAACTGAAACGTCAAATTCCCTAGCCATGTCATTTATTGCATCGGTTACTTCATATTCATTTCTAGGAGAAAGCCTTAAATTATCTAAATATTTTTTTGCTTCATAAGGGAACCTGATTATGCCAGCAAAGATCATGTTGGATTGGTATTCATTGTTTTTAGGTTTTTCTTTTATTTCCTTAACAATTTCATTATCAATTTTAACTACTCCATAATTCACGGGATTAATTGATTCGGTAACAACTATGCCAGGTGATTTCAACTTTATCAAATTATTGTAAACATTGTTCGATAAATATAAATCAGAATAAACTATAAGGTAATCGTCTTCTCCTCCATATTCCATTGCTAATTTAATAGCATGTCCTGTTCCTTTTTCCTCTAATTGGTCTACGTATGTAATGTTTTTGTTATTTTCAATACAATTATTTATAGTATCGATGACTTGTTCCTTTTTATATGATATTATAATTATAATTTGATCAAAGTTTAAGTTTTTAATAAGTTTTTCAAGGTGCCTGCATATTAAAGGTTTGTTTAATACAGGCATAAGCGTTTTTTGTTTTGTTTCTGTCAAAGGCTTCAGTCTTTCCCCTTTACCTCCAGCTAACAAAACAAGTTTCATTATTTTCACCTATATAATTTTTCTAATTCTCCATGGTTTATTATTTTTATCTACCTCGATTATTTTCATGCTTTCTAATGAATTTAAATAACCCAGAATGCTCCTTGCGGCTATATATAAAAGGGGTCCATAAAGATCTGGATAAAGTTTGGGTAATAACTCATCAATTGAAACCCAATCTCTATTTATTAAAGAACTTAGTTGCAACATTTTCTTTTCTTTGCCAGCTATTATATCGGTTAGCCATTGCTGGACTTCGATTCTTGCTATGTCTGGTCCGTGTCCAGGATGAATATAGTTCCAATCATTAAGAGTAAGCACTTTTATCATAGATTCTTGATATTTTAAAAAATCAAGGAGGGTAAGGCCCCCTCCTGGCAATATATTATCTCCTGGGAAGAAATGATCTGATATAAAATAGCATACATGATCATCGCTATGGCCTGGGCATTTTATATATTTAACTATATTTTGTTTTACAGGCTCACAGTCATCTATTGGAATATATTCATTGCTCTCTAACGCATTAATTACATTATCATAATAATTTATTGTTTTGTTGATTATTAGCTTTATTTGGTCGTTTATTTTTGTAGATTTTTCATCATATCCAAATACCTCTGCTATTCTCATTGCGCTGTACTTGAAATTTCCTTGGATTAATTGTTTATACGTATCCGGGTTCATGCATACATTTTTATTCTTAATACCAGTTATTCCATAAACATGGTCCCAATGTCCATGAGTGATTAAAATATAATTAACCTGATCTATATATTTTACCAGACCGTTCTCTGATGCTCCACTATCAATAAATATATTATATTTGCTATTTTTTACCAAATAATAGTTTGCTGGTCTATCTAATGGGACATTATAGCTTTCTAGTCTGATAATTTCCATACTATTTTTCCCATGAAAGAGATAAAATTTAGGGGTTAAAAATATGAACTAAAAATCTTTTGAATCTAAGTTAAAAAAGTAGATATCTTTTTTGTTTTTAATAATTAGTCAGGTGGATTAGGACTCCTCATCGGTGTAAACCTTGGATAGTCCGGGTTCTTCACATCATCCATATATTTTGTATGTGATTAGGGTATTTAAATTGTAAGTTTATGAGAAATAAAAATTCTCTGAAACTATTAGACTATGCATAAAATATTTTTAAATTAAAGCAAAACATTTTTAAAAATTTTGGTAAATACTTTTTGAGCTTTAAGATGGAGTTTAATAAGGATACAAACTGAATTTTTACCTATTTTCCTTATATGAGTCGTAATATTATACTAAGATCGGTGCATAGAATTGTCAAGTGTTGATGAATTTAAAAATATCGATAATCTAATGTTCCCTCTAGGGCAGATATCAGATGAAGAAGGAAAAGAACTAATTAATCAAATAGTTAATTTGTTGAGTAGAGCAGAGACTCAAAGTGCAAATATTAAATTGCAGTTTTCAACATATGCTAGCATGTTATTTGATGAACTAATAACAAAAATAAATCTTAGGCTTTATGCACAGAAAGGATTAAGCGTTATAGGATATCCATTAGCAGATGCTGTCGATTTGATAGATTGTTTAGGTGAAAGAGCTATAATGAGTCTTTTGGTAAATGCTGTCAGGATATTTAATAATGAAGAGGCAGAGTTTGATAATGATATATTAGACATATATTCAGATTGTCTTGGTTGGCTAAAGAAGCCCTCTGATTTAGACAAAATAACTTTAGCTGCAGCTATCTTTGTTTCTTTTACAGGGGCATTAAATAAATGGCTTAATAGTTTAAATTAATTTTAATTAGAAATTAGTTTTATTTAAGTTTTAGTTTTAACTAAATTTCATAATAATTTAAAATTTTGAATAATATAAAAAATTTAAATATAACTTCATTACTATAAAGAACTAGGATAAGCCTTGGTTAATCCCATAGGTTCATGGGTAGGATTTGGCTATTGGGGAGAAAGAGTTCTTAGCATGGTTGGTATGGGTATTCATTGGGGCATCTTACAATACGTTTTAGGATTACCTTTTGCAGCATTTATATTGCAATTGATTTATTTAAGAACAAAGGATAAAGATTATTTAAGGATTTCAAAGACATTAGTTAAAGCTATGGCAATAGTTTTCGCAGTAGGTGCAGCAACTGGGACCTTAGTTGAATTTGGCTTAATTGTAGTATGGCCAAATGTATTGACTGCTGTAGGTAAGTGGCTTTATTTCCCTATGTATGCTGAGGTTTTTGCATTTATAATGGAAGTTATGATAACATACCTTTTATATTATGGGTGGGATAAGCTATCAGATGTTACTAGAACTATATTAACGTTTTTTGCATTTATTGGTCCTTGGTATTCAGGAGCAATGATACTTTCTGCTAATGCTTACATGAACGTCCCAACAGGTCTACTTCCGGATTATAATGCAACAACAGGCCAATGGCTCTATTCTCTTGGATATCCTAAGCTTTTATTAGACGTTCCATCTGCATACGTTGCTATACTAAACGTTACGAAACTGGAATCATTGGGTATGACAATTAAGGGTACAGCAAGTGATGGAGTATTGGTATATGTTCCAGTCTCAATAGTTAATAGATTGGTATACGAGTCCTTTAATCATTATACTGTAAATCAAAGCATATTAAAAGCAGTCCTAAATAGTAATGTGTTGTCTAATCAAGCGGTATTGCAAACACCAGTATTGAATATCGTTAATGCCATAATGGATTCAACAGTAAAATATTTTGGGATATATACTTATTTATTCCAATCACCTGACTTTATACCAACATTGCTTCATAGTATAGGGGCGGGATTAGTAGTAACAGGCTTCACCATGATTGCAGGATTTGGGACTAGATATATGAGCGTTAAAGATGAAAAATATAAGAAATATTTAGAAAAAGCATTAAAATTTTCAATAGTATTTTCATTAATTGTAATAATATATGAAGGTTTAATAGCGGGAGACATGATGGGGAAAACAGTTGCTAAATATAATCCTGAGAAGTTTGCTGCTATAGAAGGAACTCAGCCAGGATTTACATCTATTGCTAGCTTATTGCATTTAGATAAAGCAGAAGCGTTTTTAGCATATGGTTCATTTTCCGCTCACCTACCTAACTACTCGCAAATACCACAACTTTGGGGGCAATTGGGTAATTTTGGTGTAAACGTGTCTAGCTATTTACCTCCGTTGATAGTTGACTACTCATATTATGCTATGGTAATTGTAGGAGTTTTGCTAGGATTTTATGCGTTAATATTAACTGGATATTTGCTATTTAAAGGAGTTAGCAAAATAAATAGATTCTGGTTATATTTAGCAATTCCAGGAGCGGTCTTAGCCCAGTTTGCAAGCTTAATGGGATGGGGTACGAGAGAGATAGGAAGATTACCATGGATAGTTTATGGTGTAATGACATTGAATGTTGGAAGCACTTTAAATCAACCAACATTATGGCAAGATATTTTGGTAAGCCTCTTCTATACAGTAATAGTTATTGCTTTGATTTACACCGTTTATAGATTCCTTTGGATACCGAGCAAAAGGGAGGTTTTAGAAGAGGTGAAATGAAATGTTTATGATATCTGTTTTTTGGCTAGCGTTTAACTTCGGGATTCATATTGTTTTAGTAAATATAATAATAGGGTTAGCGGTATTGGTGCCTTTGTTTAAATATCTTGGTATGAAAAGAAATGATTCAGACTTAATTAATTTATCAAGAAAAATGATGAAATGGTATGCTGTTACATATGGTGTTGCAGGAGTATTTGGTACAGCTTTTACCGTGTTTTTATTTTCTTTTTACCCATTCTTTACAGATGTAATAGGTAATTTATTGCTTATTCCCTTTGGTATATCAATTGTATTTGTTGGTCTAAACTTCTTCAGTTTAATTGCATATTGGTATGGTTGGGACCACTGGAGTTCGAAAACGCATAACCTGATAGGAATACTTATGGGAGCTTCAGCTATTATGATTCCATTTGGGTTCAGGCAGGTTTTTGCATTTTTAAATGAGCCCATAGGATTAACTTTTACGTCAACTAACCAGCCATACTTAGATGTGCTTATGGCATATACTAATCCAACTTTCTGGCCAATATACTTTAAGAGTATAGACGGTGCCCTTACAGCTGGTATGATTTCTACTATGGGAGGATTTGGCCTTATATATATAATCAATAGTGAAAATAAAAAATATTTTGAAAAATCAGTCAACATGTTATTATTACCTTCGTTTATAGGTTTACTTTTAATGATTCCTTTAGGATTTTGGTACTTAGAATCTTTATCGGGAATACCATATAAATTTAACAATATAATGGGAGGACTAGGATGGATTGTAGGAAATGATGGGGTATCATATAATTTTAGCTGGCTTTTTGTGTTGAGTATGCTTTTAACTGCGATACAAGTGCTTGCATTAGTTTACATTTTCTATAAAGGAATTAAAGGATCTTTAATAACTAAAGGTACCGCATACTCATCCATACTAGCAGCAGCATCTGCTATAGGCACAATAGAAAGCATGGAAATGTTAAATGCATTTAGCCAATTTCCAAGGTTTATAGCATCTTTAGGAAATCAACAAATTGCATCACTTCCATATCCATGGAATGTTACTCTATCGAGCGCGTTGAACTTAACAGATTATAATACTTTGGCGGCAGCGCCTTTTGCAACCTTCTTTACATCAGTAATGATGGCATTAATGATAGTAGTTCTGGGAGTTTTCATCTATGTTATATTATTTAAAAAGTAATTTTTTTGTAAAAATTAAACATATAATGCATAAAGTTAAAATTCAAATATATTTAAAAACAGATTAGAACAAGTTGAATATAAGTGGTGGTAAAGATGCCAAAAGAGATGATATGCAGCTTTTGCGGAAAATCAATAGAGCCAGGAACAGGGAGAATGTATATAGGGCTAAGAGGAGAAATTCTATGGTTCTGCAGCAGCAAATGCTATAAAAATTCAATTAAGCTTAGTAGGAAACCTAGGGAATTGAAGTGGGTAACAAAGCTTTCTAGGAAAACTATTTGATTGCAAAACAAATTTGTGTTGTTTAAATTATAGGATTTTAGCCTTATTTTAGAAGCAAATGTTATATAAGTATATTTAAATTCTCAGTATAACCTAAAATTTTGGTGAGAGATACATGGCAATGGCTGCACCTCCATCTGCATACGATAGGGCTATAACTATATTTTCACCTGATGGTGAACTATACCAAGTTAGGTACGCATTTGAAGCTGTTAAAAAAGGTTGGACGAGCTTAGGCATAATGGTTACTCAAGGAGTCGTTTTGGCTGCTGAAAAAAGAAAAATGCTTCCATTACTTGATCTTGAAGGAGTAGAAAAGATCTATAAAGTTGATGATCATATAGGAGTAACCTTTGCCGGCATGGGTAGTGATGGTAGAGTTTTGATTGATTACGCAAGGCAAGTATCTATAAGACATAGACTAACTTATGGAGAAGCTCCTTCAGTTGAGTATATAACAAAAGCAGTTGCCGATATAAAACAAGCTTATACTCAACATGGCGGATTCAGACCTTTCGGTGTCGCTCTAATATTTGGCGGAGTTAATAGCGATAACATACCAAAACTTTTTAGGACAGAACCAGGTGGTCAATACTTTAGTTATTATGCAGTTGCAATAGGTTTAGGAGGAGATGTTGCAAACAGCTATATGGAAAAACAATATAATAAGGATATGAGTTTAAGCGATGCTATAGAGTTAGCTGTCAAATCTTTATTTAAGAGCAGGGCCGCAACAAGCGATGAAAAGAAAGAAGAATTAATAAACAACTTCGGTCAATACGTAGAAATAGCATATATAGATACGAAACAAAAAGTATTTACAAGATTAAGTGAAAAAGAAATAAATGATATAGCTATTGATAATAAAGGGGAATTATTGAGCTAGCTATTTTTAAAGGATAGAGATAAAATTTAGTATATCTGTTTTTAATATATTAAAATGTATGGTGGTGAAATTGACAAAGAAACAGGAATTTATAATAGCATGGATTGAAATAAAAGGTCAAAAATTTGAAATTCCAGTAAAGCCAGATTTGGCATTTAAATTTAGAGAAGGCGAAAAAGTTAGTATATCAGAAGTTTTGTGGGCCGATACTATTTTTAAGGATGTTAAAAAAGGATTAAAGGCAAGCCCCGATTCATTAAAGAAAGCTTTTGGAACTGAAGATATAATTAAAATAGCAGAAAAAATCTTGAGAGAAGGTCAAATTCAGTTAACTGAGGAAGAAAGAAAGAAGATGATTGAAGCAAAGCGAAAGCAGATAATTAATTATATTGTAAAAAATACTATTGACCCTAAAGCGGGAAAGCCAATTCCAGAACAAAGAATTGAAAATGCTTTGGATCAAATTAGATTAAACATAGATCCCTTTAAAGCAGCTGAAGCACAGGCATTAGAAGCAGTTAAAAAGCTGTCTATACTAATGCCAATTAAAATAGCCAAAGCTTTATTGGAAATATCTATACCTTCAGAATATTCATCAAGAGCTTATAAGGAAATTCAGAGATTAGGAGAAGTGAAGAAGACTAATTGGGGATCTGATGGTAGTTTAAAAGTAGAACTTGAAATACCCGCAGGTGCCCAACTAGAGGTGATAGATAAGATTCAAACGCTTGCAAAGGGGCAAGCAAATGTATCTGTTAAGGTGGTATAATCATGAATGTAACCAGAAGGGTGTTAGTTCCAGGAGAAAAAATAGAAGGGGTAAATATTTCAGATTTTTATGTTTATGATTATAAGAACGAAAAAAGGGTTTCAATAATAGGCGTTATAGATCTAAAACAAGAAGGGCAGGTATCTTATTCTCCTCTGAATGGAGTTTATTTACCTAAAGAAGGCGATACGGTTATTGGATTAGTTACATCTCACGGAGTAGCTAATTGGTTTTTGGATATAAATTCTCCTTATCAAGCTATATTAAGCGTTCAAGATTTCTTTGGATCTAAACAAAGCAGCCAATTACCAGATGATCCTTTTAAATATCTTCAGATAGGTGAGTATGTTAAAGCAAAAATCGCGGCGTTTGATAGGATTAGAAACCCTTTATTAACAGTTCAGGATAAAGGTTTGGGAAAAATTGTTGAAGGCATAGTTGTTGCTGTACATCCAACTAGAGTTCCAAGAATTATAGGCAAAAAGGGGTCTATGATAGAAATGTTAAAGAACACAACAGGCTGTGAATTTTTTGTTGCTGTTAATGGTATGATTCATATAAAATGTCAAAATGAACAGTTGGAAAATATAGCATCAAATGCAGTTAAAATGATAGAATTACAATCTCACATAACTGGACTGACAGAAAAAGTTAAGAAATTCATAGAGGAGGAAAGGAAAGTAAGAGGTGTGTAAAATAATGGCAAGACCACAAAGGTTTATAGATGATGAAGGAAAAAGACTTGATGGTAGGAGGCCAGATGAGATTAGGCCTGTAAAAATGCAAGTAGGTGTGCTATCAAATGCTGATGGCTCTGCATTAGTCGAATATGGATTAACAAAAGTTTTGGCAGCCGTTTATGGTCCAAAAGAGTCTCAAAAATCCATATCATTGCCTGATAGGGCGTCTCTAAGGGTTAGGTACCATATGGCTCCATTTTCTACTGAAGAAAGGAAAAATCCTGCCCCGAGTAGGAGGGAAGTGGAACTATCAAAGGTATTAAGAGAATCTCTTGAGCCTATTGTTATAACTGATTATTTTCCAAGAACATCTATAGATATTTTTATAGAGGTCTTACAATCAGATGGAGGAACTAGGACAGTTGGTGCAACTGCAGCATCTTTAGCTTTAGCTGATGCAGGAATTCCCATGAAAGCCCTAGTTGCAGGGGTAGCTATGGGTAAGGTAGACAATGTATTAGTAGTAGACTTAAATGAGGTTGAAGATATGTATGGTGATGCGGATATGCCGATAGTTGCAGCTCCAGATTTGGGCCAAATAACTTTATATCAATTAAATGGTGTTTTAAGCAAAGAAGAGTTTCATAATGCCATAGATATGGCTATGAAGGTAATTAGTAAACTTGTTGATATCGAGAAGGAGACTTTAAGAGACTCATATAAGGAGGTTGGTGAAGAATGAGTACGACACCGTATAGAGTTCAAATAATTCCCAAGATAAAGAGGGAGTCTTATCTTAATTTATATAGAAAAGGTCAAAGAGCAGATGAAAGAGATTTTTATTCCCCCAGAAAGATAACAATTCAAACAAATGTGTTAGAAAAAGCTAATGGATCTTCATTAGTAAAATTGGGTAACACCCAAGTAATGGCTGGAATAAAAATAGAACCAGGGGAGCCATTTTTTGATACCCCAGATCAAGGAGTATTACAAGTTCATGCAGAATTAGTTCCGTTAGCTTCACCTCAATTTGAGCCAGGACCGCCCGACGAAAATTCTATTGAATTGGCTAGAGTAATTGACAGAAGTCTGAGGGATCCAAAAGCAATTGATTTAAACTCCCTTGTAATAAGGCATGGAGATAAGGTTTGGATGATATGGCTTGATTTATATATTTTAGACTATGATGGTAACCTCTTTGATGCAAGTATGTTAGCAGCTATGGCAGCACTTTTAACAGCTAAAATGCCCGAATATGAAGAGCTTGAAACGGGAGAAATTAAAGTAAGTAAAAATATTTCAAATAATCCAATAAAGATGAATAAAAAAGTTGTTACGGTTACAACTGCTAAAATAGAAAATTATATTTTGGTAGATCCTAATTTAGATGAAGAAATAATATCTGATACAAAGTCTGTAATAGCTTTTGATGAACAAGGTAATATAGTTGGAGCCCAGAAAACTGGCATGGGTTCCTTATCCCAAGAGGAAATTGATAATATTATAAACGTATCAAGTTCAGCAGCTCAAGTATATTTTAAATTGCTAAACGATGCACTAAAAAGTGAAGTGAAAGAAGAAAAAGGGTGATAAATAATGGTCTACAGCCACACAAAAATAGTAGGTCCCTCTGGTAAGTATGGTCCTAGGTATGGATCTACTTTAAGAAAAAGAGTAAAGTCAGTCATGGAAAAAATGTATCAAGATCACCAATGTCCCTTCTGTGGAAGTGTTGGTACAGTAAAAAGAGAATCTGTTGGAATATGGGTATGCAAAAAATGTGGTCATAAGTTTGCTGGAGGATCTTTTACACCAAGATCTGAGCTATCAATATATCTTCCTAGATACTATAAATCAATGTAACTCGTGATGTATATTGTTTGATATACCTTCGAAAATTAGAGAATTTTTTAATAAAAATACAATTATACAACCCATTTTGATAACAAGTAGTAGAGATCCGAGCCAAAGGACAAGAACTTTTATAAATGAAATATCAAGTGTTTTACCAAATAGTATAAAAATCACAAGAGGTAAGCTATCTTTAGAGGATTTAAATTATATAATTTTAAAATATAATATAGAAGAATTAATTATAATAGGAGAGTTTAAGGGAAATCCAGGAAGGATAGAAATATACATTCCAAATAAAAATTATGATAGGCCGAAAAAATCTTTTGAAATGATTATCAATGGTGTTACTTTAAGGAAGGAATTAGGTATAAATGAGAAAATAAAAGTGAAAGGGGTTGTTATTAAAAAGTTAAATGAATATAACGAAATAGATCTTAAATATATTGAATTTTTATCTAAAATATTTAAGATTCCGCTTAGTAACGAAAATTTAAAAGATAATGAAGCTTATCTCCTTGTTAAATTTAATTTACCAATGTTAGATATTTCGGTTTTTAATAATAAAGGTAAAAACATAGGTCCAAATTTTAGGTTAAAACTTAAAGGCGTATAATAATGGAGATAATATTTAAAATTTGTGTAGGTAATGTGGCAAACGCTTTATATAGGTCTTTAATCGCTGAAGTTAATCAAGAAGCTCCAAAAAAAGGGAAAGTTAGTATTGAATATAATAATGATTGTTTATATTTAACAATTAGTAGCGATACATTATCAGGTTTGCGTGCTTTATCAAATTCGTATTTAAATCTTATTTATGCTATGCTGACCTCCTTCCCGTCTTGAGGGGCTCCTCTAGGCGTTTCATAGTTTTATAGTTTGCACCTTTATTTTCATTATTTAATAGCTAGTTGGTAAAAGCCAACTTGTTCCATTTTCAACATTATAAAAAGGGTGGTCTTCTGTTCATTATTTATCCTTAATCTGAAGAATCCTTCTGCATTTTTTTAAGACTAGGATATAGTTATTTATGTCTACCCAAAAAGATGCCTTATTTAATCTTTTCAGAATTAAAACCTACTCATAATAGGGGATATTTTGTATTTGTTATAATTAAAATCATGTTAATTTTTACAATATAATTTATTTATAGAATGGTTTTAATACATCATATCTATTGTATCGAGCCACCATTTTATTTCATCATTAGACATTTTTTTATGGTAATTTATACCTTCGATTTCGGCCATGACAACTTCAATATCATCATTTTTATTTTTTCTTAGTACTATATGCATGCTTCTATTATAATCTGATGTATCATCCGATTCCGAAGCCTCTTGAAGAGAAGGTGTATTAAAATAAATCTCTATTAAATCATTTTCTTCTTTATATGAATAAGTTGGATTGTTTTCTAAAAATTTCATAAGTTTTTGATATTTTATCAATTACCTTCACCACCAATAGTTGTAAAGCCCGCCCATCTGAGCGGAAAGTTTATTGACTCAATATTGTTAAGAATAAAAAAGGTTATAAATTTTTGATTTTTTTGAAGTTGCTACACGATAAGTCTAATAGACTATGAGCCATATGCCACCCTTAGCAGAGGGGGCTCTGATAATTTATGCAGACCCTGCGAGGAGTGCTTGAGGTGAGAGATACCTATGGGGCAAGAACTTCCAATCTTTATCGCAGGAGCAGTTATATTTGTTTATTTTAGTAATTGGAGTTAATATTTATAGATATAATTTTCCAAAATGTTAAAATAAATATTCTAACTTTTTAACTTTATTAAATTATTATTATTGGATGTAACATGAATTCGAAAAATCTAATAAATTTGCTAAAAGGTATTAGACCATGGAGCCTACCTATGACTTTGTTTGACTATATATCAGTTATGATAGTATCGTCAATAATATTTCATAGAATAAGTCTTTGGCTAACAATTATTGGTTTAATTGGCTCCATAATCTTACATATAGCTTCAAACGTTTTTAATGATTATTTCGATTTTAAAAAAGGTATAGATAGCGAAAAAGGTATGGTTAGAAGATTTCATTTAATTATACATAAAATACTAAGTCCAGATGCCACACTAATGTTTGGATATGCTATGTCTGCAATAGCGATTTCTCTTGGCTTAATATTGACGCTTGAGGGAAGGCCTTTATCGATAATTTTAGGTTTAATAGGTTTTATTTTAGCCTACGGCTACTCTGGATTTCCGCTCTATTTGAAATATAACGCCTTGGGAGAGCTAACAGCTTACTTAGCTTGGGGAGTAGTCATTCCATTAGGAGCTTTCTATTTGGCAACTGGCCGGATTAGTTATATACCATTAATAGTTGGGCTTCCACCTTCGGTTTATTTATTCACAGTAATGAACATAAATAACATAAGAGATATAGAATATGATAGAAACGCTGGGGCTAAAACAATTGCCATACTATTAGGTAAAACTAAAGCAAAAGCTTTATTCTTAATTGAATTATTTATGCCTTATGCCTTTATATATTTAGGTATTTTTATATTTAAAATTTTGCCGATAACAACCATATTTGCTAACGTAACATTAATATATAATTATTTCATAATAAAAAATTTAATTAAAGACAGATTAGCGACATTAGATGTAATTACAGCAATGCAGGCATTATTCTTTGGAATTTTTTATTCTATCAGTATTGGTGTATTCAAATTATTTTAATAGAAACCTTAATATTAATTAAAAAGAACGATAGCTAACTTTAAAAATTCCTCTTCTAACTTACAGTGTAGAGCTAAGAATAAGATAAATGATGAGGTAGAAAATTATGTCTAAATCTATGTACCATTATATAGCAAATGCATGGAAAAAACCCTATGAAAAAGAGCATGCGGTATTAATGCGCCAAAGATTGATTGCATGGAGAAATGAGCCTACTATAACTAAACTTGAAAAGCCTACTAGACTGAATAGGGCAAGAGCCTTAGGATATAAAGCTAAGCAAGGAGTAATTGTTGTTAGAGTCAAGGTAAGAAAAGGTGGAATGAGAAAGCAAAGACCAGTATCTGGTAGAAGACCTAAAAGGATGGGGGTAAATGCTATAACAGTCGGTAAGAGCTTAAGACTAATTGCTGAGGAAAGGGCGCAGAACAGATATCCTGATTTGGTGGTGCTAGGGAGCTATTACGTTGGTGAAGATGGTATTCATAAATGGTATGAAGTAATCCTAGTTGACCCAAATAATCCATCAATAAAGAACGATAAAGATTATTCATGGGTTATAAATAGTTCTAGCAAATACGGGAGACCAAATCGCGGACTTACATATGCAGGCAAGAAGGTGCGCGGGATTGCTAATGGAAGAGGGCTTAATAATAGCCATAGCCATAAATGGAAGAAAAAAGAAAAGGAAAGGAAGTTAAGAAAAGGACACGAAGCAAATAGGCATGTAAGATATTTTAATACGAGTAGGGATTAAACTATTTTTTGGTGCAGGTGTTGATTAAATCTGTAGAAATAAGAGTTTTTGTTCACGCTACAGAAGATAAGGAAAAGATTATAACTGCTTTAAAAAACATTATTAAGGATGATTTTAATATTATAGAAGAACATTACGAAGGTTATTATGGTAACTCGATTGTTGTAATAAGTTGTTCTATAGAAGGTGAAAATGCGGAAAAAATTCTTGATAATATACTAGATAATTTGTCAAGGCCTGATAAAGATGATATTTTAAAGACATTTTATGATAGGATTGGAAAAGGTAGTGCATTTCATATTAGGCTTAATAAGCAAAAAGCATATCTTGGAGAATATGCAATAAGTGATTCAGATGATGTAATTAAATTGGTCTTTAAGTTAGATAATAAATTCAGCTTAGAAAAATTAAGACAGTTAATAGTAAATAAGCACAGTAACGTGGGAAAATGAATTATATAGACCTTTCAGTAAATCCGAAAAGCTATGATGAATGGGTTAAAATGGCTGAAAAATTAAGCAAATTAGGCTTTAATTATGTCGGTTTGGAATCAAAATTTATTAATGACAAAATTATGAAAATTGCAGAAGAATACTCAATTAATATAATTAAAAGGAATACTTATAAAATAAATAATAAAGAAGAATTAAACGATATACTAAAAATTAACAGAAAAGATTTTATGTTAGTTGTTGAGCCTAAAAATAATCATATTTTAAATTCATTGAGTCTAATTCAAGAGGTTAACTCTATAAGGATAAATGTTGAAAATAATATTAGAATTAATAAGAGCCTAAAAAATTTATTTAATATCGCTAAAAAAGGAGTTATTGAAATAAGCATGAGACCTCTTTTATATAATAATAATTTATTTTTTTTAAGAGAATTTATAAATTTAATTAGAAATTCTGTTAAATTAAAAGTTAAGTTTTATGTAGTTAGTGATGCAACCTATGAATACGAGCTTTGGCATCCAGCTTACATTAAAAGTTTATTTATGATCTTAGGTATTGAAAAATCCCATGCTATAATGGCTTTAACTACTTATCCATATAGTGCTTTTCTTCAATCGAAATCTTAACCATATTTAATTATTTTATAAGCAATTCTTGTTTTTAGAACATCAGGTAATTATTGTTTATTGTTATATAATAGAAATATTTTAAAATTTCTTATGCTATACAAATTTGGTGAATTTTGTGGAAGAAAAAGTTGATCTTAACATAAAAGTTTTATTGGTCGAATATACTAAAGATGCTCCAAAAATTATAGCTTCTGCTTCAAAGATGAGTACTTCTAAAAAGACTGTTAGAGGACTTCTTGAAATAAAACAAGATGAAATAGATACCTGGATAAAAGAAACGTTTAAAAGAAATCATTTTAGCCCATGGGAACATAGCTCCTATACATTTATGATTGAAGGTTGTTCTAGAGTGTGTTCTCATCAGCTTGTAAGGCATAGAATTGCAAGCTTTACTCAACAAAGTATGAGGTATACAGAGGCTTCTCTAAGGGATATGGCTTTATTATTAGGCTCTAAAATTAATATGAATTGTCCTGAAAAACCAAAAAAAGGTGATAGAGAAGCTTACAAGTGCTATAGTGAAGCTCTTAGAAATTCAGTATCTATGTTGAGTACTAAGGAATTAATAGATGCAGCAAACTTAGCATATGTATTTCCTCCAATGATGAAAAAAGAAAGAGCAGAAATCTATGCGAAATCATTGATAATAGCTACGGCGAACTATTATCATCTTCTCTCGACAGGATTATCAAAAGAAGATTCAAGATTTATAATACCGATGTCTGTAAGAACTAAAATTACAGTAACTATGAACGCTAGGGAACTTATTCAAACTTTCTTCCCATTAAGGATGTGCACAAGAGCCCAATGGGAAATTAGAAAAGTAGCATGGCTACTATGGAGTGAATTAATTAAACTTCACCCAGAATTATTTAAATATGCAGGGCCGAGTTGTGTGCATCTTGAAAATATAAACAGGGATGAACCACAAACTTTAAAGGATTTTATAGAAGGTAATAGTCTCTTTACTATAAATAGATGTCCAGAATTAGTTAAAAATAATGGAATAAGAGCTTGTCTTTTAACAGCTTATAATACTTTAAACTTATAATTTTAAATAAGAATTGGCAAAAATCATAAAAAGTTTTAAAAGATATAATGCTAATAATAATAATTAGCCGGGTCGTCTAGCGGCCAAGGATTCGGGGCTCTGGACTCAAATATGGGAGAACCCCCGAGACCGGGGTTCGAATCCCCGCCCGGCTATAATTAAATTGCAAATGGGTTTCAATGTTTAATAATTGGTTCAATAATTTTATACAATTCTGGATCGGAATTTCTAATCTTATCAATGCTCCATGGTTTCCATTTTCCGTTCTTTACTTTACCAATAACATTAATTATCCACGATTTATAAATTTGTGAGCAATTGTTATAATTTTTACAGCTATTGTTTATAAATTCATAAATTTGACTTATAGCTTCTTCATCGCTCATTCTCTTAATATTTATAAGATATCTTGATATTACATAGAGTATTAACCTAGTTCTGCCATCGGGAACGCCGCTCTTTATTATTTTATCAATCCAATTGAATTTTTCTATTAAGCTTTCTCTATATATTGTGATAGCGCAATCCGAAGGATTTGGGCAATATTTTTTTATTAATTCTTGAACTGATTTATTGCACTCATCGTCGGATTTTTGACAATTATTAATTATTTTTTCAAATTCCACTTTACAAGCACCAGAATTTTTTATTGCTTAAGAGGATAATATCTTCATAGTTATAAAGCTGCGAAGGTTTTTAAATAACCTATAATAATTATGTTCCAAAGACCATCTGAATTCTTGCTATTTCAGGTCCTGTTGTATCTTCTCCGACTATAGCTCCTTTAGTATTAACTATTAGTCCTGTTCTTATAAATGATACTCCAAAGTTAACTGTTCCTGTTTTAAAAGGAACTTTAAATATATCTTCTAAAAACTTTATTTCTTCATCTGAAACATCAGGATGAACCAAACCACCTACATTGGTCACGGCTATGATGGCTCCTACAGTAGGTATACCAACTACGCTTCTTTTAAATACTTCTACACCCAAATTATCTTGGATTTGTTTAATTATATCGTCCTCAAAATAAGGATAAACTAGTGCTGCTTTATCATTAGCTACAATTAAATTTCCAACAGCGTTATTTCTGCTAGATAAAACTAATACATTTAAATCTTTAGAAGACTTTTTTATCAAATCAACTTCATTATCAGTTATGCTTCTAGATAAAATTAATCCATTATTATTACCAGACATTAAAACTCCGATGAGTCTAGTGTTAGCTATAGAGATTTCTGTTATATCTGTTTGCAATATTTGGCTTATCTCTTCTACATCTTTCTTTTGAAGCCCTTGGGGAATAAATGTTATTTTATCATTACCATACACGTAAACTCCTATATTGCTATTACCAAAAATAGACATTTTAGCAATTTCGAAAGGCAAAAACTTCACCTATAATTTTATTGTTTATTTTTTATTTCATATTTTCCTACTCTTACTTTTTCTCCGGCAAGTCTAACTAACACTTTTTTAACAGATTCTCCTTCTTCAGGTTTGAATTCCTTCATTTCAACTATTATTTTTACCCTTCTTGGAGGTTTCTCTATGCTGTTTTTCCATATAAATGAGTTTACATCGTCCATAATAACTACATCTTGGAGACTAACCTTTACATTTTTTGACACAAATTTCCTAATATAATCAACAGCCCTTTTTGCTCTATTACTCCTTCTTCCGAAGTAAATTCTTTTTAATGGCACAACATAAACAAATGCCTCTCCAACTTCCATAGACCATCCCTCACACTTTCAATTTTGAGGTCCTCCAATTTCTTCTTCTAGGGTTGCTTGTATATTTTCTTAGTGTTTTAACCACGACCCAAACTGGAACGGATTCATTACTTTTATTGGCTTTTGCAAGTCTCAATTTTCTTGCTAAATGCTTATTCCTTGCCATTGTTTTTCACCTACTTCCACTTAAATTTGAACTCGTACTCCTTTCTAGATCTGTTGTCTAGTTCTATTAATATATTTTTTACAACATCTTCAGTAACTGGGGTATTTAATCTACCCATTTGGACTAGTCTAATTATAGTTTCTTCTGCAATTTTTGCCAAATCTGGTTTAACTAGCTTTAAGTTATTTAACCTATCTAAGGCATTTGGTTCCATAATAGCCCTTAAAATAGCTAGCTTTTGTGCTTCTTGTTCTTCTTCCATTCTTTTCCTTCTTTGTTCTTCTTCCATTCTTTTCCTGAGTTCTAATAGTCTTCTTTGTTTTATAGCCTCTAATTCATCATCATCGCTGTAATCGCTAAAGTCATCACTCAAGCTTCTCACCACTAGTTTTAGTTAAAAATGAGCCTAATAAACAATTTTTTGTTTATTAAAAATTTCTGAGATTCATTATGCAATGTTAAACATAACAATGATTTTTTATAAATATAAATTTTTATGGAGCTAACCTCCTTCCAGCCCTAAAGATCGAATCGGTTGTAAATAAGTTTTAATAGATTTATAATTTAAATATATATTAAGGGCGAATTAAAAATTGGTCAGAACATTCATCGCAGTAGACATGAATGATGCTAGTATTATAGGAAAGATTGAAAAAATTATAGATCATTTAAAAAGCTTTAATGTTAAAATGAAGTTTGTTGAAACTGAAAACTTACATATAACTCTAAGATTTTTGGGAGAAATAAGCGAATCCGATGTAAAGGTTATTAAGGAAAATATAATAGATAAATTAAAATGCAGTCCTTTTAATATGACTTTAAAAGGTGTAGGGGCATTTCCCAGTACCGAAAATCCGAGAGTAATATGGATAGGTATACTAGAAGGTTTTGAAACACTTAAAAATATAAAAAAAGAAATAGACAATATGCTTGTAAAGAACGGATTTAAGATAAATTATGAAGAATTCGTTCCTCATTTAACCATTGCAAGGGTAAAATTTGGAAAATCAAATGCTTTATCTAAGTTTTTAATTGATTATAAGGATATTGAATTTGGCAATGTAAATATTAATTCTATTAAGTTAAAGAAAAGTACTTTGACTAAAAACGGTCCTATTTATAATGATTTAGCGGAGGCAATTTGTAAATGAATTGCAACAGGTCAGAATTAGAAGCATACGTTTTAGATAAAATTAAGCCAAATAAATTCCAAAGAAATATATTAGAAAAATTTTCGAATATAATCAAGCAAAGACTTTATAGCTGTATGGAAAAGAATGGTTTAGAGGTAGAAATAGAAGAAGTAGGTAGTTTTGCTAAAAATACATTATTAAATGATAAGTGGGAATCTGATATATTTGTCTTAATAAAAAATAAAGATGATGATTGGATCAATAATAAAGGGAAAGATCTTTTATTATCATGTTTAGGAGATTTTCCTACAATTATAAAATATAGCCAGCACCCTTATGTAACAGTTTCATATATGGGACTAGAAGCTGATGTTGTTCCAACAGTATTTGTAGAAAAACCAAGGAAGAAAGGAATGGGAGTTGAAAGAACTCCGTTTCATACTAGATATATAAATTCTAAACTCAATGAATGTCAGAAAGATGATGTAAGGCTGTTAAAGTCTTTTCTAAAAGGTATATCAATATATGGCGCTGAAAGCCATGTAGAAGGATTTTCTGGATATCTTTCAGAGTTGCTAATAGCATATTATAAATCATTTCACAATACATTAATAAACGCATCAAAATGGAGAGAACTAGTATACATAGATATAGAAGAAAATGGAGATAAAGATTACTTACTTAAAAAATATCCTATGTCTAGGTTGATAGTTGTTGATCCTATAGATCCTTATAGAAACGTTGCTGCTGCTGTTAGTATAAAAAGTTTGTCAACATTTATATTGGCTTCAAAACTTTATCTAGAAAATCCTAATGCAGCATTTTTTCATAGATTCTCATATAATATTAAGTCAAATATAAATGCACCTTTATTACTAATATTACTCTATGGAGATTATTTTAATTATCCACCCACAGATGTTTGGGGGAAATTAAAGAAGATTTCGGAAAATTTAGAAAAATTTGTAGAAAATTTTGGAATTAGAATACTTAAGGTATCTTATTATACAAATGAAACAAATTTGGGAGCTATAGGTTTTTTAATAGATAACCCGACTATACCTAAGATAGATTTTCTAGAAGGGCCTTCAGTTTATGATGATGTTAATAGCATAAAATCTTTTATCAAAAAAAGGATTAGTGAGGGAGGTATATCATTTATTAAATATAATAAATTATATGGAGGGAGGGATAAGAAAATTAGAGACTTAATTGATTATATAAAGAACACTATATCAGAATCAGGTGTAAATTACACTAAAAAAATTGAAGTTGAGATTTTCGAGAATTATGAAAAATTAAGAGTTAATGGTGATATCAAAGAATGGGTGAAGAACTCTCTTTATTCAACTCCTGCATGGATGGTAAATATATAGGAGATTTAATTTCATTAAACATACTTTGTTATCCAAATTATAAAAAATGTAATATATATAATAGGTTAGATCAAGCTGAACTTTTGGGAATAGAAAAAATTTGCAATTTTGGGGATTATCTTATTTTTAGTAATAAATACAATAAATTTCATATATTAGGAAAAGGCCATTCTAGTATGGTTTTTCTGGGCTATGTTAAAAAGTTAGGATTAAAGGCTATTAAGGTTAGAAGGACTGATAGTAAAAGAATAAAACTAATTGATGAAGGAAAAATTCTAGAAAAATTATCTAAATATGGCATAACACCAAAGGTATATGGATACTCAAATGATTTTTTAATTATGGATTATGTCGGCAGGATTAACCTAAAATACATAATACAGAAAGAGAATAAATTAGGCATTTTAAATTATGTAATAGAAGGTCTCCAATCTGCTAAAATTATGGATTATACGGGTATAATACATAATGAATTAAATAGGCCGTGGAAAAACGTATATTATCCTAGTTATCCGAGGGCTTTTCCAGCTCTTATAATAGACCTAGAATCCTATTCAACAGGGTGTGGTAATATAAACAAATATGTTGGAGGCATAATTGGGAAATTAAATCTTATTAAATATTCAGTTAATTTACAAAAATTACTTTATAGGTATAAGGCAAAAAACTGTGATCCATTAATGTTTAATTATTTAAGAAAAGAATTAATAAGAATCATTAACATTAGCTTTATCTGAATCATTCATGTTGGATTTGCCACTTATGTTATCTGGTACACTGCTTTTTGTATTTTCTAATAGGGCATAACCATTATCAGAGTATAACTTATTAAACATTGATAATGTGAAAAATTTTATGCTCTTGGGTTTCATGCTTAAAGGTTCACCGCAAACTGGGCAGGTGTGTCCATCAAAACCGCTTAGAGCTTTTTTAGGCACTGGAGGTCCATTAAATTTATTTTTATCTTTTTTGTCTCCTATGGCATATCTGTATAGAATTGTTCCGCATTTTTTACATACTATTAATATCTTTCCCTCGCTTGAAGCCTGATTCAATTTTGGTCACCAATAACGCCTGTAATCCTCAGTATTACTTATTTCTCAGAATATATTAATAAGTAACCTATTTGCATAATTTTAAATAGAGCAAGTAATTCAATAATTAAAAAATAAAACATAATTGAAAGTTTGCATAATTTTAATATAAATGAGTTAGTATTACTGAGTAGAAAATTTAGGTAAACGTAACTCAGATTTAATTAAAAAATAAAAAAGATCTCATAGAATTTGCTTTTAAAAATATCAGGAAAAAGAACAAAATTAATTTAACTATATAATAAATTTTTATGGTCTTTTTATTATCGATGAAACTAGAATATGCGTTAGAATTTTTAATCTCATAATGCGAACTAGAAAAAGGAAGGGGCCGTCGTCTAGCTTGGTAGGATGCCAGCCTGGGGAGCATTTCCCTATCCACCAGAGATATGCCTAGATCGCTGGTGGTCCGGGGTTCAAATCCCCGCGGCCCCACTAGGGTGAGAAAATGAGTTCCAATATAATAAAGGTGGGAAATAAGCAGATAGAGATAAATGATGAAGTGCTATTGAAGATAAGGAAATATGCAAATACAGAGATGACTTTAGAGGAGCTATCTAAACAACTAGGTCTAGATGGGTGGGAAGAGGCTTATGAATTTATCAAAAAGGTTCCAGCTTGGTTACTCAGAAGTTACAGCAAAAGTTTAGTTAAGGGAAGTTGAAATCTTAATCCAATATCAAATCAGGTTTTAATGATAAAATTTTATTTTGCAGTTCTCTTCTAATAAATTTACTCATATGCACCAATGCAGCTCCTTTATTAGGTATTCCGTATATTATTAAAGAATTATCAGGAGCACAGGATAGTACAGGTAATGCGAGAATATCCTCCTCTCCGTTAACATAAATTATTGTTTTTTTACTGTCATTTAATATTTTGCATAAATTGTCTAAATTATCGTATATTAATATTCCTGCCGGATTTTTTACATTTATAAAAGTGTATTGATTAATTAATTCAGAATTTAATGAAAAAACTTCTTTATTTCTAAGAGTTTTGCCATCGATTATAATTATATCTGGTTTTCTATTAGCCTTAAAACAATAATATGTAACAACGTCTCCTACACATGCAACTTTTTTCCAATTATATGAATCTATGTACTGACTTAGTTCCCCGTAAACCAGTTTTCCTCTTGGTTGTGAAAAATCAAATCTTACTTTTTGAGGTATTGTTAATCCAAGTAATTTCATAATTAATATCCTCATATCATTTTATTATATAGGAACCTGAAACTTTGATAGCAAACGTTCCTTTTTTGTTAAACTTTAAATCTTTAGCTATTTCCGATTCATTACTTATTACAATAAATAAACCTTCCCAATCTTCAGTAAAGCTATTTCCACCACAAATAGGGCACACATTGGCGTCTCTTGGAACTAGATACCCACAATTCTTACAAGCCTTCATAGCTATTTTCTTTGTAGGCGCTTTTCTTGGCATAGTAATCACCAATCTCTTAATTTAAAATAAAATTAATATGTTTTTATTAAATCTTATATTTTTTATAATAATTTATTAAAAATTATTAAAAATTATTTTATATTATAATTTCAAGTAAGTTTATAAAATAATGATTTATCTAATATAACATAAATTTGTATTAACAGGTAGCAAAATATCTATTCCTAATTTCTATTGAAAATATGTCTAAAAAGAGGTTGGGATAATGCCTAGAAAGGAAGAGGAGGAAGAGGAAGAAGAGTCAAGTGAAGAAGAATTCGAAGACTTAGACGAAGAATGGGAAGAAGATGAAGAAGAATTCGAAGACTTAGACGAAGAATCGGAAGAGGAGGAAGAGGAAGAAGAGTCAAGTGAAGAAGAATTCTAGACCTTAAATATTATTGCTTAATTTTTTGATTTGGTTGTATTTTAGTTTTTAGGTTTATATAATTTATAATTATTTATTTAAAATTTTCTAAAAATAATATATAAATATATAAAAGCACTGCTATGATATTAATAAGCAGAGAATAGAGAGCGTTTACACTATGTCTGAGAATCAAGATAAATGGTATATTCAAAATGGAGGTAAAAACAATCTTTTTGAAATAGCAGATACATCAAAGAACGTTAAATTAATGGTTTTTAGACTTCTTGGAGCTCTTAAATATTTTTATTCTTTTAAAGAATTAGAAGAGAGATTAAATGTACCGGCACAGATCCTATGGAGATATGTAACCTTAAGAACTGTGCCAGAAAGGACTACTGCAGAGAAAATTTTAAACAAAATACGTTCAACGCATATAATAGATGACATATTAGCTAAGTATTATATAGAAAATGAGGAACTTTGGTCTCTTTTAAGTAATCCAGGTATTATGACATTAGCTGGTCTAAGGGCTTTAGATGATCTAAAAGATGAAAAAATTAATGTAGTCGTTACAGCTCCAGACAGTTATGCAGCTGCCTTAGGAGCAACATTTTCATCATTATTTCATGCTAAGTTATGTGCGGCATCACATAGTCCCTACTCTAAGCATATAATATCTAAAAACTACAAGCTAACGTCAGAATTTTTTGACGTTTTACTTTTACCTAGAGAATGTGTGGCAAGGAAAAGTAAAATAATAATTATAATGATTGATGGAAATAAAACGGCTCTATTGAGCTCAATGTTAGATTTGGCAATAACAAGGCAAGCTCATGTAGAAGGGATAGTAGCTGTCATAGGTTCTAAGAGTAAAATAGATGAGCTTTCTAAGTCTAAACTTAAATATAATACAAAATCTATAGTATTGATTAACACTGATGATATAAAAGAAACAAAGCACAAAGAACAGAATATTAAAATGGATTTTAAATAATTAAAATTAAATTTTCTCAATAAAAATATATAAATTTGTTAATCTAACAATTTAAAATTAAATTAAGCCTTTAGTTGGTTAAAATAAGTTAACAAATTCCTTCATGAAGGTATATATTTTAATGCTTATTCTGACCTCTTCCCCGCCCTGAATAGCGGGAATTCCCTGAGGTCTTAAGGGTTACACCCCTTTTACGGTACTCTATTATCCCCCAAGCCGATATTGCGGGAGAAATCGGCTCCCGCTCCTCATGCCTTAAGAGTTGATCGGCTTGGAGTTATATTTTATTACACTTGTTAGTTGGGGTAGATGCATACTCATGTTTCAGTGAAGCATACCCCATTAGCAGCTGTCTCAATTTTAAGTTTCTAAACTTAAAAAAACTTTACCCAGCCCCTAGAAAGGGCTTGTAGTTCTCTTTATCATATTGATTAGAACCAGCTTGAAATGCAGTAGAAACCGCTGAAAAATATTGAGAATAGGGATTAGGTAATTAAATTTACTTTAATGTTAGGATATTCTTTTTCGAACATAGGAATTACGTTTTTTTAAAAAAATTAGCTCTTCCGCCGCTATACATTACAACAGTTATTCTTTGCGGTTGTAACAAAGAATTTGTAGTTAATGTAGCCGTTGTTTTCATAGTTTTAAACTTATAAAAGAGTTTAAAGATTTTTCATTAGCTCTAAAAACTGGGGATAAAATGATAATAGTTACTGGAGGAGCAGGATTCATAGGAAGCAATTTATTAGAGGATCTATTAGAAAAAAAAGATGAAGTATTGGTTATAGACAACTTATCTTCCGGATCAAAATACAATTTAAAAGAAAAGGCTAATTTAATTATTAGCGATGTTTCAAATTATAAAGAAATTGAATTTTTGGAAAAATTCAAAGGAGAAGAAGTCAGCATAGTTCATTTAGCAGCTATTGTTAGTGTAGATGAAGTAAGAGAAAATCCTTTGAGAGGATTAGAAGTGAATGTAAATGGTACATATAATGTATTGGAATTAGCAAGAAAATTAGATGCATATATAACTATAGCAAGCAGTGCAGCAGTTTATGGGGAAAAAGATATTGTGCCTATTGATGAAAGTGATGAGAAAAAACCCATTAATCTATACGGATTTACTAAACTAATAGAAGAAGAAATTCTTCTATCTTATGTTAAAGAATATGGATTAAAAGGCTCAGCTTTAAGACTCTTTAATGTTTACGGGCCAAAAATGAAAAAAGGACCTTATGCGGGAGTAATACAAATATTTATTGAAAAGCTTTTAAAAAATGAAACACCGATTATTCATGGTGATGGCACAAATACAAGGGACTTCATATACGTAAAAGATGTTACCAACGCATTTATTAATGCAATTAAATTAAAAATTAATGGCATATACAATATTGGTACTGGAAAAGAAACAAGTATAAATGAATTGCTAGATACTATCGAAAAAATATTAGGTAAAAATATAAAGCCTATTCATGATGAACCTAGGAAAAACGATATAAAGAAAAGCGTTGCAAAAATTGATAAAGCAAAAAAAGAACTTAATTGGGAACCGCATTATAGTTTAATGGAAGGTTTAAAAAATACTATAAATTATATTAATTTAGCTTTATCTTAAAAAATTTATTTTTAGCTCTTCTTTAGGTTTTCTATTAAATTGTTAATTTCATTTAATTGCTTTTCTATATTACTCTTTGCATTTTCCAAATTGCTCTTTAAGCTTTCAAGCCATATTATTTTATCTTCTTTTGATAATTGAAGGCTTTGAAATGCCAGCGGATAATATCCATACCTTAAATAAAAGCCTGGTCTTTCCCATGGTGGTAAATAATTAAAAGGTCCGTTACCTGGATACATGCTTAAATTTCCTCCATGCCAACAGTTTCTACCCCAACCCATTTTTCTCACCCGTATCTATTATTCGATACGAAATTTATAAACTTTTCTCATATAAATATTTGAACAAGTTAGTATACATTATAATGGGGATAAAAATTGTTTCAAGCAATTAGGTTTGAAAAAGTAGTACCTGAAGATAGGGACAAAATAAACAAGCTTACTGAAAATACTTGGGTTTGGGGGGATTATATACCTGATTATTTTGATAGATGGATAAAAGATGGACTATTTATAAAAGCTGTTAGCGATGGCGATATTCTTGGTATAATACATGCAAGAGTGTTTGAAGACTTTACATGGTTTGAAGGGATTAGGGTAAAACAAGAAATAAGGAGAAAAGGGGTCGGAAAGGCATTAGCTAAAAAAGCTATGGAATTAAGCCCAAAGAAAATATTTAGATTAGCAGCAAACGAGAAAAATGTACCTTCAGTACAGCTTGCTAAAGCATTAGGATTTAAGGAGATAGATAGGTTTTATTACATAGAAGGAAAAATATACGATTTTAAACAGTTAATAAACGAATTTAAACTAAAAGAAGTAAAAATTAGTTTAAAAAATGTTAAAGGATATGTAGACGATTGGGTGTGGTATCCGATAAATAAGTACTCTGGAAAAATATATTCAAACGGTGAATTGACAATATTAGAAACAACTCCCCCATTTTTAGTTAGTGGATATTTAGAAAATATTAGACATATGAGCAGTAACTTTTCTTCAAATTCAGAAGGTTTCATAGTATTTGAATTAAGATTAACTAACATAGCATAAATTTAACTTCAGCTTTTTTATACATATAAAATGAGCGAAATTATACCAACAAGGATCTGAAGTATAAAAATAAAAATCACTACACCTCTTTCAGTTGCTTTCCCCCTTATCTTAATTAATGCCTTTATTGCTAAATGCGTTATGCTGTAAGACCTCTCATAAGGTGGCTCTAAAGAATCGCCTTTAACTTTTCCAAAGTTCTCCTTATAAACCCCATGAAAAATACCCCTTATAAATAAAATTAATTCAATATAATATAAGAAAAACATTGTTAAACCGAACTTAGGTATATCCCCTAATATTATCATACCAGCATACAAAGCTCCAATAGCATATGTAAAAGTGTTTCCTGGGAATACTTTTGCTGGATACCAATTGTAAATTAAGAAAGCTATCAAAGCCCCCATTAATATTATGCTTACATAAACAACAATGCCTATTCCTTTAATTAATCCAAAAATCATCGTAAATGATAATAAAATTATAGCATTACCTACTTCTAAGCCATTATAACCCGCTATCATATTGAAAGCATTGCTTGCTCCCAAAACTCCTATAGGAATTATAATTAAAGGATATAAAATACCTAAATAAATTCTATTAAATAAAGGTATCGATAATATATAAGAATTGTATTTTGCTATCATTAATGGTAAAGCTATTGGTATCATAGCCAGTATCCTTATATATTGCGGTACTCCTTTTTTCCAACCCAAAATATCGTCCATAAATCCTAAAAAAGATGATAAAACTAATAGAATAATTATTGAATAAAAATAAAGTAAATCGAAATACTTGTTTTGAGTGAAAACGTAAATTGCTTCAAATAATAGAAGACCAAATATTGAAGATATTACAACCCAAATTCCACCAGCTTCAGCTACTTCGGGCTTATCTATTTTGTTTATATCTTTACCTACTAATCCCTGTCTTTTAGCTATTCTAATCCAAGATCTAATTATAATTAATGTCGCGAAAAAAGATATTAAAGATGATATTATTGCTAATGGTATCCCTATCAAATTTTCTCCCATATAAATAAAAATAGGCTAAAATTTAAGCTAATTGTTAACTCCCCGGTTAACAATCATTTTCCCAAAATTAATTCCTCTAAAACATTTTTAATCCTATTTATTTCTATAACTCCTTTATACCCCTTTTCTAATGTACCTTCTGGATCATATATAGAAAATACTCCATACCAATCATGCATGGAATCATCTGGCCCCTTATCATTTTTATCTAAATACATGTTTTTATAACCTATAGTCCCAATAGGTCTCCAATTTAAATCATCTAAATAAACTGTTAAATCTGGTGCATCTCCTTTTATTTCAGGATAAATCTCTTGAGGAGTATATGCATCGTTTTTCCATTGTTCACCTTTTGGCCCCTTAATTTTTGATATAGATTTTTTCAAATCCTTTATTAAATCTTCTACCTCTTCTTTACCTAAAATTCCATACGGCTCTCTTCCCTTAACATTAAAGAAAAACCTAGAATAATATCCACCCCATGCCCAAACTTTTGTTTCATTCCAATCTATGTTATCTGGAGATAAGTCTTCTCCTTCTTTTGTTTCCTTTTTAATTTTCAAAAATTCCTGTTGAATTAACCATTGATTTATTGGATATGATCCTTTCATGCTTTTAGTTCCGTGATCGCTTACTATAACGTAAATAGTATCCTTTGGTAACTCCTTAATTAAGTTTGAAAACCAATTATCTATTTTTTTATAAACATTTGGTATTGCATTGCTGAACTTTTCATGGTATTCATACCTTGGATGCATATTATCAAAATATTTCCAGAACATGTGGTGAGCTCTATCAACACCTATTTCAACATAAATAAAGAGGTTCCAAGCTTTTTTTGTTAAATAGTTAAGAATTCTTTGGTGATTATCGATCATTTCCATTAAATCTGAATATGCCTTATCCCTGTTTTCCGTCCTATAAACAACGTCAAATATTGGTGGTTCGTTAAGTTTGTTTTCTATTTCACCTTTTAACCAAGGTGGAAAAGTATATGGTTTTTCTTTGCTAGGAGTATTAAAATCAGTAACCATAAAACCATTAATAGGCTTTGGCGGATATGTTGGCGGTACTCCAAACAATCCCGTTTTAATATTAAATTTTGCTAGCTCATCCCATATTGCCTTTTCTTTGACATCATTAGAATTTACTATATATGAATCAAAAGTTCCAGGCCTCCTATGCCTAAAACCATATATACCCAATTCTCCAGGCGTTTTTCCAGTAAACATAGAAATCCATGCGGGAACTGTTATTGGCGGATGACAAGTCTTCATCAGATAATTCGATGATTCTTTTGTCAATTGTCTTATAAATTCTAATCCTTCTCCATAGTTCTCATATAAAACTCTAGGCGGCAATGAATCCAAGCCTAATACAAACACCTTTCTCAAACTACACACCAAAAAGAAAAGAAAAAAATAAAAAATATATTTATTTAGGTTTACATTTTAGCAAAGGCTACGTATGCTAATAATATTAATACTATTATTGCTACTATTAATGCACCTAAGCCGTAAATCTCCGCACTTCCAGCTTTGCTAGATGCTGTGGATACGCTAGATTGTAATGATGATACACTACTTGGTAATGAACTTAATGATGATACTGTTGAGCTTAATGATGATACTGTGGTGCTTAATGATGATACTGTTGAGCTTAATGATGATACTGTGGTGCTTAATGATGATACTGTGGTGCTTAATGATGATACT
>OFEH01000141.1_pt1 | contig 29443 bp, 36 predicted proteins | sample 1521031 | NCBI WGS metagenome assembly OFEH01 (sample SAMN05518350, study PRJEB24110) | hypersaline lake metagenome | isolation source: Grendel Spring, Yellowstone National Park, Wyoming, USA | place: USA:Grendel Spring, Yellowstone National Park, Wyoming, USA | collected 2011-11-16
AAATATTGAATTTTGACCCCATTTGAGAAGGTTATTTGGTTCTTCACGCCTAGGTCTATGCCTATGGCTTTTTCTTTCTCGTGTTTATCTTCTTTAGGCAGAAAGCATGTAACATATAAGTAGTAATCCCCGTTCCTTTCTACTAAGTTTGCTGAAGAAAGCTCTGCGTTCTCAGGTATCTGATCGAGCCCAGATACCTTAAAGTTCCCAATGCCTTGTATGTGGATTATATTGTCCTTTTTCACCCAATACGTTACACCGTACTGCATCAACGGAATCGAATGCACAGCCTTGACAAATTTTATCCTACCTACTTTCACGCCTTTTTCCTTTAACTTTGAAAGAGCTATCACGTTGTCCTGAAGCCTTTTTATCAGGGCTTGTTTCATTTGAGATGAAAGCACTTGAATTCCCCTTTCCTGAAACGCGTCGCCTACCTTAACCTGAACCGTTTTTACCTTGTAGTCCGCATGTGGTTTGAAGTTGAGTATTCCTTTTGCAATGATGTAATTAGTGAACCATTTAGCTTCAAGAAAGAGGCGGTTAAGGATAGCAAGCTTGGTTTTTGAGATCTTGCTTTTTTCAAATTTCAGCTCGAAAGTTTTTGCCTCTTGAGTCTTTCTTCTAAGTAAGGTTTGCTTCCTCTTCTCCCTGATCTTGGCATTTTTCTCTAAGTTGGGCACTAACAATACAATATTTTTCTTTATATAAAAACCTGTTTTAAGGGGCTATCTAAAGCTCACGGAGAGGGACTTTCGCCCCTTAACCAAAAAGTTAAAAAAAGAAATTGAAAAAGCTAAATGATAATCAATTCTGTTGAGGTACTGAAAAGTTTAAAGGGCTTGTCCTGTACTATTAAAGAATCTTCAATTCTGACTCCTATATCATTTAGATAGTATAGACCTGGTTCTATAGTAACTGCTTGACCGCTTTTTATTACGTCTTCGCTTCTGTATGAGATTGCTGGTTTTTCATGTACTTCAAGACCAATGCCATGTCCAAGCGAATGGTTAAAACGATCTTTGTCTTTTCCAAAAAAATCTCTCACAGCTAGATCTATTTCTTTCGCCTTAACGCCTATTTTTAACATTTTTATACCGAGCTCTTGAGCTTCCTTAACTTTGTTATAAATTTTCTTATAATGATCGTCGACCCTTTTATAAAATATTGTTCTTGTAAAATCAACTACGTAACCTTTATGTCTTAATGTTAGATCGAGTAAAATTGGATCGCCTTCATTTAGCTTTTTATTACTAGGAGGTGAGTAATGTGGAAAAGCTGTATTTTCTCCAAACGCAACTATTTCAGTCCCTATAGTGTCCTCGTATGGGATAACATCACCATCAAATTCAATTATATTTTTAACTATCTGCGCGTAAAGTTCTTTTTCAGTCATACCTCCTTTTATTGTTTTTATCGATTTGTCAAAAACTTCATCCATGATCCTTCCACCATCTTTAAGTATCTCTATCTCGTAATCGTCTTTTACTTCCCTCAACTTTTCAATTAAATTAGATATTTTTAAACTAATATTTTTGGAAAGAGAAAGGTATGTTGAAACAAACGATTCATCTATACAGACTTTTTTTGTTTTAAAAAAAGTTTTAATATAATCAAGGTAATTTGCTGGATTGTAAGCTTCAACATTAATTGTAGAATTTTTTGAAGCCCTGTCATATTCTAAGCTTGAGACAAGTAGCTTTTGTTCCTCATCTTTTATAAGCGTTATACCAGCACCCCAAAAACCGGTCAGATAAAAAATGTTAAAGGCTCTGGTAAGAACGTACCCTTCACAATCGGAATCATGCATTTCATTTAGCAACTTATTCAATCTTTTTTCGTACAGGTTCATCAGCAAGCACCATCATTTAACTAGTAAAGATCAAAATATAAGGGTTTTAACTTTTTGGGGTTAATGGGCGTAAGTACCATTCCGCGAGCTTTGAGCTTTGGATAGCCCCCCTATAGAAATGTTTTTAGAATTTTTTAGGCTCTATGTACTCCTGTCCATTCATATAGTTAACTAACGGCTTTGGTATTTGAATTCTTCCATCTGGTAAATAATTGTTTTCCATTATAGCTATTAATGCTCTTTCTGTGGCAACGAGGGTAGAATTTAATGTATGTACGTATAAGGTTTCATTGCCTTTTTTATACCTTATCTTAGCCCTCACAGCTTGCCATTCAAGAGTGTTAGAGCATGAAACGGCTTCTCTATATTTATTCTGTCCAGGTAACCAGACTTCTAAATCGTATTTTTTAGCAGCCGGCGCTCCTAGTTCTCCTGAGCAGACATTTACAACTCTGTAAGGAATACCTAAACTTTGGAAGAATTCTTCTGCGTTTTTTATCAATTCTTCGTGATATTTCCACGAATCTTCAGGCTTACTGTATATAAACTGTTCAACTTTCTCAAATACATGCACCCTAAATATTCCTTTAGTATCCCTTCCGTGAGCACCCGCTTCTTTCCTAAAACAGGGCGAGATGCCTATGTATTTTAAAGGTAAGCTCTTTTCATCTAAAATTTCATCATAATGATAACCGAGGATAGCATGCTCTGCAGTTGTCAAAAGGTATAAATCTTCATTTTCTATCTTATATATAGCTTCTTCAAATGCAGAAATATCAACAGCGCTTTCTAAAATAGCCCTCCGTAACATATATGGAGGTTGCAATAAGGTATAACCTCTTTTGGTACCAAAATCAAGGCCATATGAGATAAGCGCATAATTTAACCTCGCAAGGTCTCTTTTTAGATAATAAAATCTCGCACCGCTAGTTTTTGCCGCTCTTTCTACATCAATCAAATCTAATTTTGTTCCTATTTCAATATGATCTGGTCCAACTTTTCCCGCTTCCCCCCACGTTCTGACTACCTGATTGTATGACTCATCTGTACCTTCTGGTACTGACGGGTCAACAAAATTTGGCATACTTAACTGAAGCTGATTTATTTCGTCTTCTATTTCAGAAAGTTCTTTTTCTGTATTTTTTATTTTTTTATCCAGTTCTTTTAGCCTTTCTCTATCAATTTCTTTGTTACCGGCTTTCATTTTTATTGCAACATCTTCTTCTATGAGATTTTTTTCATGTCTGAGGTTGTTAATTTCGGAGATTAGCTTTCTTCTCTTTTCATCGAGTTCTAATAAGTGGTCTAACGGAAAGTCAGAATGTCTTTTTTTAAGGGATTCTCTGTATTCTTCAAGTCTATCTTTTATTATTCTTAACAATCATTGACACCCCTTTCAACTGTTTTAGCCAGCTCCAATATTTCATCTAAAGCATTAAGCATTGACATAACGCTTTCTTTATTACTTTGGCTTATTATCTTCAGTACGCCATCTTCATGTTTAACCTCCATCGTAACTCCTTTAGGAAAATTTATGTTATCCGGCTCGATTGCTTTCTTAAAGCTAACTAAAAATTGATCTTTATCCGTCAATTGGATTTCCACTTTTATCATGCTTATCAACAAATAACATTGTTAAAACAAATTATAAACTTTTACTTACAAAGGATGAAAGATTAAAGTTTGCTATGTGTATAAGTATTGTTAAATTCATGATAAAACAAACAACAAACCTTCGCCCTTCACAGTAGATCAAAATCCCACTAACGTATAATGCGCTTTACCATTTTTAGATTGCAGGATTGTTTATGGTTTGCATAAAATGTAAAACTCCATCCTGTGCTAAAAAGTTTTGATCTACTGTTCAGGGCGAGGAGGAGGTCAGTAAAAAGGTTTAGAAAAAATGTTATAAACGAAAAAACCAAGATCCAAACGAGCGTGCTTAAAAATTGTTATGCGCTGAAAAGTTAAATGAGCTAAATCTCGAAAAAACATTTTATACAATTGAAAACTTTTATATTAAATTAAAAAACATTGCAAAAACAAAGGATTTAACCAATTGCATTAGATTCTTATTAGCATTTTTAAGCATAAAACCAGCTAAGACTATTTATAATGTAAGACATAGTGATTTTAACTTATGTACATATTAAGGCTCATACCAATAGCCATCTTGGCAATCGTTTATTCGCTTATTATTAAAAGGCGCATATTTAACCACAACATAGAGATATGGGCCGCAATGGGGATTGGCGCTTTTTTGATGCTTGCAACCGGTTCTATAACACCGCTAGAAGCTCTTTATTCCATCAACCTGCATGTAATTACCTACTTAGTTGGAATGCTTATTATAGGTGCCGCGCTTTATGAAAGTGGGTTTCTGGGGCATCTTTTTAAAAGCCTTTTTATTAAAGAACATAGTTTTTCAAATCTTTTTTTTAAATTATTTATGTTTATCGGAATAGCTTCTTCAATCTTGATGAACGATACGATAGCTGTTATAATGACGCCTTTGATGGTTGATCTGGGCAAGAAACTCAAATTAGATGAAAAGTTTCTCCTTCTATTACTTGCTTTCGGGATAACAGTAGGCAGCGTTATGACTCCTATCGGCAACCCCCAAAACTTGATTATAGGTCTCCAGATGGTTAATCCATTTTATTATTTTGGAAAGTATCTCATAATTCCCACGATAGTTAATTTGGTTCTAACTTTTTATTTGTTAAAAATGTTTTTTTATAAAAAAAGAGATTTTAAAATTGAAGTAAGAAATCTAGAATATGATATAAAGGATAAAGCTTTGGCATCGCGTTCTAAAATATCGCTCATACTATTGTTATTTTTGTCATTTTTAAATGTGATATTATACTTTATGTTCAGAATTACTTTTTCGCTAGGATTAATAGCTCTGTTATCAGCATTACCGGTGCTTTTTTCTAGCAGCATAAAAAAGGTCATAAAGAGATTTGACTGGAAGACCATCGCTTTCTTTGTTTTTATGTTTATAGTTATGCAGGGGGTTTTTGATTCAGGTTTCTTTCAAAGCTTTATTTTACCATTATTAAAAACGCCGGTTGAAATAATGTTCGCCAGCATAATTTTGAGCCAGTTTTTAAGCAACGTCCCATTTGTAGATCTGTTCATAAAGTTTGTAGCACATACTCCAGTAAATCTGGTAACTCTTGCAGCAGGCAGCACGATAGCGGGCAACTTTTTGCTGCTTGGAGCTGCTAGCAACATAATAATAATACAGACGGCTGAAACGCACGGAGGAAAAGGGCTTTCATTTATAGATTTTGCTAAATACGGGACATTAATAACAGCTATCAATGCCGTGATTTATTTGCTGTTTATATATATATTCGCGTTTTAAGCCCGATTAAAAAAGTGATTATATTATTTAGTTATTTGAAAACGTTTTTATTACATAAAACCTGCTTTATTTTATGCCTCTTAAAAAAGTAGGCGTTGTATATCATTTGACTAAAAGCAATAACATTGTAATAAAAGCTGAAGATATACCTGAAATAAACGAAACAGTCTTCCTTAAAAATAAATCAGAATTAGGAAAGGTTATAGAAGTTTTTGGTCCTGTTTCTTCACCATTTATCTTGGTTAAATATAACGGGAAAAATGCAGTCAAAGAAGGAGAAGAAGTTTTTGTAGAAAGAAAATGAAAGATACAAGGTTTATGAAAGAATACTATATAAAAGAAGTTTTAGAATTTATGCCAGTAAAGAGAAAAATATTTGAGATCGGCGCCGGTTATGGAAATTTTACCGTGGAGCTCGCAAAGATTTCAGAATATGTAAAAGCTTTCGAAATAAACGAAGATCTTTACAGAATACTGTCAAAAAAACTATCAGGAGTAAACAATGTAACTATAATAAAAGGTGATGCGTTTAAGTATGTTCCGGACCTGGATGAAATAGTTTTTTCAGATTTACCATTCAGCAAATCGAGAGAATTCTTACTATGGATAGCTAAAAATGATATTAAAGAAATATATGCAGTAGTACAATCGGAATTTTATGAAAAGCTTACAAGCAAACCTGGTACAAAAAACTATACTGGAGTGTCAGTAATTTTTAATATGCTTTTTAACGCGAAAAAACTTCTTGACATTCCAAGCGAAGCCTACATTCCTCCGCCTCACGTCCACGCATCTTTTTTCGTTGCAAAAAGGATAAAAAATTGCAAAATAGATGAGCCGCTTTTAACAAATATTATAACTTATATGAGTAAAAGGAATTCTATTTCAAAAAATTTTTCACAAAAAAGGATATTTCAGCTTTCTCCTGAAGAGGTATTGAGAGATATTGGTGTACAACCCTGCTGAAGATACATATTTTTTGCTTGATAACATAAAGAACATAAAAGGTAAAGTCTTGGAATTAGGCTGTGGAAGTTGCTATGTGTTATCAAATATAAATTCGGATTTTAAAATTGGCTGCGACCTTATAAAACCAGATTCGATTAAAGACGATGTAGAATTTGTTTTAGGGGATTGCACAAAGGCACCATTTAGGGAAGGCTCATTTGAACAAATTATCTTTAATCCTCCATACTTACCTTCCGACAAAATAATAGATATTACCGTGGATGGAGGTAAAGGAGGTGTTGAGGTAGCTCTCAAATTTTTAATCGTAAGTTTAAGGATGGTAAAAAAACCAGGCAGAATTCACTTTATTCTTTCTTCTTTATCTGACTACGGACAAGTTGAGCAATTTTTAAAGAAAAAAGGGTTAAAATACATAAAAAAACAAAAAGAACTATTTTTTGAAACTTTATATCTTTATACTGTGAATAACGTCTGATTTAAGAAAAATTTTCTAAAAACTCAATTCAGAATAGTAAAAACTTCTCGCAAATATTTTAAACAAGGAAGTTTATATATCTTTTATGATAAAAGAGGCCGTTCACGATATAGTAAAAAGGATAAGTGAGAAATCACGTGAGGTATACGAAGCTATAATGCCGCCTGTTGATATATATGAAGAAGGTACAAATCTTATAATAGTAGCTGATTTAGCTGGCTTTTCTAAAGAAAATATAAAAGTAACCCTGCACGAAAGCATTCTTACGATTTCTGCTGAAAGAAAAGAACAAGAAGGGGTTGAATACTTATGGAAGCAAAGGCCTATAAAGGTAAAGAAGATAATTCCATTGCCTGAAGAGGTAGAAAGTGAAAAAGAAATATCAGCAAAATATGAGAATGGAACACTTACTGTATCTTTACCGCTTAAAAAGAAGGTACACATTCCTGTTCAGTAAAAAATCAATTGAAAATAAGAGGAATTAAGGATATTTTTTCTTTCTTTACATTATTTCCTTTTAAAGGAGACATTATAAAAGCGTCGAATTCAATATACTTTCTCCCCCTAATATCGTTAGTCGTAGGTCTCGTTTCTGGGCTTATTAGATTTTATTTGAACAATTTTGCGGGCAGTTTACTGGCATCCATTGTAGCCGTTCTATCAATATATTTGATTACTGGAATTATTCATTTAGACGGGTTTGCTGATTTTGTAGATAGCCTCTTCGCTAAAGGAGATAAAGAACAAAGATTAAAAGTTTTAAAAGATCCTCATGTAGGAGTTGCATCTGTCGTATCGATCTATTTTTTATTGACATTAATGACTGCCTTAACTTACAAGATAGGCAACAACAGCCTTGTTCGTGATATCTTGTTTTTTACGGTGTCGGACTTAATGGGCAGGGCTTCAATAATAGGCAGTTTGTTTGGAAAAAATTATCATGATGGTTTGGGCAAAATATTCGCTACATCCTTTAAACTTAAATACATTTTTTATTTTTTGGCCGTGTCGCTTTTATTATTACCTTTAATAAAATTTTTTTACTTGATTATCTTTATAGGGTTTTTTGTCGGTTATTTATTTTATAGGCTTGGCGTAGAACTATATGGCTCTTCTGGCGGTGATATAATAGGGAGCGCAGTAGAAATTTCAAGGTTGCTGGGGATGATTATAATATGCTTTATATAATGCTGGCAGGAGGTAAAAGCAAAAGGCTAGGCTTTAATAAACTTCTGATCAGCGTTTGTGGCCTTCCTCTCGTTTGGGTTTCATTTATAAAATATAAAAGTTTAGGATTTGATTTAAAAGTGGCTGTTTCAAAGCACACTTCAAATGAAGTTATTTTTCTAAAATTTTTAGGTGCTGAAATAATAGAAACTCCAGGAAAAGGTTATTCGGAGGACGTCGGATATTTGCTCAAGCTCTATAAAGAACCAATCGTTTTATTTAGCGCAGATTCGATCTATTTAAAAAAGGAACACATAAAATATTTTTTGTCAAAAACAGACCATCAAAGTATTAGTGCAGCTGTAAAAAGTCGCAATAAAATTGTGTACGTGGGAATGAACTACGCTGTTCCTGGTTGCGAAAAAGATAAAATTATTTTTCTTAATGATAAAAAATTATCTTATAGCATAAACGTTATCGAAGATCTGGAGGTATTTAAAAAATGGTTATGGAAAAATGGATGCTACTCATTATTTCAATAATCATCGACGCATTTTATGAATATCCAAATTTTGCTCATCCAACAGTTTGGGTTGGAAAAATTATCGTTTATTTTGATAAAAAATATAAAAGAAAAGGCAATGAGTACGATTTTATAGCGGGTTCTTTAGTTGCAATTTTTGCATATTCTGTAGCAGCTCTTATAGGTTATGCCGTTTGTAAAGTTCTTGTTTTTGGCTTGTTTGGGGTTATTCTATATGTGTTCTTTTTGAAATCAACGTTTTCCGTTGGTTTGCTGATTAAAAAAGTAAACGCATGCAGCGTTGATGATGAAGAAATTTTAAAGAAGAATGTTTCCGAAATAGTTAGCAGAAATGTAAACATTGGAAAACAATATCTTTATTCTGCAGCTATAGAGTCTGGCGCTGAAAATCTTGTGGATTCTGTCGTCAGCCCGCTTTTTTACTTTCTAATATTTGGACTTCCAGGTGCGATGGTTTATAGAGCAATAAATACGGCAGATAACTTAATAGGTTATAGCGATGTAAACTATAAAAAGTTTGGAAAGTTTGCCGCTTTAGTTGATTATGCGGCTAATTATTTGCCAGCTCGTTTATTTCTATTAATTGAATACCTGATATACGGTTCAGGAATTAAGAAAGACATTAAAATAAAAAAGAATCTTAGAATAAACGGCAAATATCCCATGCTTTTGTTTGCTAAAATATTAAACGTTAGACTAATAAAAAAGGGGTATTACGTTATAGGTTCAGGTAAGCTTCCCGATTTGAACGATGTCAAAAAAGCAACGCTTTATCTTATTTTTATGTCTTATGTTTTTATACTTATAATTTCTATTCTTTCTTATGTTTACAGTTTACCATGGTGGTGCTAGAGATGATGAAAAAGGTTTAATTGATTTTTCGCAATCTGTAAACCCTTATTATCCCAGGTTTTTAAAAAAATATCTAAAAGAGGCTGAAATAAACAGATATCCGTATTGTGAAGAAAATTATGAAAACATGATTAAAGAAAAGTTAGAGCTTGACGAATTGGAAATCGCAGTGGGTGCTGGCGTTACAGAGCTTCTTTATATGACTTTTTACATGATCAAAAATTACGAAGAAGTTGTTTTGCTCTCGCATACTTATTCTGAAAATAAAAGGTTATCCTATCTCTTTAACAAAAAACCATTATTTCTAGAAAAACTCGTTCCAAGTCTTGAAGATTTTGTTTTAAGAAAGAGGACTGTATACTTGATAGTAAACCCCGACAATCCCACAGGCGTTTATTATGGTTTTTTGAAAGCGCTAGCAGAAGAGCTAAACGTTCTTGAATCAATGCTTGTTATTGATGAATCGTTCTTGCCATTCACGGAACATCGTAATGAATACATTAAAATGGAAAACGTTATCGCGTTAAGAAGCTTTACAAAAACTTTTGGTATTCCAGGAATAAGAGTGGGATTTGCTTATGGACCCAAAGATAAAATTTTAAAAATGAAAGAGTTTAGAATGCCATGGTCACTAGGAGCTTATGGATGTGCAGCTTTAAAGGGAATACTGAGCGAAGGTGACAGTTTTCTAAATGTAACCCTTAGAAAACTTGAAAAAGAACGCGACAGAATTTCAAAAAAATTAAAACTAAAAACTGATGCAAACTTTTTTCTCGCAAAAGTGTCTGATTCAAAAAAGCTCATAAGAGAGCTTCGTGAAAAAGGAATTCTTGTCAGAGACTGCCAAAGTTTTGGTTTAGAAAACACAATCAGGTTTTCAGTAAGAAAAAGGAACGAAAACGACATGTTACTGAAAGCTCTTGATAATGCAGAAATATCTAGCCCTTTCTGATGTTTCTGATTAAAGTTCTTTTAACTTTTCTGAGTTCAGTAATACATTCTGGATATTTGCCCTTTAGGTAATATTCATAAGCAAGCTTCAAGTTGCCGTTACTTTCGTTAGTGAAAGGTATTTCGAGATTATTGTTTATTTTTATTAAAAATATTAACAGCTCAACATTTTCAAAAAGCTTCCTAACATCTTTCTCCATAATGGCTCTTTCAAACAGTTCTTTTATTTGCTGTTCAGCTTCCATTTTAAAGATCAACCAAAAACCTAACCTTGCATTTTTTTTCGTCATTTATTTCCATCAGATGATAAGTTATTCCTTTGACTTCCGTTCTAAAACCGTGCTTTTTTGGTGAATATTTTTCTCCTAAAATTTTTCCTTTAAGGCTAGGTTCTTTTTTATCTACCCGTATGTCAAATTCACCAGCAGCAAATTTTTCTGCAGTTAACTTTATTATCAAAAACTCAAGCCATTTATAAAGCAAATTTTGCAGGTCATAACCTCTGATTTCAACAGCCAAGCGTTCTCTAAGTTCAACCTTCTTTATGTTGTATACTAGCTTTAAAAGCCCTATAGCAGCCCCTTTAAAACATTCAGAAATATTTTCTCCAGTAACCTCAATGTATGCATCTCCCATATATTCAAGTTCCCTTATTTGCAAACGCATCACCTAAATTGGACCGGGGGGGACTTGAACCCCCGACCTCCCGCGTGCAAGGCGGGCGTTCTACCCCTGAACTACCGGCCCATTTGTCTGGCTTATCAGTTTTCTTCATCCCTTTTGGTCAGTCCGCCCATCGTAAGACAAGCCATTAGACTGGGCTTTTAATGCAGCACTCCAACCTTGTGGTTGGAGTTTCCGGTTCACAGCCGCGCTTTGACGCACGGTCGTCCCCGGTCATCTTGTCCGTATATCCCACGTAAAGCCGCATCAGGCAAAAAATCTTCCTTAAATTTACTTATAAGCATTTCTGTAAAGGACTATTTATTAATTCGCATAAGGTGACTTAAAGAGTTCCTAACCCCATAAATTTAAAAACTAATTGTTTTTGTTTGTTATGATTTTATGCGAACTATTTTTATTTTGTCCATAACTTTCCAGTATTCTACTTCTTGTCCCTCCTTTATTCTAGGTTTAAGATCTTCCTCCATGTATTCAGCTTCAAGAGTCTGAAAAGTTTGAAGATCCATAAGCTGCACAACGTTTCCTGTAACGCTAAGTACCTGGCCAGAACCTTTTTCAATGATGGGTACTTCAACCTTTGATTCTGATGGACCCACATAGCTTTTTTTTGCTCCAGTAAATATATCAATCCCTACCAGCCTGACTTTAGCGCTTCCATGTTTTCCAGGTTTGCTTTTTTCAACTTCAACAACTTTGCAGGGGGAGTTATCGATCATTATGTATGAACCCTCTTTGATATCTCCTAATTCCATTGGTTTTGTCATACACCAATGTATACATAACCGGCATTAATTAAATTTTTCAAAGATACGCCAAAAATTTAAATTAAATGATATGTGTGCGCTCGTAATATAGAAAGCCTTTTAAAGGCGAAAAAGATCTTTATAAATGCATGACGAAACTGAACTGCGTTGATGGCTCTGCCAAATGAAATGATGCACCTCGGCTGATCTTTATGCAGAAAAATCAGGTAGAAGAAGGAAACGTAAAAATAGTAACGAAGATCGGTAATGATACTGCTTTCTATAATCCGTTGGGCGAATTTTCAAGAAGCGTTTTTGTTAAAATTTTCAGCGCGTATGCACTATTGAAAGGCGGAAATTTAACTTACGCAGAGCCATTTTCAGGAAGCGGGATAAAAGGCATAAGGCTTTCTGTTGAGGGACGAGGCTTTTCTACTTTTATCTTTAATGATATAGATAAAGGAAGTTTAAGGATTACAGAAGAAAACTGGAAAAATAACGTGGTAAATGGAGAAGGAATTTTCTATAACCTTGAGGCAAACGATTTTTTTCAGATTTTGGTCAACAAGGGAAGAGTCGACGGTTTAGATGTCGACCCTTTTGGCTCATCGTCGCCTTACATTTTTAACGCAATAAGGGCAGTTAGAGGTGGAGGGCTAATCTCTTTTACTTTTACAGATACACAGGTTTTGGGCGGGATACATTCAGAAGCGCTGGAAAAAAGGTATCACATTAGGGCAAAAAAAGTGCAGTTTCTAAAAGAGCTCCAGGCAAGGATCGCAATAACGAACGTGATTTTAGAAGCTTCAACAATCAACATAGCGGCATTTCCTGTTTTTGCCCATGTAGACAAACATTATATAAGAACATACTACATTATAAAGCCAAAAGCTTCTCTCTCTAGCAAACTGATTAAAAGTATAAAGTATATAACTACTAGCGATTGTGGTTATAGTTCATTAGAAGAATCTTTTTACTGTCCTTACTGTGGTAAGCCTACAGATAACATAGGACCTTTATACATCGGTAATATATTTAACAAAGATCTAATTAAAAAAGCGCATGAATTATCTGAAGACTGTAAAAGGTGTTCTGAACTTTTTGAAATAGCTTTAGAAGAAAACGATAATATCCCGTTTTATTATGATACTAGATATCTGGCTTCCATGCTAAGAACAACAACACCTTCAAAAAATATATTACTAGAAAGGTTAAGAACTTCAGGTTATAAATCATCACGGACAGTTTTTTGCCCAACTGGGCTTAAAACCTGCGCACCTTTTGGTATTTTAGAATCGTTGTTTTATGTTAAATAGAGTTTAATGTGCTGAAATGGTTTTAGTACGGAATGTACAACAGTTTTAAAAATTATTTAATTAAAGCATTTTAAAGTTTTTTAAAGCTAAAGCAATACTTTAAAATTTAACATAACTGTGTTAAGGAGGCGGAAGTCCCTTCTGTGAACTGTAGATAGCCCCCTTATAGAAATGTTTAAGGCTTCTGCACATTATGTTTACAGGCATAAGCTGCCCTGAAAGCAATGCGGGTTTCTATCGAAGGAATCCGCGATGCCTAGAATAAGACCAGCACTTTGATCGAGTGAAATCAGCGATAAAGAGGCTCTGTCTGTGGAACGCAAGCTAGACGCCCAGGGATGATCGCGCCAATATGGTGGAATACCTTGCGAACATTTCTCATGTGAAAACGTGATGGTGAACCGGGAAGCCCTGAGCTTACGTTCAGGGTAGTTAACGAATCATAAAGAATGATTATAAATATGTGGGATTGAAAGATTTACAGCCTTGAAAATTGTTTTTTTAGGAACTTCAGCTGCTGTCCCCACAAAAGAAAGAAACACAGCTTCAATTTACATAACGACAACAAACGGTGCTTATCTTTTTGATGCTGGTGAAGGGTTGCAAAAACAACTTCAGATAGCCAGATTAAACCCTATAAAGATCAAGGCTGTATTTATTTCACACATACATTTTGATCACGTACTTGGCCTGCCAGGCCTTTTAATGACTATGGCTTTGATGAATAGAAAAGAACCTTTAACTATTGTGGGCACTAGAAAGCTTTTTCAATTTTTAAAGATGTTTGGTGAAAAATTTTATATGGACTTAACGTTTGACGTTGAATTTGTTGAGGCGCATCAGGGCAGCGTTTACGAGAACAAGGAAATAAAAGTTACAGCTTTCCCAACTATCCACAGCACTGAGTCTTATGCATACAGAATATATGAGTACAAATTAAAAAGAAAATTTTACCCTGAAAAGGCGTTAAAACTCGGTATACCACGTGGACCGCTCTGGAATAAACTGCAGCTAGGAGATAGCATTACTTTAAACGGCAAAAAGATTACTCCGGAAATGGTAAGTGATCCTCCACCGCCACCGGTTTCTGTATCCATAAGCGGAGATACTGCGTATTTTGATGAACTCATAGATTTTTTTAAGGATTCTGACGTGCTTATTTATGAGTCGACGTTTTCAAAAGAGCTTGTTAACAAAGCGAGCGAGATGCTTCATTCAACTTCAGAACAGGCTGCGCTGGCGGCTTTAAAATCTGGCGTTAAACTTTTGGTGCTATATCATTTCAGCGAGAGGTACAAAAACGCAAAGCTTCTTGAGGAAGAAGCAAAAAAGATATTTCCTAACACGGTAGCGGCAAAAGATTTTATGTGTATAAAAATTGAAGATAACAATATAAGCGTTATAGATAATATTGAAAAATGTGAGTGATTCTCAGGGAACATATTTGTACGTACAATGGGACACATCAGACACGATCCTTCTCTCATATTATTTAGTAATAAACGGCGAGGTAAAGGTTAACGGATATTATTCTTTAAGAGCTAATCCAAACAAAATACTTAAATCGCTTAACAGTATGGCAAAAAAGTACGGTATTGAGAGGTTTATTATACAGAACAGCTTAGGGCTTAGCAAAGAAAAGCTTCAAAAAGACGGTTTAGGAGCGACGGAAAGCCAGAGGTGGATGCTAAAGCTCAGAAAAGTAGATCAGATTTTTCAATCCTTAACCCAATTAAACAACGGATTCAGCTATGAGATAAAAGATGGCGTATATTCACCAGTTAAATGTTCCCTGGGTAGATTTATAAAGATCAATGAAAATGGAGAAGCCTTGTTTGAAAATGTAAAAATCAAAATCCCTAGGTCAGTCCTAGAATATGCGGCATATCTTTTTGAAAGTTTGATTGCACCAGGCATAACTTTTATCAGATATGCAGACGATAAAAAAGAAAATTACGAAATAAGATTAGCTCAGGATAAAAAAATATCTGTACCTCTGGAAAAAAATTTTAAAGGTTATTTAGTTATATGGCTTAGAGAAGAGGAAAACGAATTGGTAGCAAACATAAGCACAGGCAGAACGTTATCTGAAGCTATGAAAAAACACAAGAAGATAATACTGAAAAAAATGATTGAATGGATAAACAAAAGCAAAGAGACCAGCTTTTTAACGTCTATAGTTACGCTTGACCACATAAAAATAAATGAACTGATACGCAAAATTAAGGAAAAATAGCTTAATTTCGCGCTAAAAATAAACTTTTTAAAATTTTATATATCTCAACTGAAGCATCAGGAAGCTTAAGAACAGGTAACTTTTCACTCGTTTGAAAATATCCTTTTATCTTTTTGGGGTCTGATTCCTTTCTTAAATACCCTTTTCTTAAGAGATATTCTTCAACATCAGTTTTGTAAGAAAAAACACTTACGGTCTTTATCCCCAAAAGAATGGCTTCAACGTTCATCGTCCCTCCTCCTCCTATGAATGCATATGATTTATCAAGAACGTTAGGTCCGAAGAATTCTCCGCCGTAGATAATCAGGTTATTTGAAACCTTTTCAGAGCTAAAATATCTTTTAAGAAGAATGACTTTTTTATCAGGATACTCTCTAGCAATATTAAGCGCAAACGTTTCAAAATTTATAAAATCTTTAACATAAGATGCCATATATTCGCTTTCCCTTATAACGACAGCCCCAGCTGAAGCCCGTTCTATTTCGTTTTTAGGAGGCCAGATTTGCTTTCTGTATAACCATGAAGTTGGGTCTAAGCTTTTGTACCTTTTAATCCTCTCGTATTCTATTCCATATTTTGCAAATTTATTCTTTTTAATCATCCACGGCGTCAGCAAATAGCTTGATAATGGTACGGTTAACTTGCAAACGAAAACGCTGTGCGGGGAATCGCATATAAGTGTATGTGGAATACCAAGGCCAAAGGACACCCTTGCTGCTTCAGGGCTACCAAAAGAAATGCTCAATTCAGGCTTTAAATCGACTATAAGAGATGTTAGATCAAGCACCCTTTTTGCGCTTTGAACAAGTTTTGCTTTCAGATCACCCCCACCGTGAGATCCAACTATAAAGTGCTTTGATTCAAGCTTGATCCTTTTATAAACCCTTTCAAGCTCTTCATATTCTCTTAAAGTTACAATTACTTCATGACCGTCTTTTATAAAATTCTCTTCCAACGCCTTTGTCATAAGGTAATGTTTTGGAGTTAAGGCGTCAATCCATACCTTCAACTTATTATCCCTATGAGCTTCTTTACCCTTTCAGGATCGACAGGATTTTCTACCTTTCCTTTTTCTTTAAAGTAAGTTCCGACTATTGCGCCATCTGCATATTTTAAAAGCTCCTTTGCGTTATACGGGGTTAGACCGCTTCCTACCAGTACAGGGACTTTAACCTTCTCTTTGACAGACTTAACTTCTTCAGGAGATGGAGGGTTACCTGTTCTTGAACCTGTTATTATTATTGCATCGGCCATGCCTCTCTCTTCAGCATCAATTGCTGATTCTTCAGCTGGCCTTTGTAGCATAGGATATGAATGCTTTACGTGAACGTCAGCCAGAACAGCAACTTTTGACCCTAAATAAGTTCTGAAGCGTATGAGGTAAGGCGCGCAACCCTCTATTATTCCCTGATCCGTAATATATGCTTCGTTGAGCACGTTTACTCTTATGTACTCCAGCTTAAAAGCCTCCGCCAGAGATAATGCGCCATTGCAGCCGTTCCTTAACACGTTTACGCCAACTGGAACAGAAGCTTTCTTTTTTATCTCGCATATAACTCTTGCGAAGGAAGCCACGGTTTCCGGGTTTGTGCTCGGGTCTTTAAAGTAAGGTACATCCCAGAAGTTTTCTATCATAACTCCGTCAACCCCCCCTTCCTGGAGATTTTCGAGGTCCCTGATCGCCAGATCAACGACAGAATTCAAACCGCTATATCCAGGAGAACCCAGCAAAGGCTTCAAATGTATCATTCCGATTATAAAAGGCTTTTTTTTAAAAGGAAGCTGAGTCATTTTGATAAAAAATTGTTTGTTTGATAAGATTAAAACTTTTCCTTTTTAGGAGGACAAAAAATGCTGTGTTGCATGACTTAAGCGTGCAGTGTGAAGTTTTAAGTCTCTTCATATTTATACAGTGAAGTGTAGAATGTAACCTCTGATAATAGAGACTGGAGCAAGTACAATGATGCGCTTGTTAGGAGGGGTGAAATCCTCTTCGACTTCTCAACCATAAACAACTGGAAACAAGAACTCAAAAAACTAAAAAAAGGCGAAGTAGGCGAAGCATACCACTACCCAAACTCGCTCATCATGCTACTAGGCCTCATCAGAATCCTCTACCACTTACCATACAGACAACTAGAAGGCTTCATCAGAGCACTCGCAAAATACGTCGAAGGACTACAAGCACTAGGCTACACAATATGAAAAAGAGCAAGCTCAACATAAACCTCGAAGAAACTTTGCTCAAATCCACAAACCCCGTAAGCCTAGCAGTAGATTCATCAGGCATAAAAGTGCACAATGGTGGGGATTGGATAAGAAGGTGTGGAAGGTGAAGAAGGGCTATCTAAAAATACACTTCGCCGTAAATACCAAAAAGCAGATCTTATCTATGTAACATCTGAGAAAGTTCATGATGGTAAGGTGTTAAGGCTTGTTAGAGGTGCGATGAAGAGCGTGAAGGTGAGAAGGGTGCTTGCGGATGGTGCGTATGATTCGAGGGATAATTTTAATTTATTGTCTCAGAGTGGTATAAAGCCTGTGATTAGGGTGAGGATTAATTCTGTTGCGAGGGGTATGGGGTGTCCGTCTAGAAGGGATGCTGTGTTGGAGCAGAGGGCGCTTGGGAGTAGGGCTTGGAGCAAGGTGCATCGTTTTGGTTTTAGGTTGGTTGTTGAGGTCGTTTTCTCTGTTGTGAAGCGTGGGTTTGGTGAGTGTTTTCTAGGAAGTTTGTTAATATAGCGAAGAGGTGCTTATGAAGGCGTATTTGTACAATATTTTTGTGGCGTTGACCTCAAGCTAGTGCCAGAAAAATACCTAATAGCCATGGGATTGCGCATCAAAAAATCATGCAATACAGTACAAAAAAAGAAAGAGTTAAAAACTAACATCTTAACCCATTTATGAACAAAAATGAGTATAAACTGGAGTGCAAACTCAAAAGCTTTTGAAAATCTGCTTGAAGCAATAGGCCGTACGCCCTTGGTAAAATTACAGAAGATACCAAAAGATGCCGGAATAAACGCCACGATCTATGCAAAGCTCGATTATCTTAACCCTTCAGGAAGCTTGAAAGACAGAGTTTATTACAGAATGATAACAGAAGCAATAAAGAGAGGAGATCTCAAGCCCGGGATGGAAATCGTGGAAGTTAGTACAGGAAACGCAGGTATTGCTTGTACATGGGTAGGAACCCTTCTGGGCTATAAAGTAACTATTGTAATGCCTGCCGGAATGTCTGAAGAAAGGAAAAAACTCATAAGAGCATTGGGTGGCAACATAGTAGAAACACCGGGAGCAGAAAGCGACGCAGACATATCATACGAAGTAGCTATGAAGATGTACAAAGAACATCCAGAAAAATACTGGTTCCCAGATCAGTACTCTAATCCGGACGCAATAGCGGCGCATCATGATACTACAGGTGCTGAAATATGGGAACAGACAGGAGGAAAGGTTGACGCTCTCGTGTTGACACAGGGTACAGGCGGCACTCTTACTGGTGCAGGCAAATATTTGAAGGAGAAGAATCCAAAAGTGAAACTATATGCGGTTGAACCTACAGAAGCACCTATGCTTTCCAAGAGAAAGTGGGGAAGTCATAAGATCGAAGGCATAGGAGATGGATTTGTGCCAAGAAACTTAGATGTCAGCATGCTCGATGGTGTGGTTACCGTAAGCTCAAATGATTCAATATATTATGCTAAGCAGCTAATGCTGAAGGAAAAAATACTCGCTGGAATTTCATCCGGAGCTAACGTTGCTGCTGCTATAAAAGTAGCTAAAAAGCATCCAGAATTAAAACACATAGTTGTCATGATGAACGACTCTGCCATGAGGTATTTCACAACAGAGCTATTTGATGTCAAAAAGGTAGTAGAAATTCCTGAAAGAGAGCATCCAATGGACGAGTACACTAAGGAACAGCTAGATAAATACCAGTCAAAGTGGGAAATAATAGAATAAACGGTAAAAATTTTCAGGATATATTTATTTTTGTTTTCTTTTCACGTTTTTTAGGTATTTCTACGATAAGTACCCCATTTTTAAACGTAGCTTTAACAGTTTCAGGGTCTATTTTTATTGGGAGAGATATTTTCTTCCTGAACTTGTTAACCTCAACCTTCCTTCCAAAGCCTTCAAATGATGACCAGTAAACTTTTCTGTTCATCGTTGCTATTATCTCAAGTTCGTTTTCTTTTGCGTATATTTCTATCTGGTTCTTATCTGTAATAAATGGCAAGTCCATCGTTATTATGTAGCTATCAGATGTTTCGTAAATTTCGCTTAAAGGTTCTACGTTGTCTATCATTTTAATCACCTGTACATGGAAGGTACTGCTTCCATTTTATTCTGAGTAGCCTTTGCTGACAGATCTTTCAGGTTAAGCCTTATTTCATCGGCTTTCTCGAGCAGTTCTTGAACATCAATCTTCATATCAAGCAATTTTGAAAGCGCTTCTAATGCTGAAGCTGCGGCTCCTGGATCAGGATATGTCGGAAAACTTTCAGCGATTATTGCATAAGCATCTATGTTTCTATCTTTGAGCAGAGATAATAGCTCAGCAAAAATTCCCGCTAAATAACCTTCTTCAAGCGGCTTTATTCCTTTTTCTTTTAGAATTTCCAGTCCTTTTTCTGAATTTGAGACGCCAACGACTTCGGGCTTTTGGATTTCTATTCTCCTTTGAGTTGGATAGCCGTTTATCGAGACAGCAAATGATACTCTTTTCTCGTAAAGCCAATCTGCTATTGTTCTTGACAGGTTCTTAACAATGGATGCAGGCACTGGCACTTCTGAAGTTATTATCAGAAGTTTGCCGTCAGAATAGGCCGCCATGGGTTCTTGAATAATACCCATCTTTACGCTCTGGATAGGCGGCAGAGCAACGCTTTTAAAGTAAGCTACGGGCTTCATATGCATTTTTTCTATCAGATGAAAAGAGGAGATAACGCCAACCAGGCCAATGTCTGGAAGTCCCTCGATAGCTATAAGGTTTGGAGGAAGAGGTTCAAGCTCCACTACATCTACATCGTAATATTCAAGATGCACAACCATATGTTAATTATTTATTGGCTAAAATTTAAGCTTTTAATTTTTTCATTATGCTCATTGAACTTTAAGATCTGGATTTAAGATTTAAGACTTTACAAAACGAACGAAAGCCCCGCCTCTTCTAGAGGCGGGGATGCTGAACTATTCCGTCTTTGCTAACGTGTTTTCTCATGAAAAAGGCTAAAGTATTTATATACTTTAATTAGGATAAAATAACAGAAAGCATGCGACGGTCAAATACAGTACGCCTCATTGCAGGAAAGAAAACAAAAGCTAAACTAACGGTTCTCGGAAAGGCATTCGTTGATTGCTGGAACGAGTTAATAAGTTAAGGCTTGAGCAATACAAAAAGCACAAGCCTGTAGATTTCGCAAAAACAGAAAAAGTCGTTTATGAAAAATACAAGGCTGTATTGCATGGGGCAAACGTGGAGCAAATAACACGAAAGAACGCATCCGCATGGAAATCTTTCTTTACGCTTAGCAAAAAGAAGAAAGAAGGGGAATTGCCTAAGTGGATGAAGCCAAAGCCTCCTCACAAAAAGAGAGATGATTTGTTTTTGTTGATAAGAAATGACAGGTACAAGATTGAAGGAAACGAAATATATCTTTTGGACTTTAACCTAAGGCTCAAGTTCACGGAAAGCTCAAGTGGGTTGGCAAGCAGGGAACTCTTGAAATATATTATGATAGCACAAGGAGGAAGTGGTACGCAAGGATTCCTATGACTATTAAATTGGATAATAAACCAAAAGGCAAAATGAAGGCAGGCATAGACCTCGGCATTGCAAACCTAGCAACTGTTGCTGTTGATGACGGCTCGTGGATGCTTTTTAAGGGCGGTTCAGTGCTATCTGAATTTAAGAGGATAACAAAGCGAATTTCAATAGAAGAAAAGAAGCTTGCAAGACACGGCCTTAAAAACTAGCAGGAAGCTTGAAAAACTTTACAAAAAGCGTTCTCTTTTGTTGAAGAACGCTAGGGAAGGACTAGCGAGGGAAATCGTAGAATCCCTTTATGATAAAGGTATAGGGGAAATATACATTGGCTACCCAAAGGGCATAGCTCAGGATAAAGGAAACGAAAGGAATACAAACTTCTGGAGCTATTCTGCAATAATAAAGCGGATCAAGAATGTTGCACAAGAATACGGAATAAAGGTCAAGCTTGTGGATGAAGAAAATACATCAAAAACGTGTTCCCTGTGTGGGGAAATACATGAAGACGGAAGGATTAAGAGAGGCTTGTTCAAGTGTCCTCACACAGGGAAGGTAATAAACGCTGATCTGAACGGGGCAATAAACATTCTACATATCCCCGAGTCCGTTGAGGATAGGGGTAAATGGTTGAAGGCACAGACCGTGGTCTATCGCTGGACAAGCGGAGCGGGGTGGGTAAATACCACTAGCTATGAAGCGATGAAGATGAAGGCGGTAAACCACAAACCTATAATCCGCCTTGAAGGAACCATCGCCTTTTAAGGCGGGGAGGATGTCAACGCAGGATAGCTATTAAAAAAGCAAACATTAGAACACTTACCAAAATCCAGTCAACAGGCTTCATCTTAAAATCATGAAAGTATGTCCTTTTTTTGTTAGCCCTAAAACCCCTTATGTCTGCAGATAAAGCAATGTTTTGGGAAGACCTCAGAACATCTATTACAAAATCCGCTATTATAATTCCAGTGCTGTAAACATAGATCCATAGCCTTTTTAAAAAAGATCTAAATGGCAAAAAGTTAAGCCCGCCTATAAAACCTCTGCTTCTTAAAACTTCGGTTAAGGATGAAAAAGCATCTAAAACCTTTGGTATCGATATCAGCGCAAGAGTCATGGCAAAAGCAAGCTCATAAGGAATCTTAGATTTAACCATGCTTGTAAGTAAATCAGATGGCGATGACGTAAAAACAAGAATGAAAACTGAGGCCACTTCAAGAGCTGCTGGTACAGATATCATCAATCCAAATAATAAGCCAATCAAAGAAATACCCCTTATGCCCATTGAAGATGGTATTAAAGCGATTAAAAGCTGTCCTTTCAGTCTTCTGAACCCGGAAAACGTTATGCTGTCTACCCAAGCCGAAGGTATTACTATAGATAGCATTAAAAGAATTACAAACCTTAGGTTTTTTGCGGGATTTGTCATGAACAGATAAAGAAACAAGGTAAACGCTAGCAGAATTACCCCTACATAAAATCCAAATGCGCTGGCGAGCGCCGGGATTGCTATAGCATAGAGAAGCTTAACTCGCGGATCCAGCTTGTAAAGGAATGTTCTACCTTCCGAATAAGCGAATATTGACGCATAGCCTTTAAATCCTATGGCTTTCCATAAAATAACGAAAGCTATAATCGGTCCAATTAAAATTAGAATTATTGCAATCAGTGTTGATAAGATAATTGGTAAATGAATCAATAGCACTTATCTGTCGCCTCTGTTTGCAATTTTTATTATAATAAAAACTCGCTTAAAAATAATTCTATGCCCACGATGTTAGCCAAATAAGCTCACCTCCTAAGGTATCATTTTTGTGCCTTTATGAAACCTGAACAAATTATAAAAAGTTAAGAAGAGATTTGGCATTGAGTTCAAAGCGTGTATGTGAAGCTTTTTAGCGTTAATGTTAAGGTAGCGGAAATCCCTTCCGCAAGATTCAATTAAAACTTTTTTCTGATAAAATGGACGACAAACCTCGCCCTTTAGGGCGTGAAGGAGGTCAGTTATGACAAATTATTATCTTAACTTTTATCACGATACAAGTACTAGCAAAAGAAAGAGATAAATTTATAAGCAGTTACCATATATTCATCATGGTTTTGGAGGTGAAATTGTAAAAATGGCTGATGCTACTGCTATTCCAGCGGTTACTTCAACAGGGCAACCGGTACTTATCCTTAAAGAAGGAACAACAGAGAGAAAAGGAAAGGAAGCGCAGAGAAACAATTTCGAGGCGGTTAAAATAGTTAAAGATATAGTAAAAACTTCTTTGGGGCCAAAAGGAATGGATAAAATGCTCGTGGACAGTCTGGGGGATGTAACTGTAACAAACGATGGAGCAACAATATTAAAAGAAATGGACATCCAGCATCCGGCGGCAAAAATGATGGTAGAAATAGCAAAGGCTACCGATAACGAAGTAGGAGACGGCACTACATCAACTGTTGTTCTGGCAGGCTATCTAATAGAAAAGGCGGAAGAGCTTATCGACAAAGGTATCCATCCAACTATAATAATAGATGGTTATATGAAAGCATCTCAGGAAGCCCTAAAAATTCTCAAAAACGTGGCAGAAAAGGTAAATCCTGATGATAAAGAGATTTTAAAGAAAATAGCAAAAACTACGCTTTCAACAAAGATGGTTTCTAGCGAAGCAGAATACTTGGCTGATCTTGTTGTTAATGCAGTTTTGCAGGTTGCAGATAAGGTTAATGGAGGGTATAAAGTAGATATAGAAAACGTTAAGGTGGAGAAAAAACCTGGAGCTTCTATTACAAACACACAGCTCATAAAAGGCGTTGTAATTGACAAAGAAGTCGTTCACGCAAGCATGCCAAAGTCAGTGAGAAACGCAAAGATTGCTTTGCTTAACGCTCCTCTTGAAATAGAAAAGACAGAGATAGACGCAAAGATAAATATAACTGATCCAGAACAGATGAAGGCGTTCTTGGATGAAGAAACGAAGATACTAAAGCAGATGGTTGAAAAGATAAAATCGGTAGGCGCAAACGTAGTTCTATGCCAGAAAGGAATTGACGACATGGCACAGCATTACCTTGCTAAGGAAGGAATCCTTGCCGTAAGAAGAATCAAGATGAGCGACATGGATAAGCTATCAAGAGCTACAGGAGGTAGAATAGTTACCAGCATTGATGATCTGTCATCAGAAGATCTAGGATATGCAGAGCTTGTTGAAGAAAGAAAGATAGAAGAGGATAAGTGGGTGTTTGTAGAAGGATGCAAGAACCCAAAGGCGGTAAGCATCCTTATCAGGGGTGGCGCTCAGAGAGTTGTAGATGAAGCTGAAAGATCTATTCACGATGCTCTAATGACAGTCAAGGACGTTCTAGAAAGACCTTTAATAGTTGCCGGCGGAGGATCAGCTGAGATAGAAGTTGCAACACAATTAAGGAAGTGGGCTCAGACTCTTGAAGGAAGAGTTCAGCTCGCAGCCCTTGCATTTACAGAGGCACTTGAAAACCTTGCGCTAACGCTTGCAGAGAATGCAGGTTTAGAACCGCTTGACATTTTACCTGAATTACAGGCAGCTCATCAGAAGGGCGATAAATGGGCAGGAATCAACGTGTTGAAGGGAAAAGTAGAAAACATGATGCAGAACAACGTAATAGAGCCTGAAATAGTTAAAGAACAGATAATAAAGGCCGCGACAGAAGCCGCTAGCATGATAATAAAAATAGACGATCTTATAGCTGCAAGCAAACCCTCCGAAAAAGAAACGCCAAAACCTTCTTCTGAATAAATTTATAAAGAATAAATCTTTTTTATAGTTTCTTTACCAAATTTTTCTTTTATGCTGTTGCTGATTCCTATGAAATTTTTTTCATAAACTTTCAGTATCTCTATAAAATTAACTGCGTTTTCATCTGAAAATTTTGAAAGCTCATACATATTTGACATATATATTAATTTATTGGAAAACGCATCAAAGTTGCCAGGATTTTCTACGTTGTACTTTTTTGAAAGATACATAGCGGCTTCTTGAAGGTCTTTACACTTTACTTTTTGTTTTAGATAAAGAGATTCGGAAAACGGATTTTGCCCTGCAAGAGCGCAAACTTTGTAATTATGAAGGTCTATAAGAGCTTGAGTCGCTAGATTATAACCAGCGTGTTTGATTATTTCTGTTATTTCTGTTTTTTCAAATGCAAATTCTAGCAAGCCTAGATCTTTAGTATTTTGCCATATTTCCATTGGAAACTTGATCTGTAAATCAAGCGTATAGTTGCCCAGTTTTATTTTGTTGAGGTCGTTGGCGTTTTCTACCTTTTTTAAAGCATCCTCAACGAGAGGCTTTGCCTCATACGTGTAATAATGAGGACTGTGCCCAGTTATGCTTTTTAAAACAGCGTTTTTTAAATTTTCTAGCGCTAGAGCGTTAAGCTCTCCTAAAGCTTTAGGTGTTTCTTTTGAAAGTTCATAAGCAAATCTACCCACCAGTTCTTTAAAGTATTCTTCGATCGTGCTTGCCTGTATAGGATAGTTTATTTTTCTGGCAATTCTATCTAGCAGTTCCTTTTCACTTCCTAATTCTACATATCTTTCAGTTTCGCTTAAAGAAGGCAGTTTAGAAAGAAAAGCCCTTGACCTAGAAATAGCATAAAGGACGTTACCCTTCAATTTTCTTCTCTAACTCTTGTTTAACCGCATCTTTTAAAATTTCCCAATTGTTTTTAAACACTGATTCTATATGTTGTACCTCTGTTTCATACTTTTTTCTTATATCTTCACACTCTTTTTCTATTACAGGTTTCGATTCTTCTATTATCCTTTTTGCTTCAGCTTTTTTAACATCAAGGTACTTACTTTTAGCATCATCGCCAAGTTTTTTAGCATAATTTTTTAGTTCATCAGCATATATGGCTGTTTTGTTCTGTAGTTCATCTAATCTCCGATTAACCTCTTTAACATAATTTAAAAGTTCATCAGCCTGCATCATGTTAGTTATCTATTAAATGATATAAATTTATTATGCTCCCAGTAATTAAAATATACTTATGCCACTTGAGCGCGAGGTAAAGCTCAAGGTTCCAGAAAATGTTGATTTAGAAAGTTTTCTGTTAAGAAACGGGGGATTTATCTTAAAGAAAGAAAAACAGATAGACATTTATTTGGACTTTGATGATTTTAAAATTAAAAAATCGGGTTCAGCGCTTAGAATAAGATTTTCAGGCTATGATTGTTTTTTGACGTTTAAAGGTCCTCAGATAGAGGACATTGTTAAAAACAGAGAGGAATATGAAGTTAAGGTTTCTGATGGTGAACAGTTGCTTAAAATTCTAAAATTTATGGGACTTAATGAGAAGCTTAGAATAGCAAAAGAAAGAGCAACTATCAGATATGAAGATTTAAGCTTTGAAATCGACACGGTTGAGGGGCTCGGAAAATTTGTAGAGATTGAGATTAAATCCGATGAGGAGATACAAAAAGTAAAAACGATAATTGAAAAAGCAGGTATCACGTGGAACCCAATATTAAAGAGTTATGCCGATCTTATCTCAGAAAAATAATATTTAAAGTTTGTTAGAAATGTTTATATATATGGTATATACATATTTTTGTGAGGCAATTTTAATATGTCGTACAAAAGGGTTTCTCCGTCAGATATAGATAATATTGATAGATGTCCAAGGTGTGGTTCAAAGGATTTGCTTATGGATGTCAACACCGGAGAAATAGTTTGCGCAAACTGCGGATATGTTATAAAAGAAAAGGTAGAAGATCTGAAGCCTGAATGGAGAGCTTTTTCAAAAGAGGAAAAAGAGGACAGGAGTAGAGCAGGAATACCTTTATCGATAGCCATGCACGACATGGGACTTTCAACGGTAATGGATCAGTCCGATAAAGACGCTTCTGGTAAATCGCTCACAGGGTTTAACAAGAGCACCTTTGACAGGCTAAGAATGTGGGACAGCAGGAGCCAGATCCACGAACCTGCAGAAAGAAACCTAAGGCAGGCATTTAATGAGCTTGACAGGCTAGCTGATAAGCTCAGCGTTTCAGAGAACGTTGTTGAAAGGGCAGCATATATATACAGAAAGGCGCTTGAAAAAGGCCTGGTAAGAGGAAGAAGTATAAGTGCTCTCATAGCGGCATCCCTTTACGCTGCATGCAGAGCCCTTGAGATACCAAGGACATTAAAGGACATAGCAGCTGTCTCAAGTATTAAGAAAAAGGACATAGCAAGGTGCTACAGGCTAATCCTGAGAGAGCTTGATATCAAGATGCCGATAATAGACCCTATAAAATCTGTTAGCAGGATAGCAGCAAAAGCAGGACTCAGTGAGAAAACCACAAGAAAAGCTATCGAGATAATCAAAAAGGCCATGCAGTCCGGCATATCAGCTGGAAAAGATCCTATGGGTCTTGCAGCAGCAGCGCTTTATGTAGCATGCGTTCTGGAAGGAGAAAACAAGACACAAAAGGACATAGCAGAGGCAGCCGGGGTAACAGAAGTAACGATAAGAAACAGGTATAAGGGGCTCAAGGCAACGCTTAATTTGCCTGAACTCTGAAATTTTTATTAAGATTTCCACAAAATTTAAATTTTTATTTTTATTATCCTCTTACTGTATGCAAAAATCTTTAAAAATAGACGAGAAAGATATTAAAATTTTAAGCGAACTTACTCGTGATGCAAGTCAAAGCATCCCTAAACTCAGCAAAAAGCTAAACCTTGATCCAAGCGTCGTATATTCAAGGATAAGAAGGCTCCAGAAGCTGGGTTATATACAGGGTTTTACAACGGTTGTAAACGAAGAACTGCTAGGATGGAAAGTTTTAGCCATAATAGGAATAAACGCTGAATCGAAGAAAAGAGATCTTGTTTATGAAACGCTATATAAGATGCCAGAAGTCAGAACAGTGATAGAAGTTACAGGAAGATATGACTTTCTGGTTTTTCTTAAAGCAAAGTCAATAGAGGACCTCCATTCGCTTATAACAGATAAAGTAGGGGCCATCGACGGTGTTACGTACACAGAAACGTTTATTTCGTTAAGATCGAAAGCTAAGACTTTTGAACTGCTGATATAAAAGCTGATGAAAGGACACCTTTTAATAAAGTCAAAAAGCAAAGAGGAGGCTTTGTGTTTAAGCAGATTTCTTAAAGACAAGAGCAACATTTATGATAAATACTTGATTATTGCTCCTGATGACCTTAACTCTATCGAGGAATACAGAAATCTTTGTGGCGTTGAAAAATTATATTTTACATTTAGATTTGTTTCTACTAAAGATTTAGCTCTTTACATAGAAAAAAACAGAAAAGGAAAGGTAATTAATTTTGTTCTAGAAGGCGGTTCTCAAAAAGATCTTTATCAGTTGATAGACGATTTTTTGCACGCTTCTAAAAATGGGCGAATTAGCGAAGTTAAACCTGAAGAAGTTTATAAAATAATCAAGGTCGGAAAATTTTTTCATTTGGTTCTACATGAATCGGAAGGACCAGGCGGAATATGCGTAAACGATGGAGAAGCCACAGTTTTTGTTGACGGCAGCTACGAAAGCTATGTTCTGGCGTATAAATTTCTTCGTTACGGAAAAAACGTTACAATAATTATACCATATAACAAGGATAAAAACGCTTTAAAAACTGTTGTAACGTCTTTGTATAAGATTTTAAAAAGCTGTAAAAACAGGGCGGTCAATCTATACATCTTTGACTTAAATAATGGGGCCGATAGCTCCAGTAAAGTCAGCTTCCCTTTACCAATATTTTTACCAAAAGGAAACATTTACAACGATAAAGTTGTGAGCATTCCAGCTGAGCTGTTAAGAGATTTTAAAATTCCCGTAGCAGTAAAAGATGTTAACACAATAATAAATTATAATAAGTTTTTAAATTTTAATTTTAAAGAACTGATTCAAATAACAGATCTTCAAAACAAATCTTATCATGAAGCTTTGGATGCTATATTAAGAAGCATTTGATCAGCAATCTTTAAAAAGAGTCTTAAAATCGTCTGAGAAAAGTTTATATAGGATGTTAGATCCAATTAAATACGAATGAACACAAAATATTTGTATTTGTTCATGGCATTAATTGCCCTAGGATTTTCAGTAAGCCCTGCAGTTGCGCAGTCTCCAATGCTGGCTCCTACACAGGTACATACTCATGGACCTTTGATAAATACACTGGTTTTTAACGTATATACAAGCGACCAAAACGCATTTCTGGCTTTAACATCAGGGCAGATTCAGGCTATGGAGTGGACCTTAACTCCAAGCATGTATATCACAGCGCAAGCAACTAACAACGTATACACAAACCTTACTTTATCTTATGCATTTGACGGTATAGCTTTCAACTGCCTGATGTATCCTTACAGCAACGTTTACTTTAGAATGGCAATAGCTGACCTGGTAGATTACTCATACCTTCAATCTCTTTATGGTGTTGAAGCGGTTGCTGAGCCTTATATATACGAGCCAACCCTCTTCTCTCCACCTTATGCTAGTACATACTGGTACGATCCTCAACTGCCATATCC
>OFEH01000143.1_pt1 | contig 29256 bp, 34 predicted proteins | sample 1521031 | NCBI WGS metagenome assembly OFEH01 (sample SAMN05518350, study PRJEB24110) | hypersaline lake metagenome | isolation source: Grendel Spring, Yellowstone National Park, Wyoming, USA | place: USA:Grendel Spring, Yellowstone National Park, Wyoming, USA | collected 2011-11-16
GGCCCTCGCCAAGACCGAGGAGGAGAGGAGGTGGCTCGTGTCGAAGGCCGTGCCGCGGGTGCCGACGACGAGGATGAAGGAGCTGTCCCGCCTGCTGAAGGCGGCTGGGCATGAGGGCATTACTTTTGTGACAGATAAGGCGCTCGATCTGCACGACTACCAGTACCACGGGCCGGATCCAGACGCCGTTTTGTCTAAATACACGACGAGGGGGTCGGCCGCCGCAGACGTGGTTGAGCTGCTGCAGGAGCTGGCCAGGCGCGTCGAGGCGCTTAGAGGACGCGTCAAGTGGACGGAGGAGCTGGAAAAAGCGCTGGAAGAGGTGAAAAGGGCCTTGGCGCGTTAGTCCTCCAGCGCCCTCCTGACGGCCTCCCTGTGTATGGGCGTCTGCCACGCCACGTGTTTGCCTATGCCCAGCTCCGGATCCCTCTCGGGGGGCGGCTGGTCGACCCAGAAGTGGGGATCCCGCTCGTACATGTTATATACGACCAGGTTTTTCGCGATAAGCTCGTCCAGCAGTTCTTGCGGCGCGCCGCGGCCCCAAAGCGCCTCCGGGTCGTCGACGGCCTCCCCCAGCCACCTCCCCCAACGCCTGGCGAAATCCGCAGTCAACTCCTTAGTCCCTACGACCCCCTCGACCACCTTCTCCACGTCCCATCTCTTCACATAGAGCTCGCGGAGCATGTAGGGATTCCCGCCTGTCCAACGCCAGACCTCGTCGAGCGAGGGCTTGGGGCCAGGTAGCTTCTCGTATAGTCGCTGGAAGCCCTCCCTCGGCATGTTCCACATGGGCACGAGCTCGGCCCATCTATGTCTTCCAATTTCGCGTCTGCTGATGCCTTCGCTGGTGGCGACAAGTACGACGATTCTTTCGTACCTATATACAGGGTGCTCAATCGTGTTTAGCAGCCCCTTCACGTAGGCGGCGGCCTTATCCAGCCCTATTGCTTGGAACACGTCGTCGGCAATTATGGCGACCTTCCGCCTCCTCTTCTTAAGGATCTCCCTCACCAAGTCGAAGACGGCCATGGCGAGACGGCCCCACCTCCCGTCCTCCAGAGTCTTGCGCACGAGGTCGGCGAAGAGCGTCTTGACGTCTGGGTCGTCCACCTCCGCCGAGAAGGCCCGGTCGAGGGGATGGAGGTAGAAGACGTCGTACCCCAGCTCCCTCAGCGCCGCGGCTGCCTGCCGCAGGAAGGCGGTCTTGCCGCATCCCTCCGGGCCGAATACGACGACGGGGGCCCACGTGCCCCTCTCCGCCCACTCCGCGACCTGCGCCAGGGCGCGGTCCCTGTCCGTGAACTCCGTCTCCACGCCAGGCGCAAATTCAAGCCTGATCCTCTCCACGTCCCAGCCAATATCTAGAATTAAAACTTCGACCATCCAAGACAAAACCCCTCAACCGCGCCGCAGATCGCCGCGCATAGGCAAATACGCAGACCCAAGCCGACGCCACCCAACCCGCCCCCGACGCCGCGCGGATCCCCACAGCTACCCCCAACACGTCACGCCTCGCCGGCAGGCATAGCCCCCAGCCCGCCCCATCGCACCCGAGACGGACGGCAGATCCCCCAGACATCCTGCATCGCCTCTGCTCAGAAGGCGGAACGCAGACCGCCGCGGCCTGGATCTCTAGGAGCCGCACGGCAACCGACACCGCGGCCCGGCTGGATATGGCTCCCTAAAGAGGACGGAGGCGGCGGAATACGTAGTTTCGAGGCGGCTTGGCGGGTGGATGCGGCTAATGCATGAGGTAGGCGGCTAGGTGGAAGAGGCCTTGAGCGTCGAGGCGAGCTTCGGCGCGGTGGGCATTACAGGTAAGACACTTAAGCCGGCGCTCCTCAGCTTCCATGGTCGTCGAGGCGGTGGAGCGTCCTCTGCCCAAGCCCTCCGACGAGGGCTATGTGGAGGCTAGGCTCCTCGAGGCCCTGGCCGAGGCGGGGCTTGCGCTTGAGTTCCTCGGGCGCGGCTTGACGAGAAACGCCGCTGGAAAGGCCTTTCAAGCATGGAGGGCCCTTCTCGCCGCCTTGCTACGGCTCGAGCTGGGGAGGCTGAAGACGCTCGTCAAGACCGATGAGGAGAGGCGTTGGCTCGAATCGACGGCCGTGCCCAGAGTTCCGACGGGGAGGATGAAGACTCTAGCCCGCCTCCTCGAGGAGGCGGGCCATGGGGGCATGTCGCTCTGGGTGGCGGTCGTCCTCGACCTCCACGACTACCAGTACCACGGGCTTGACCTAAGCGGCGAACTCTCTAAATACGCGACCAGAGAGGACGCGGTAGCCGACGTAACGTCGGTATTAGAGGAACTGACGAGGCGCGCGGAGGCGCTGAGGGGGCGCATCAAGTGGAGCGGCGAGCTGGAGAGGGCCCTTGAGGAGCTGAAGCGAGCGCTGACGAGGCGCGCACAGTAGAAATATCTAGTTGGCGAGCGGACTCCCCATGGCCATCGAGGCCATAGAAAAGCCGCTTCCCAAGCCTACCGACGCTACGTATGTAGAAGCCCGGCTTCTTGAGGCGCTTGTGGAGGCCCGTCTCGCTTTCCGTCTCCTGGAGGAGCTAACCCGCAACGCCGCGGGGAAGGCCTTCCAGGCATGGAAGGCGCTTCTCGCCGCTTTGTTGCGGCTCGAGCTCGACAGGCTCAAGGCCTTGAAGACATAGGAGGAAAGGCGTTGGCTCGAATCTGCCGCGGCGCCTGGAGTGCCGACGGCCAAGATGAAGCCCCTGGCTGGGCTTCTGGAGGTTGCGGGCCACGGCGGCTTAGCTCTGCGGACTGGAAATGTGCTGTTGCTACACGGCTACCAGTACCATGGCCCCGACCCGGGCGGCGAGCTGTCCAAATACGCCGCGCGGGAGGACGCGGCGGCCGACATAGCGGCCGCGGCGCAGGAGGCGGCGAGGCGCGTGGAGCCGCTGAGGGGACGCATCAAGCGGGGCGGAGGGCTCGAACGCGCGCTGGAGGAGGTGGGGCGGGCCTCGGGCCGTTGAGCATCCGCTCCTCAGCCCGTCCAGCCCCCTGCGCAGCGACGCCCGCCGCGGCGGCTGTCTAGGTCTCGGCGTAGCCGCGGGGGCGCCTTCCCTCTCCGCCCGGCGGCGCCGGCTAGAGGCCGGGGGCCTCAGCATTGGGGCAACGGGCCTTCTAGCTTGCATAAAAGCGGCTGGAAGTAGGGGCGGGAGAACGCGACGGATCCCCCCGACGCCTTGGCGGCGACGTCGACGGCCGAGGCGAGCCCTAGGCTTCTAGCGCCCGAGAGGACGGCCGCGACCCCTGCCTTGGACAGCACGGCGAGCTTCTTGGCGTTCAGCGACGCGGCGTGCGGGGCGCCGTAGGCGAAGGCCTCCGCCTCAATCCCGTCGTAGAAGACCACCTCCGCCCCCACCTCCTCCACCCGCTGGACCAAGTCGTAGATATGCCGACCGTACGTCTTGGGGTCCGCCGAGAGCACGTCCACAACGGCCCCGGCCGCCTTGGGGGCGGCGCCTCTGTAGGTCCTGAACAGCACCTTCACGCCGGATCTGGCCAGCGCCGCCGCCCAGCCCGCCGCCAGCGCCGCGGCCTCCGGGCCCCCGACCACCAAGGCCGACCTGGCCCCCTCTAGATACTCGTCGAGCTTGGGGACCCCCGGGGCGAGCCTGGAGGGGGCCTCCCGGGGCGCCGGGGACAGCTCGTCCAGGAAGACCAGGCCGCGGCCCTCCACTATCTCGAACTCCTTGACGTACCCGGCCGGCCCTCCCCTGGACTTCTCCACGTAGGCGCGCCTGACGGCGACGCCCCTCGGCGTGATCTCCAGCGACAGCCTCACCAGGTTGTCGGCTATATGGCCCAGCGCCCCGACGGGCTCCTCCGACACTATGACGGCGTCTATCCCGGCGAACTTGAAGGCGCGGTATATCAGGTTGGTCACGTTGGCCCTCACGTCGATCCCCTGGAGCTGAGTTATGGAGTCCAGCACCAGGAGGTTGGGCGGGCTGTGCGAGACTATGTGCGACAGCTGGTTGAAGGTGGACGTGGGGTCCGTCAGCACTGCCTCCCACACCTCCGCCCCGCTCAAGTCGTAGCCCAGCCTAGCCATGGCGTCCACGAGGGTCTGCCTATCCTCGTAGAAGGTCGCCCAGAGGACCCTCTCGCCCGCCGAAAGGCGCCTGTGCGCCATACGGGCCGCGAAGACGGTCTTACCAGCCCCCGGCCGCCCATAGACGGCGGTGATGCCAGCAAAATCCATATAAAGAAAAAAGCAGGTTATTAAATAAATAACTATTTAAGATTAAGAAACTACAGTTGCTATAAACGGGAATGTAGTGCCAGCAGTAGTCACCAATTGGCCCGACAGCTGCGTGCCCACTGCAGCGCTAATGCCACTACATGTAGTATCTATTGTTATTGTCTGATTGCTTATTGGTACCACTGTAGTAGTAATAGTATTACCTTCTGAAACAGGAACAATAACAGTATATGGAGGGGCACCGCACTGTTTGCCGTTTAGATATATAGCGGATATTCCTACATTGCTGACTGGGCCTGGGTTGACTACCGTGATATTAAGTGTAGACTTAGTGCTATTATACACAGCTGATACTATCTGTAGCTTGGGGCTGCTCGATGTGGACGCTAGGAACGTCGTGTACATGTACCAGCCTACCGCTACCGCTATCACTATTATTATCGCCAGCAGTATCGCCAGCTCGATCGATGTTAGGCCTTTCATAGGCGTAGAGTACCTCTTTACTTATAAATTTTGCGTTGCGCCGAGGCGGATTAACGGAGGCGGGTCTAGGCGTACAAGGCCGTTCTCGACGGGCCGCCTTGGTCTATCCACAAGGTTCCGGCCCGCGCGCCGTGTGGGGCCTTTCGGGTCGGCTTGTCGGCGCCGCAGGCGGCGTCTCTCCGCATCGTCGATGCGTCCCGAGGCGTTGCGCGACGCCGTGACGGGGGCCGCTCGGCGGCGCCGTCCGTTGGACTGCCTTCGGCGAGCTGCTCCGTGGGCTGGGCGTCGCCGTGGCGGGCTGGGCGGCGGCCGTGCGTCTCCGGCCGTCGTCTTCGTGATGTCGACAGGCGGGGATGTGGGCGGCCTCTCCTCCTCCGATCGGGCACGTCGGCAAGGCCGGAGTCCTCGAGGCCCCAGGGCTCTGGCGTTTCGGGCCTGCGCGACGCGGAGATCCTAGGCCGTGCACCGACCGGGGAGAGATGCCGAACGGCTTGCTATATATTGCACGCTGAAGACTATAGAGGTACTTCGGAGAGGGCTGGAGAGGGGGACTGCCGACGTCGGCCCGTCTATACGCTGGTGAGCTGGAAGAGCTTTACCGACACAGCTTAAAGGGGCTGTTTTCGAAGGTCGAAAGGCTCAGCGACTCTACAGAGGGGGCCTTGTCGGCGGTCGGGGAGGGGGGATCGCCCGGCTCGGCCTCGACGCGGCCGCCGTGGCGCCTCTGCTGGTTGCCCCGCGACGCGCGTCTATTGGCCGGCCCTGCCCTCAGAGAAGTCTTGGGCCAACGGCAAAAACGCAGACGCCCTTAGGGCCTGGGAGGGGGTCTGGCTGGGGGTCCGACTGCGGCGGTGAGGGGCTCCGTCGGAAGGCTCTCCGCCGCGTCGGCGGATGTCGAGGATCGCCGGCCTGGCGGGGGTGGGGGCGTTAGGTGATCCAGACGTTGGCCCTTCTTAGGTGCTCCACGAAGTCCTCCAGCCCCAGCCCGGAGATCCTCTGGGATAGGCGCAGGTCGCCCGTCTCTATGAACAGCTTGACGGCCGCCTTTATGCGCGGCGGCAGCGAGTCTATGTATTTCCAGTCGGCCTCCCTCCTCCTCAACTCCCTGGCCTCTTGCTCGCGCTCTGCGAGCTCCCGTAGCTTCTCCACCTCTCGACATCTCTCTGGGGGAATTTATGCCTTGTCTCTTCTTGATAGACGTAGATTACGTCGTCCGGGACGAGCCCTCTGCGCCGTAGTTCCCACAGCACCTCGTAGGCCCGCCACACCCTGGCCGTGGTGTAGAGGAATTGGGCGGCGTAGGCGGCTCCGTTTTCCGACAGAGCCACGTAGCCTCTGTCCTCGGCCACGGCTATGCAGTAGGCCTCGGGGAAGTCGAGGCCGCGGGCGGGTCCGCGTCGGCTGAGCTCCACCAGCCTCAAGGCCCGGTCGCGGTATTCGGGCAGGAGGGGGAACAGCGACATGTGTCCGGAGGCCAGGCGGTCGGCTATCCACGTGAGGGTCCTCTCGCTCTGCACCTCGTTCAGCACGTCCTCGGGTATCCACACCGTGTCGAACACGCGGAACAGGAGGTCCCTGAGGGAGAACCTGGCCCAGTCTATCAGAAAGGAGGTGTCCGCTACGGCCATCAATTCACGTGGGGTATCCTCGCCTTGATGCGGAGCTCGTTGAACTCATCCGCCTTCAGACCTGCGATTTTGGCGGCGACGTAGAGGTCCCCCGTCTCTATGTAGAAGATCAACGCGGCCCTCAGTCTGGGGGGCAGCGAGTCTATGTATTTCCAGTCGGCCTCCCTCCTCCTCAACTCCCTGGCCTCCCTCTCGCGCTCCGCGAAGATCTCGGCCACGGGATTTGGGACGCATGGAAATAAATGTAGCGGCCGTCGCGGCCTCTTCGGCGCCTGGGCCGGGGGCCTCGCGCCGCGCGTAGTCGGCGCCTCGGGCCTGTCAGGGCGGCTGGTGCAGGGCTACGACGTTGGCGTATGGATGCGCCACGTCTCTGAACTTGACGTAGTGCCTCTTGTCGGTGTAGTGTATCGGCACGGCTATCTTGGGCCTCAGCAACATGACGGCGTCCGCCGCCTCCTCGGGCGTCATGACGGAGCCTCCCCCTACGGGGGCCAGGAGCACGTCCACGTCCCTGACCTCCGCGACCTCTCTGACCAGGTCGGTGTCGCCCATGTGGTACAGCCTGACCCCGCCGGCCTCCACCACGTAGCCGACCCCGAAGCCCTTGGGGTGTATGGGCCTGCCGTCCTTAGCCTTGGTTATGTTGTAGGCGTGGACCGCCGACACTCTGAAGGGCCCTAGCTCCAGGACGTCCCCCGGCTTCACTATCGTCCCGCCGAATGGGGAATAGAACGCGTCCACCCCTCCTGGGAAGTGCCCCCCGTGGCTGTGGGTGTAGAGCAGATAGTCGCAGCCCGCCGTGTTCAACGCGTCTATGCAGAGGGTTTTGCCCGAGCTTCTCACGGCTGCCCCGGCCGCTCCGCCCGCCCTCCACAGATCCACCCCCCTGAACCTCAACATATCCTGGGCACGAGGTCGCCTCTGGGCGCCTCCAGGATCCTGAGCCCGCCCACCACAGTCTTGAGGAGGACGTATCCCCTATACTTCTCCGCCTCCTTCACCTCGCCTATCGCGGCGGCGTTCTCGAAGCCGAGCCTCCTCATGTGCTCCACCACCTCGTCGGCTACGTCGGGATCCACGGCCAACACGGCCGCGCCCTCGCTGGCGAGGGCCAGGGGGTCTATGCCGAGCATGTTGGCGTAGGCCGCCACCTGCGGCCTGATGGGCACGGCCGCCTCCTCCACCACTATAACGGTCCCCGACGCCTTGGCCCAGTCGTTTAGGACCATGGCGAGCCCTCCCCTCGTGGGGTCGCGCGCCGCGTGTATGCGCTCGCCGTATTTCTCCACCAGGGGGATCATGAGCTTGGTCAAGGGCCTTACGTCGCTCGTGAGGCCTCCGCCGGCGCCCTCCTCCGCTATGCCCATCTGCCTGGCCAGTATCACGGCGCCGTGGTCGCCGAGGAAGCCGCTCACGACGATCCTATCGCCCGGCTTCGGCCTGTCGACGATGGGCCTCTCCGCGACGCCGATTCCCACAGTCGCGATCGCGATCTTGTCCAGCTGGCCCTTGGGCATCACCTTGAAGTCCCCGCCTATCAACGCCACGCCCTCCTCCCGTAGCACCCGCAGCATCGAGTCCACGATTCTGCGGAGGTCCTCCATGGGGAACCCCTCCTCCACCACTATGGCGTCCAGCATGGCGATGGGCCTCCCGCCCATCATGAGGACGTCGTTTATGCTACCGGACGCCGCCAGAACGCCGATGTCGCCGCCGGGGAAGAAAGGCGGATTGACCGTGTAGGAGTCTATCGTGACCACTAGATAGCGCCCGTCGCCGATGGGGATCGCCGCGGCGTCGTCGGGGAAATCTATGCCGACCCCGCCCTCGACCCGCTTCAGCCTCTCCTCGAGGCGCGAGAAGACGAGGGCCTCCAGGATCTGGGACGTCTCGACGCCCCCCGAGCCGTGCGCGAGTCTGACCACGCCCTCCATGGCCTCGGGTGAGGCCTTCCTTAAATTTGTTTCGCGGCCCTCCGCGCCGCCTTAGCGGCGGGGCCCCGATCCCCGAGCGGCGGGCAGTTGAGGTGGAGCGGCGGCCGGCTCATCTGAGCCTACGCGCCACCTCCTCGACCCAGCCGCGCAGCGGGCCGTCCGCCGCGGCCCCCCTCCAGAGATACGCCTTCAACGCGGCTCTGAGCTCGGGCTTCGGCGCGTCGGGCATCGCCTCCAGGGCTACTATCTTGGCGGGCTCCGCTATAGCGCCCACGTACTCTCTGATCCTCCTCCTCAGCTCGTCGGGCTGGACGTCGCCCGCCACCACGACCACAGGCGTCTCGAATTTCTGGAGGTCGCGCACGCCGAAGGCCACGGCCCTCTTGACGCCCGGCGCGGCCTCCGCGGCCCTCTCCAAGGCCTCCGGCGTTATGCGGTAGCCGTTCACCTTCATCACCGTATCGGACCTCCCCAGAGGGAATATGTTCATGTCGTCGGCCATGACCGCGTAGTCGCCAGCGTAGTAGACGCCGCCTCTCCACCTCTCGGCATACCACCGCGGGTATTGGACGGGCATCGCGGGCCAAGGCGACTTCACGACCAGCTGGCCTGGCCTCCCCCTCACGGGGTTCCCCTCCCCGTCGACCACATCGATGTGGAAGCCCGGCATCGGGGGGCCGGCCGAGCCCGGCGCGATGGGGACGAAGGTGTAGTTGGGCAGGCTCCCCGTGGCGAACGTGCCCAGCTCGGTCTGTATGAACATGTGGATGACGGGTATCCTCCCGCTGAGCTTCTCGGGAAGGGAGTCTATGGAGGGGACCGTGCCCGTGCCGACCAGGTGGTACGCCCACTTCCAGTACTTGACCTCCATGGGCTCGGCCGTGGTCAATATGAGCTTGAGCGTGTCCAGGTTGTGCTCCCTGAGCATCTCCGGGTCCTGCCTCGACAGGACCCTCAGGGCGCCCGCCGTGGTCAAAAACACCGTCACCGCGTAGTCCTCCATTATGCTCCACCAGACGTCCCAGCCGGGGTAGTCGGGCCCTCCCTCGTAGATCACCACGGCGGATCCCACCATAAACGGGCCGAAGAGGACGTAGGTAACGCCTGTTATCCACCCCGGCAGAACCGTGCAGAAGTAGGTGTCGCGGGGCCTGAGGCCTATCCACCTCGTCGTTGCGTAGGTCTGCGTCAGGTAGCCGCCGGCTCCGTGGACCACGAGGCCCAGCCCCCCGTCGTAGCCCACATGTAGGCCGAAGAGGGGATGTGCGGACTCCACCACGGCCTCCTCGGCGGGCTCCGGCCTCACGTCCCCGAGGCGGTGGTCCCTCCCCTCGACGAGCCCCACGTCCACTCCCATCCTCTCCACCACCAAGACCTTCGGCTTCCATTTGGCCAGCCCCAACGCCTTGTCCACTGCCTCCTTCACCTTAATCGGCCTCCCCCTCCGCGGAAAGGCGTCCACGGTCACCAACAGCCTAGGCCTCGTGTCGTCTACACGCGCCGCGAGGTCGCCGTAGCCGAAGCCCGTGAAGACCGGCTCTATGGGGGCGCCCAGCCGCACGGCCGCGAGCATCAACGCCACCACCTCCGGCGTCGGCGGGGCGTAGAACACAACCCAATCCCCCCTCCCCACACCCAACGCCTTGAGGACGCCTGAATACGACTTGGCCATGGCGTCTAGGTCCGAATAGGTGAAGACCCTCGTCACCCCCTCCCCCCTCCAGATCAAGGCGGGCTTCTCCCAGATCCAGGTCCCCTCGTGCCTCCCCACGACGTTGCGGTACGGGCTCAAGAGGCCGTCCGGGAACCACTTGACTGCCGGCGGCTCCCCCTCCAGGGCCTTGGTCCACCGCCTCTCCCACAGCAGCTGGGCCGCCTCGCCGGCCCAGAACTCCGGAGTTAGGCTCTCCCTGTAGATCCGCGCGTATTGGGCAGGGGATATGGCCTTGTACTTAAAGAGAGGGGGGACCACGCGCTCCTCGCTGTAGACCTCCCTCAGGAGGTCCTCCATGCCCGCTCCCCCGCGGCCTCAGAGGCCTTCGACCATCCGCCTAACGACATCGGCGACGGGGCCTCGGTACTCGTGGATCCTCCCGACGTAGTCCTCCAGGGAGGGGTCTATCGGCGCCTCGTGGACGGGCGCCCCGACGCTCTCGGCGAGCCTCCTGGCATCCTCGCCGCGGCCGAACGGGTAGATCCTCGATCCGCCGCAGTCGACGTAGGCCATGTTGAGCACCACCGCCGCCGGCCTCTTGCCCATCTCCGCGAGGTACTCGGCCAGGTGCTTGACGACGCCGTAGGAGGCCCTGGAGGGCGTGGCGACCAGCACTGGGAGGAAGTCCGCGACCCTGCCTAGGGCCAACAGCTCCTCGCCCATGCCCGGCGGCATGTCCACGACGACCGGGTCCGAGTCGCCGAGCTTCGCGAAGGCCAGAAGCGCCTCGACGGCCCCCGCCTGCCCGTAGCCGGGCAGGACCACGTATCTATCCCCCACTATGCCCCCCAGCGAGAACACCTTGACTCCCCCCGCCTCCAGCGGCTCTATCCCCTCCTTGCCGACCTCGTGCAGCCTCCCCGACAGCCCGAAGAGCCTCGGCGCGGACATGCCCTCTAGGTCGAGATCCACGAGGGCCGAGCCCGGCCTGGCGAGCGCCGCCAGAGCCGCCACTACGCTCTTCCCCACGCCGCCCTTCCCGCTCATCACGGCGACGACCCTCCTCCGCCTCAGCCTCTCCCTGGCGATCTCCAAGAGGGGCCTCATGCCGTCTCCACCTCGTCCACCTTTATGGAGAGCTCCGCCTCGATGTCGTGGGAGCCGCATCTAGGGCATTTGACGAACGTAGGGAGGAGCTCCGGGATCAGATGCAGGGGGTACTCCTCGCCGTACTGCCCCATCAACCGCCCTATCTGCGCGTCGACCTCCTCCTGCCCGAACTCGTAGCCGCACGCCCTACAGCGATACCGCGGAGATCTGACCTTGACGTCCAGCCTGGCTCCCTCCAGCCTGGACTCCCTCTTGAGGGCGTCGAAGGCCTCGGTTAGTATGGACACGTCGAGCTGTGCCGGCGACGGGACCGAGAGGACGACGCGTCTGATCTGCACGCCCCTCTCGAGGGCCCAGCGGTCGAGGGTCTGCACCAAGGACAGCGCCAGGGACCACTCGTGCATATGTTGGCCCGAGCCGTGTTTAAAAAGGGATTTTCCGCGTTGCCGAAAACAGCGGCCCCTACCCCTCGGCGAGGTGGGGTATGTTGACCACCCTCAGATGCTTGAGCCCCCTCCCTATCCTCGATATCCTGGTCACCAGCTCCCTTATCCTATCGCTGTCGCCCAGCGCGTGGATCACCTCTAGGCAGTTCCTATCGTCTAGATGGATGTGGGTGGACGCCCTAATCACGTCCCTGAACTCATGCTGAACCTCGGTCACGTTCTTGGCCACTTCCCCCACTTCGTGGTCGTAGACGTAGACTATTATGGAGGCCATAGGCCTCTGGACCATCTCCGAGATCTTCTCGGCCACTATGGAGGCGATGAACCGCGACCTGTTGGTCTCGCCGACCATGGACATGGCATTTTCAATTTCCCTATACAGCTTGTCGTCGAGAGCCAGACTGATCCTTTTCATATAATCGAGAAATACCTTAAATAAAAGCAGTAGCTCCCGGCTGTGTTCAGGATGGACGACGGCATAACTCCGAGGGATTTGAAGATAGACATGATAAGGGAGGGCCTCAAGGGCATTAGGAAGAGGTATCTGGAGTGCCTCGCCTCGAAGAAGAGGGAGGTCTGCTACGCCGTGGCGGCGAACGAGCTCATGTCCATGTTCGGCTCGCTCATGCCCCGCGTGATACACGATCCGGAAGTGAGGTATTACATACTCTACGGCGTAGACCAACTGCTCGTCTACGACGCCGACATGGACAGGCTGAGGCTTACGACCATAGAGGAGGTCGCTAACATTGTATTTAATTCTACATAAAAACTAAACTTTAACATTTTTAAAACTACAATTATGAAAATTATAAATATACATTCTCTTTTAAATATCATATCTAAGTCATCATAATTTATACTAATAATTCTATTTTAAGTTGAAAAAGAAGTAGAAATGCTAAGAAAAGAATAAAAGGGGTAATAAAGTTGTCCTATATGCCGTTCGGCCGGATCCTTATCGCCTCTATAGGGTATTTTTTGAAACGCGACTGCTCCATAGGCTACGAGGCGGGCCGTATATTGAGGGAGAAGGGGTACGAGGTGGTCGAGCTATCGGGCGACGTCTTCGCCATGGTCGACGAGCTGAGGAGCCGTCCCCACGACGTGTTGATACTAATCGGCACGATCCAGAGAGGACGCCCGCCGGGGACTATAGACGTTTACGAATTCCGCCCCCAGGGCTTCAAGGACAGTCTGGAGGCGGCGGACGCGTTGCGCCCGTCGCTGGAGGGCCGTATATCGCTTCAAGACCTCCTGACCGGGCTCAGCGTTTTGGGCCCCACGGCGCGGAGGACGTATGTGGTGGATTGCGAGCCGCCCGTCCCGGAGCCGGGCATAGGGCTGTCGCCAGAGGGGGAGAGGTGTGCGGAGCGCATGGCCGAGAAGGTCGTCGAGTTGCTGGGCCATGTGTAGGCGGCTGGAGGAGAGGGAGCTGGAGGTCTTAAGGGCCGCGCTCGCCTCGCCTAGGTTCTACCATATCTACAAGTCGACGTCGATACCTCTGGCCACTACGTGGAGGATCGTCCGCCGCCTCGCCGAGCGCGGCTATATGGAGTATCACGGCGGCCGCGTGAGGATGACGGAGGCGGGCCTCATCTTGTTGGCTCTGCACGACGACGTTGCGCTTAATATATTGGCCAGGAAATACGGCGTCTCCGCGGCCGCGATGCGGGGGTACCTCGATTTCGTCTGCAGGAGGCTGGGCGACGCGGATCTCCCGATTGGGTCTCTCGCCGATACCGTGGGCTTGGTTGGGCTGGAGGCCCTGAAGGAGCTGCGGGGCACCTCCGTCGAGGGGCTGGCGGTCGATCTGCTGTTCCGGTTCTGTAGAGACTGCGTTGTGGAGATCGACGGATCTGCGTTCATCCTAGGCGGTGGAGGCATCGTGGCGGCGCGTTGCAAGCTCTGTGGGGATACGTGCCTCAGGCTCTATCCCGAGTGCCCCCACGCCAAGGCGTTTTTCAGGTCTTTGAAAACGCATTTTTTAAGAGTTGCCAAGAGCAACCACAATGCGGATAAAAAGGCGTGATTTCCTGAAAGCCTCGGCGCTGGCCTCTGCCCTAGCTGCGTTGAACTGGAGCGCCTTGACGAAGGCCGCAGGCGAGGCCATAAGGAGCGGCGACATAGGCGTGGTCTGGCTCGAGGCGCAGGACTGCGCCGGCAACACCACGTCGGTAATTCAAGCCACCGACCCCTCGTTGGTCGACGTGCTGCTGGGCACCACGCCGCTGGTCGGCCCCGGCACCGTCAGACTCATCTTCCACGAGACCGTCATGGCCCAGTGGGGCGCCTACCACGTGACGTCGTCGGCCGACGTAAACAACGACGCGTATCTAGCCTCCATAGTGTCGCAACAGCCGCCTCCCGGCAACGCCGACGCCATACTCACCGATCTGGCCAACGGCGAATACGGTCAATACGTCCTAGTCCTCGAGGGGAGCTTTCCGCAGGAGTTCGACATATCGGGCTCCAACATAGGCGCCGAGGGCGGGTATTACTGCAAGATAGGCCAGCTCACCTGCACCGAATGGCTCAAGAAGCTCCTCCCCAACGCCGTCGCCGTCGTCGCGGTGGGCAACTGCGCCACCTATGGAGGCATCCCGGCCAACAAGGTGTTGGAGCCTCCGCCCGGCTTCCAGTACGCCACTTGGTCCCAATCGCCGACGGGCGCCATAGGCTTCTTCGACGACCCGATCAGGGGGATAAAGGGCGCGATACACCAGAGCTATTTCCAGCCTGAGGTGGAGCCCTTCCGCAAGTATATAGACGAGGGCGGCGTGCCCGACCTCAAGACCGTGAAGCCCGCCGTGGCCGTCCCCGGCTGTCCCGCCAACGGAAACGGCATCATGCGCACGTTGGCGTTGTTGGTCCTCGTGGCGGCCGGATATCTGGACATCAGCGTGTTGCGCCGCGAGACCTTCCTCGACGAATACGCCAGGCCCAACTTCATCTTCCAGCTGACGACGCACGAGCAGTGCCCCAGAGCGGCTTGGTACGCCGCAGGCGACTTCAGGTCGTACCCCGGAGCGGGCGACGGCAAATGCCTATACGCCGTGGGCTGCAAGGGCCCCGTCTCGCACTGTCCGTGGAACAAGGTGGGTTGGGTGGACGGCGTCGGAGGGCCCACAAGAACGGGAGGAGTGTGCATAGGCTGCACCCAGCCCGGCTTCACGGACGCCTTCGAGCCGTTCTACGCCAAGCTGCCCTACGCGCCCATAGGCGTCGACACGCTCACCAAGGTGGCGGTGGCCTCGGCCGCGGCCATAGCTGGCGCCGGCGTTATAGGCGGCGTGTGGGCCTCCGCCAAGGCTAGGGCGGAGAAGAAGGGCGGCGAGAAGGCCGAGGAGAAGAAATGACGTGGAGCGGCAGAGTAATAGGTAGCCTTATCGCCACGGCGATAACGGTAGGCCTGACCTGGGTCGTCGAATATTTCCTGGTCCTCCCCTCTCTCCTCGAGACCTGGCCGCAGTTCTGGTCCTACGTGGCCGCCTACGGGATTAGGGTCTTCGACCTGCAGTTCGAGCTCTTGTTCTGGAGCCTCGCCTTCGATCTGCTCATAACGTTTATCGTGATATACGGCTCCTACTGGGTGCTGGGCCACTTCGCCGTCTACGCCGCCAACTATCAACGCTATAGGCAGCTTATGGACACGCCGAAGGTGCAGAGGTGGTCCGTCATGCAGAGGGTGCAGCACATAACCATGTTCGTGACGCTTGTGTTGACCGCGTTTACGGGCTTCGTGACCATGTTCGCGAACAATCCCCAGTGGCACCAATGGTATATACCAGGCGTGTACAACGCAGCGGCTTCGCCGCCCTACTTCCTCTGGCCGGCCCAGACAGGCCCCGTCCAGTGGATGATAATAATCCACGTATGGAGCGGCATAGCCATGGGCGTCCTCGTCATAGCCCACTTCGCCTACTACGGAACCCGCGTCCTGATAGACATAATCAGGAGGAGGCCCGTGATGGAGAGGTGGCCCCTTCTGAGGCTCTGGACTTGGGGCTTCGTGAAGTATCTCGTCCACAGATCCATATGGCTGGCTAAGCCCAGCTGGAAGGTGCCCCAATGGGTCCATAAATACGACGCGGAGCAGCTCTTCGAGTACTGGGGCGTCTACTGGGGTATAATCATACTGGGCATACCGGGCGCGTTGATGGCGATATACGGGCCCTCGGCCTTCGACGGGCTGGCCTTCTTGTTCCACACGAAGGAGGCCGTGTTGGCGGTCTCCTTCCTGTTGTTGGTGCATCTAACGTACACGCACTTCATGCCGCACATATTCCCCTACAACAGGATGTTCCACGAGGGGAAGATCCCGTCGGGCATAGCGAGGGAGGAGCATCCGCTCTGGAGTATACAAACCTCTCAAACCCAATAACTTTTTCACGGGCTTGGAAACAGGTTTTTTAACAAGCCGAAGGCGACATCCATATGTCTACGATAAAGCTCTGGATAGACCCCATAACCCGTATAGAGGGGCACCTCGCGCTCTACGCCGAGATAGACAGCGCGGCTAGGGCCGTCTCCAACGCCTATACGACCGTCATGATGTTCCGCGGCTTCGAGGTTTTCCTGAGGGGGAGGCCGCCGGAGGACGCCATACACATAACCTCCAGGACCTGCGGAGTCTGCGGCGCCGCCCACGCCAACGCCTCCACGCGGGCCTGCGACGTCGCGGCCGGCATGACCCCGCTCCCCATGGGCAACGTCTTGAGGAACATGGCCTACGCCATGACTGACTACACCTACGACCACTCCATAATACTCAACATGCTCGAGGGGCCCGATTACAGCGAGGCCATAGTCAGCAAGCTGACGCCCTCGGTGTGGCAGACGGCGCAACAGACCCCCGCCAACTACTCCAGCATACACGGCTACCGCACTATCGCCGACATAATGAGGGACTTGAACCCAATACAGGGGAGGATATGGCAGTTGACGGTGAAGCATCAACGCATTGCGAGGGAAGCCGGCGTGTTGATCTACGGCAGACACTCGCACCCCTCCACGTTGATACCCGGCGGCATATCGACCGACATAACCCTCCTGGCTTCGTTGCTCCAGGAGTACTACACCCGCCTCTCCCTCCTCACGGCATGGGTCAAGTTCGTCTGGGCCATATGGCAGGACCTCTACGAGTTCTTCAGGGACCACGTCTCCACCCCCGACGGCCAGAGCTACGCGTTGACGCAGGGCAAGACCCACGATCCGCCCGTGTTGTTGGCGAGCGGCTGGTCGGACGACCCGGAGGTGTATAGCGATATATACGACGAGGCCGGCGGCGATTGGGTGAAGCTCTACTCCCTATTGGACAATGCGTATAACGCCAGGTGGGAGAAGCCGGGATTCGCCATAGGCCACGAAATATATAGCCCCAACCCCACCGAGATCCAGCTGGGCTACCTCGAGTTCGCCGACTCCTCCTTCTACGAAGACTGGGTGAAGGCCGACGTGGCTCCTCCGTACGGCTGGCTCAAGGAGGATCCCTTGGGGAGGCCGTTGGCGTACGGCAACGACCCGCTCTTCAAGTACCACATGTGGAATAGGACCACCATCCCGAAGCCCGGCGCGATAAACTTCGCCGATAAGTACACCTGGGCCGCGGAGCCCAGGCTCCTGTTGAAGGACGGCAGAATAGCGCCTATAGAGACGGGGCCCATAGCCCAGCTGTGGCTCGACACGTTGCACGCAGCCACGGTGCAGGTCGACAACCACAAGGCTTGGGAGTCCAACGGAAGCCAGTTGAAGGTCTATCTGCCGGGCGGCACGGTCAACCCCGACTTGCCCGAGGGGACCTACGGCGAATTGACGATTACGTGGAATCTGCCGAACTACTCCACCACCATGGAGAGGCTTCTGGCCAGGGCGGTCCACCTGGCGATGGCGGTCTCGTTGGCCTGGGCCAATCTGCTCTACGGCCTGAGTCTCGTCAACGCCGGCAAGACCCAGACCTCGAGGCCGTGGTCCTTCGGGAGATGGCCCTCGTTCAGCTACAGCTTCGGCTGGTGGCAAGTGCCTAGAGGCAACTGCATGCATTGGCTGGTCCAACAGAACGGGAGGATCGCCAACTACCAGTACGAGGCCCCCACGACGCCCAACGTCAGTCCGCAGAACTCGAGATGCACAGATCCGTGGAAGGGGCAGTGCAGAGGTCCCTTCGAGATGTCTGTCGTCAACAGCAAGGTCACCGAGGAGGTTCCGCCGGACCAGTGGACAGGCCTCGACTTCGTCAGGGCGATCCGCAGCTTCGACCCCTGCCTCGCCTGCGCCGTGCATTTCGAGGCCAAGGGAGAGGGCGGCCGCGTCTACAACGTAATCGAGAAGGTTATATGGAACGCCTGCTCGTTGTAGGGCTGGGGAATCCCATATACGGCGACGACGGCCTCGGCTCCTGCCTCGCCCAATACCTCTCTCTTTTCAACCCCTTCGTCCTCGACGGCAACGCCCACGGCATAGGGATACTCGGCAATCTGGCCGACTACGACGTCCTGGTGTTCATCGACGTGGACGCGAATCTGCCGCCAGGCGCCGTGGCGGTGGAGAGGATAGAGGGGTCCCTCACGGTGTCCGAGACGAGGCTTGTGGACGCCCATAGGACGCCGCCGTCTCTCCTGGTGGGCTACCTGAGGGCCATGGGCAAAAACCCCAAGGCTTATCTGATAGCGGTGGGCCCCAAGAGCCTCGAGCCGTTGGCGCCGGCGTCGCGCGAGGCGGTGGAGGCGGCCCCCGCGGCGGTCTCCGAGTTGAAGAGAAAGGTGGCGGAATTCGGCTACGAGCTGAAGGTGGAGGGAGATGTTAAAAAGGGCGTTGAGGAGTGTTATAAACGTGTCCTCCGTACGTGACCTCGCGGAGCTCCTGAAGGCCCTCGGGGAGCTGAAGAGGGCTGTCGTGGATCCCTTCTTGAAGCCGCTGGAGGAGCTGAGGGCCTCTCTGGTTAGGCCCGTGGTGGAGCCCTTGGAGGGCGAGCTCAAGAGGGCTCTGGGCTCGGCGCTTTACGGCAGCTTGACGGACCTCGGCAGAGCCAAGGAGCTCTCGGGCGGAAGCCTCGAGGATCTCCGCGAGAGCGTCAAGAAACATTTCGGGACATGATCTACGGCATATCCTACGTCTATTGGCTGGTCTACGGCTCCAGCCTGGACCTCCCCGCCATTTTGGGGAGGCTCGTGGGGCTCGGCTACGAGATCGGCCGCGCGGGCTACAGGGAGGGCGCGGTCTATCTGGACCCCCTCCCCGGCGGCTACGCCGCAAGGAGGGTCTACGAGGAGGGGATCGTCTACCTCCTGGCGGATCTACAGAGGGGGGCTCTGGGAGTCTTCAGCGAGGGCTACGGCCTGCTCAACAGAGGGATCGCCGACGTGTCCAGGGCGTTGATGGAGCTGTCGATGCCCGAGCCTCCGAGGGCCGAGCTACACGTCTCCTTCGGCCTCGCCGGCGAGGACTGCAGGAAGGAGAAGGTGTCGATATCGGGCATAGAGTTCGTGAGGACGGGCTTGGTCCTCATGAGCGGCGAGCCTCAAGGGGGCGAGGGCATATACGTCTCGGTGACGCCTGTGGGGACGGGCCGATATATGGCCTACCTGGTGGTGGGCGGCGGATGGCAATACGTGTTGTCCCACATGAAGAGGATAGGGGATCTCTTGAACTCTCTAGTGGGCTATTTCGTCTGCGGCGGCGCCGGTTTTTCAGGCATTTGAAAAAGATATTTTTTTAGTGGACGCGGGACGCCCCATGGCTTGCGTCTCGACGCCTCAGGATTTTCCCGTAGCGCCTACGCTCGACTGTTGGAAATGCCCAGTGATGAAGAGGGAGATGGAGGCCCTGGAGCTCGCCTTCAGGCGCAAGACCTCGATAACCTCGACCCTCCTCCACAACATCGAGAAGTACTCGCGGGAGTTGAGGGAGAGGGACGGGCGGTACGTCTACAAGGTCATGGACTTCTGCGGGACGCACGAGTGGACCATCGTGCACTTCGGCTTGAGGAGCCTCCTGGAGAAGGCGGGAGCCCGGAACGTGGAGCTGGTCGCCGGGCCCGGTTGCCCCGTGTGCGTAACGCCGTCGTACTACATAGAGCACTCCATAAAGCTGGCTCTCGAAGGCGTCGTGGTCTACACCTACGGCGACGTCTTTAAGGTCCCCGCGCTTAGGCCCGTCAAGGGCGCTCGGTCGCTGGCGGAGGCCAAGGCGCTCGGCGGCGATGTGCGCGTAGTCCACTCCTTCCTCCACGCCGTGATAGACGCGAGGAAGCACAACAAGGACTCCCTCTTCGTGGGCATAGGCTTCGAGACGGTCGCGCCCGGCTATTCCGAGGCCGTACTCAAGGGCCTTGTGCCGGACCACCTAAAGCTGATGTCGCTCGTCAAGTTGACCCCGCCGGCCATGTTCTACACCCTGGAGGTGGTGAGGGAGAAGCCCACGGACTACCCCATCTCGGGCGTCATAGCGCCGGGCCACGTCTCGACGATAGTTGGCGGGAAGGCTTGGCAACCCGTGGCCGAGCAGTTCCAGATACCCGTCGTGGTGGCGGGCTTCGAGCCCAACGACGTGTTGGCGGCTGTAGCCGAGATATTGAGGCAGATGGCTAGGGGGGAGCACAAGGTGGTGATAGAATACACGAGGGCGGTGACTTGGGAGGGAGATTTAAAGGCCCAGTCCTCCATAAGGACCGTGTTCGAGACCGTGGACTCTGCCTGGAGGGGCATAGGCTATATCCCCAAGAGCGGCTTGGCCCTTAGGGAGGAGTTCAGGAGGCACGACGCCTTCGCCTACTTCGGGATATCCGACCTAACCCCCGAGACTTGGCGCTACGACCTCCCCGCCAATTGTAGATGCGCCGAGGTGACTCTAGGCAAGGCGAAGCCCACCGACTGCCCCCTGTTCATGAAGGCCTGCACTCCCGATAGGCCTATTGGGCCGTGTATGGTGTCCGTGGAAGGGACCTGCGCCATCTGGGCTCGCTTCGGCGGGGGCGGACTCGCCGATGAGATAGCGAGAGCCGTAGGCGTGTTTTAGCCATGTGCTGGGCCGTCCCCTCTGTGGTGACCAAGATCGAGGGCGGCATCGCCTGGGTCGATCCCGGCGACGGCGTGGAGAGGCCCGCGATAATAGGCATCGAGGAGTCCGCGCTACAGCCTGGGGATCTGGTGATGGTCCACGCGGGGGTCATCATAGCCAAGGTGGACCTCTCCACCTTGAAGGAGAGCGTCGAGATGTGGAAGCAGATGGCGAGGGAGCTCGCCGCCTCGACGGGGGAGGACCCGGAGGCCGCCGCCAGGATGATAGAGGAGGAGATGTGGCGCGTCGTGAAGATAGCCGAGGAGGCCAGGGGCGGCAGGAGGCAAGCCGTCAGGGAGCTCGCGTAGCGCTTACTCCATCAACGCGGCGTAGTAGATCTGCCCAAGGGCTATCCCGCCGTCTCCCGGCGGCGCCCTTCTTTGTTGCTTTAAGACGAAGCCGCAACCTTCGACCTCCTCGGCCACGGCAGACATGATTATGTCGTTGACGGCGGCTCCGCCGGATACCGCCACGGCCTTTGTCCCCCTTCTCTCGGCAACTTCGCAGGCCCATCTGCCGAGGATCGAGCCGAGCTTGTGCTGGGCCGTGTAGGCCAAATCTCTCGTCGGGGCGGATCCAATCCTCTCAACTATCTCGGTGAAGAGCTCCACTTGATCCTCAGCGTCTAGGGAGAGGAGTCTCCCGCCCCTCGCGGCGGCTTCCAGCTTTATGGCGGGCTCCCCCTCGTACGTCCTCTCCTGTGCGATGCCCAACGCCACGGCTACGGCGTCGAGGAACCTCCCGGCGCTTGAGGTGTATATCCTGGGATTTTTCAACTCCCTCTCCACAATGGCGAGCTCGGCGGCGCCGCCGGGCAGCGCCTCGGCGAGGCTGTCGGGGATCTCCCCCAGGGCGGCGTGGAAATACGCGGCGGCCATTCTGCCAGGCCTCAACGCGGCGAGGTCGCCTCCAGGCATCGGGACGTAGGGGAGGTGCCTCTCCCTGACGAAGCGGGCCCCCTCCACGAACAAGACCTCTCCGCCCCAAGCCATCCCGTCGGTCCCGTACCCCACGCCGTCTATGGCGATGGCCACGAAGGGCTCGTCGAGCCCCGCGTCGGCTGCGGCCGACAGGGCGTGGGCGTGGTGGTGTTGCACTGTATACGCCTCGGCGCCCAGCCCGTCCCTCCAGTCTAGGCAGAGCCTCGTGCTGTTGTAGGCGGGGTTCGCGTCGCAGATCAGCACGAAGTCCTTAAGCTTGTACGCCTCGAGGAACCACCGCAACTCTCTATCCAGATCTTGCAACGCGTCGAAGCTGTCCAGATCGCCTATGTATTGGGTCAAGACGGCCTTGTCATCGAAGGCCACGCCCCCCGCCGTCTGTAGATCCGCGCCGAAGGCGACAGCCGGCCTCCTCAGCCTCCGGGGTATTCTGATCCACGCAGGGGCGTAGCCCCTGGACCTTCTGAGAAAGACCGGGGCCCCCCTGGTGAATCTGACCACGCTGTCGTCGACTCTATGGACTATCTCAAGGTCGTGGTCGAGGACGTAGTCCACGACATTCCCCAGCCTCGAGAGGACGCAGCTAAGGCTCGTGCACATGGGCTCTCCGTGCACGTTGCCGCTTGTGGCTATGGCGAATTTGTCCTCGGTCCTAGATAGGAGGAGGTACTGGAGCGCCGTGTAGGGGAGGAAGACGCCCTCCTTGTCGAGGCCCGGGGAGACCAGGGGAGAGACGGGGCTGTCCTCCCTCTTGGGCAGAAGCACTATGGGCCTCTGGGGCGAGGTCAAAAGCTCGGCGGCCTCCCCGTCCACCTCGGCCAGGGCCTTGGCCACGTCTAGGTTGAGGGCCATGACCGCGAAGGGCTGGCTCGGCCTCCTCTTTCTGCGCCTGAGCTCAGCCACGACGTCGTCCCTCCGGGCGTTGGCGAATACGTGATACCCCCCTATGCCCTTCACAGCCACGATACGCCCCCTATCTATCAACCGCGCAGCCTCCGCTACGGGGTCCTCTGCCGCGACGTCTCTGCCGTCTGCGCCCAAGAGCCTCGTCCTAGGCCCGTCGCGTCTACAGGATATGCCTTGGTAGAAAAACCTCCTGAGACCGCCCACGCGCGGGTTCGAGTACTCCTCTCTGCACTTGTCGCACATGGGGAACGCGGACCAGCTGGTGTTCTCCCTGTCGTAGGGCAGTCTGCGCATCACCGAGAAGCGGGGGCCGCAGAAGCTACAGCTGTTGAAGGGGTAAAGCCTCCTCCTCTCGTCGCCGCTCAGCACCTCGGCCAGACAGTCGTCGCATATGGCGAGGTCGGGCGGTATGTTGGAGAGGGCGAGGGACCGCTCCTCGCTCTTCAAGATCTCGAAGGCCCTGTGCCCCATCGGCCGGGCCTCCTCCACCAGAAGCTCCTCGAGGACTATGGCCCTGGGCCTCTCCCTCCTCAAAGCCTCGACGAAGGCGTCGGCGTTTTCGCCCTCGACGAATATCTCCACCTCGCCGCCGCCTAGGTTCCTCACGTAGCCCCCCACGCCGAGCCTATCCGCGAGAGTCTTCACGTACGGCCTAAATCCGACGCCTTGGACTATCCCCACGGCGTGTATCCTATAGGCCTTCATGGGCCTGCGCCTAGACGGCGCGTCGACGGCCTCGCCGAGCCCCCCGGCGCTATTTCGCTAAATACGCCGATTACCACAGGTTTTATTGGGCAGTTTATAGTTTATTATGGATTACGGGGCTATCCTCAAAATCATCCTGACGTGACAATAACGTCCCCGGTCTAGCGACGCCGGATTAGATCCAAGCCGAGACCGAGATACCGGTGATAGCCGTCAGCTACGGAGCCGTCGGCGGCATGAACTCCACGGAGCTGTTCTACGCTCTGAGAGCTGTGGGCATAGTTTCTGGGCGGAGAGCAGAGGGCCGAGGAGCTGATTAGCTACATTTAGCAGCATAGACGTGAAGATAGTTGCGGTTCTGTGGCTTATGCGTGATCTCTCGACGGAGGTCGCCGTGGCGGTCGTGCTACACGACTTAAGCGCGGCGTTAGATACGCCGACTACGCCATCTTCATGAAGAAAGGCGCTATCCACGCCGCAGGCCTGTGGAGAAAATCTTCGCCGAGGAGGCGATAGAGGAGGTCTACGACGTGCCTGCGAGGCGTTCCGGGAAAGAGACTTGTTCGAGTGGCGCAGTGGGCCCGCGCGTCCCGGCCCCCGGGCTACGCATACAGTGAGGCGCCGAGGGGACTCGGTTTTTCGTGTTAATTAAAACATATTTTTTAAATCCAGTAAATGTAATACTCCATGCATATACCCGATGGATATCTCGATCCCATCTCGGCGGGCGTTACGTGGGCCATAATGCTGGCCTACGGCTACTACGCCTATAGGCACAGCGAGCTGCAGAAATACATGGAGCTGGTGCTCTCCCTGGCCGCCGCGATTTTCGTCGCCCAGATGCTCAACTGGCCGATACCGGGCGGGACCTCCCTCCACATGGTGGGCGGGGCTCTGGCGGCGATACTGGTGGGCCCCTTCAACGCCTTCTTCGTCCTCCTATTGGTTCTGTTGGTGCAGGCGTTGGTGTTCCACGACGGAGGGGTAACAACGCTGGGGGCAAACGTGATAAACATGGGCGTCATAGCGCCTCTCGTGGGATACGCCGCGTACAAGGCGTTGAGGCCCCGCGTCGGCGTCTTTTGGTCGGCCTTCGTCGCCGGGTGGGCCAGCATAACCGTCGCGGGGACCGCCGCCGGCTTGGAGATAGGCCTATCCCCCTGGTTCCCCTACGGCTGGACCATCAGCGTCCCCGCGATGGCGGGCTGGCACGCGTTGCTGGGCCTCGTGGAGGGCGCCATAACCGGCTTCGTGGTGCTCTACCTCTCCAAGAGGGCCCCCGAGTACGTGAGGCTATGACGAGGAGGTTCCTCGCCCTCTTGATAGCCCTCGCGCTAATCTCGCCCGTCTTCGGCGTCTGGCTCGCCAACTTGATAAACTACCACGAGCCTCTCGACGTGGCTGCCGACCTCATAAATCAGGCCGCCAACCGCACGATCCTCAACGATACTAGGTACCAGATGAACTGGACGCCCTTCATAGACTACACAGTGCCGGGGCTTCCCGACTGGGCTGGCTATATAGTCTCGGCGTTTATAGGCCTCGCCATATACCTTGTGCTCTATATGGCGTTGGTGGGCAGGAGGGGCCGTGTTAAGAGAACTAGTTGAGGGGATAACGAAGGCGGTGGCGGCCTTCGAGAGGGTCCGCGAGACGCATCCCTCTCTCCCCTATTTTTTCACAGCGGCAGCCATCACGGCGGCCTTTCTGCCCGTCTGGATCTTGGCCCCCGCCTTCGTGGCAATCGGCGCCTTGGCGGCGTGGGGCGGGCGCGGCCTCAAGGAGTGGCTCGCGGTGGTGGGGACCTCCGCCTTCTTCGCGGCCATCGTGTCCCTACCCGCCGCGCTCGGCCTCCTTCCGGCCAAGGCCGACCTGGCCCTCTTCGTCTCGAGGGCCGTCTCATCCGCCGCCGTCTTCACCGGAGGTCTTCTCCACTGCGGCTGGGTCTGTTTCCTGGGGGCGTTTAGGCGCGTTCTGCCGCGGCCTATATACAGAATGTTGGAGCTGTTCCCGCCCTCAGTATACGCCTTGGGGAGGGCGGCGGTCGTCGTGGCGGCGGCCAGGGAGGCGCGGACGCCTCAGTTCGACAGGAGGGCATTCGCCGCGGCCATCGGCGATGTGCTGATATACGGCATAGAGAGGGGAAGGGCCTTGAGGATGGCGTATGAGGCGAGAAGTCCTTAGGGCGTCGGGTCTGGAGTTCGGATATTTCGGCGAGCCCGTGATTAGAGGCGTGGATCTGTCCGTGGGCGAAGGCGAGGTCGTGGCCATCTACGGCCCAACGGGCTCCGGCAAGACGACCCTCCTGCTCCTCCTGGCCGGGCTTCTGAAGCCGTGGAGAGGCGACGTGTACGTGATGGGGGAAAGGCTGGACGAGGGGAGTCTGCCCAAGGCCAGAAGGCTCATCGGCGTGTCCTTCCAGAATCCCGACGACATGTTCTTCAACGACACCGTGCTGGACGAGATCGCCTACACCCCAGCGAGGATATACGGGGCAGACGTCGGGCTCAAGGCGGCAAGGGCGATGGCCGAGAGGCTCGGCATTTCGCATCTCCTAGACAAGCCGCCCTACAAGCTCAGCGGAGGCCAGAAGAAGCTGGTTTCCTTGGCCGCCGCCACGGCGCACGAGCCGAGCCTGCTCCTGCTGGACGAGCCCACGACGTATCTAGACGAGGAGTCGACGGAGAGAGTGGTCGAGTTGCTCGAGGAGCTGAGACGCCGCGGATCGGCCGTGTTGGTGGCCACGCACGACATGGAGCTCATCTGTAGACTCGCCGACAGGTCCTACGCATTGGTCGGAGGGAGGCTGACAGACGGCGTGCCCAGCCCTAGACGGCCTCTATGCCTGTGCGGGGAGGCCAGCCTCAGATAGTCGAAATCCGTTGGTCAGGCTTTTCGCCGAGAGGGCCGCTGAGCGCGCCGACGGGTTGGGGACCGTCGACTGCCGCCTCTGCCTAGGCGGGGGTTACATCGTCATCGAGGGCGCCGGGGGAGGGCCCTCGGTTTCTTCCACATGCCCACGAGGATCTCCACGATGGGGAGGGCGAGGCCTTCCAAGCTTGAGGAGACGTTGGGAGGATGATGCAAAGCAGTGGCAGGAGAATTGGCGGCGGGAGGAGACGAGAGGCGTTGGCGGGAGAACGACAAGAAGCGGGAGGGGCAGTTTAGGTTAGCCAGATGGATGATAGCGGCTCTCTCCGAAATAGGGGATGCTCCTGGCGGCGGCTTTGGGTACTTCGCGGCTAGGGTCGTCAGGTCGGTCCTCAGGGAGAGAGGCGTCGGGTGCGATGCCCGCATCAACGTGACTCCGCCGGTGGACGGCTTCAAGGAGGTCGACCTCTTCTGCCCGTAGCTTCTGGTTGTAGGCGAGGTGTCCGTAGCCGTTAGGAGCGCGGAGAAGGCCGAGGGATCCTCTGGAGCAACCCAGGAAGTCGGTGGAGGCCGCCGAGAGGCTCACGGGGGCCAAGATATACATAAAGGCGATCGCCGTGGAGCTCGCGCCGAGGGATGCGGCGGAGCGTCTGAGGAAGGCCGCAGAGGAGGGGGGATATCGATCCTCGGCAGGGACTGCGAGCGTCTGCCCGCGGCGCGGGCCTAAAGCGGGCAAAGCTTTTAAACTGAGGAAAAGTAGGCGATGGGCCGCCTCTGGACTGGGGGCGGCGAGGCCGGAAGCGGGGTAGGCCAGCCAGGTAGGCCGCGGGGCTCATAAGGGGGCAACCCCTGTGAGACCCCGAGGTCCCCGGTTCAAATCCGGGCCCCGCTATTTCCTCGCTTCCAGTTTTATGGTCGGTCATTGGAAAAAATCGGGGTTTCTTTCGATAATTCTTCTTACAATTTCCCTCTCCCTTGGCGTGCCGCTTCTCATCTTTTCCATTAGGGACCGCATGGCGGCTTCTCTTAGTTGTTTGTTCTTCTTTATGTCGCCGAGCCCGACGTATATGTATTTCCTGTTCGACTTAACCACGTTCGGCCGCATTCCCAACGTCTCTAACGCGTTGGCCGCGGCTACTGCCTCCTCTGCGGTGTTGGCGTAGTAGGCGGCTATCAGCGTGCCGCCGTTGCCGCTTACCAGCGAAAACTTCATCGACGCCAAGACTCGATCCGGATCCTCCGAGCGGGGGTTTTTCACAGCCTCTCTGAGGATGTCTACAGACCTCTTCCTTGCGACCGCCTCTTTTATGTAGTTCCACTTGTGGCATTTCAACAGATCCAGCAACATGCCGTAGGGGCCGGCCGCCTCCGCCAAACGCATAAAGACGTCATGGCCCTTCGCGACGACCGCCTCGTAATCGCCAGTTGCTCTTCCTATTTTCCACGGCTCCTTGGCCGCAACTGCGATCTCGAACCGCCCAATTCTGCCCCACCGCGCCTTTCCATCTCCTAACCACATCGTCAGCAGAGGCGCCAATTCGCCTTGCCGGAGGCACGTAAGAACCATGCCTATCGCCTCCTCCTTTCGCCACTGTTGCCGCCAGCTCCTGGCAACCATGCTCAGCGTGACGCTGACGCCTTGACGCGTCAGGTTTACGGAGGCTGGAAATATGTAGATTTCTCCGGGCCGCGCCGCGGCCCAGGCGAACACCTGCCAGGGCTGCGTGGTCGCCATGAACGGCCGGCCCCTCTCATTCCCCTCGTCGCTCGCCCGCCACCCCATTTGTATCATTTCAAGCCTCTGGCGCGGCAACTTGAGGACATCGGGGAACCGTGCCGAGGCCGATACGCGGCGTATCGGCACCCTCATGACGTTCTTTGTAGCATACATCCACGTCCCGTCCGGTGCGAATAATTTGCCGCCCTCCAGCCTGTAGTTGCCCTCGGCGACGGCCTTATACAGCGCCGCCAGCTTCTCCCTGGCCTGCCTCTGCGCCTCCGTTAGCAGCGTCTTCACCGCGTCTCGGAAGTTTAGAAGCGTCCTCCTCTCCTCCTCTGTGAGCTGAAAGGTCTCGGCGATCTCCTGCGCCGCATATTCGACGTACAACCTCCACGCCGAGAAGACCCAATCCACAGGGCCGTGGAGCCTGCCGTTCTTCTCTACGGCCGCCAGAACCTCGTCAAGAACTGGCGGCTCGGCCGGCTTAAGCGCGAGTTCAAGGCGATATCTAACTTCATCGAATGAGATCTTCCACTCCATAATCTAGGTTAGGGAAGGCCGTTTTATTGATTCGATGCGCCGTCGCCTAGAGCGTGTCGTTACGGCGCCGGCAGGTTTCGGGTTGAACGCCGTCCGGGCCGCCTTCACGGCCGCGGGCCCTGTCCGCCCTCGGCCGCGCGCCTACAGGGGCAACTCAGAATTAATGCTCACAGGGGGCTAGCCCCCTGTGAGGATTGATCTGATGGCACTCCTGAAAGGAGGGAGATGAAGGAGAAGGAGGAAAAAGAGGATTGTTTCGTCCCCCTTACGAAGACCCCATCCTTTACGTCCGCAGGCCTTAGGGAGCTACCCCTTGTCCCTTTCCACGGCCTCCAGGGCCTTTCTATAGACCTCCCCGCCCCTCTCTTTCGCCCTCTGGAGCACGTGTTCCACGAACTCGACAGCGAGCCTCCTCCGCCCGCCGGGGCCGCGCGTAGACAGCCAGGCCGCGTAAGCCAAGCCCTCCCTGCGGATCAAGACGTAGCCAATCTTCCCGTCTTCCGGCATCTTGGCCGTGAAGTGGCGGCCCTCCATGAGGCCCATCTCCCTAAGCCGCCGGGCCTCCCGCTCTATGCTGTGGGGGTTTGTGGACTGATATCTGACCGCCAGCGTGTAGCCTATCAATCCCACGCTGTACTTGGGCCGGCCCTCCCTTATCGTGTGCCCCCTCTCCAGCTTCCTCAGCCAGCGCTCCGCCTTCTCCCTGTTCACCCAACCCATCGCGGCGGCCGCCTTGACGACCTTGGCGATGGCGTCCCTGAGCTCCTCGCGCCCGGCCGCGAGTATGTCGGTTGTGGCCACGACGTACCAAGCACCGCTACCCGCCATCCTCACCTCGGCGTCCACGCCCACAAGCCTCAGGAGTCGCGCCGCGAGCTCGGCGCGGCCCCGGTTCGACGAGTTGATTGGTCAAGGGGACTCTCTGCGGCGCTCACTAGGCGTCGCTTCCTGGACCTGTCGGCGAGATGCCGCGCCGTAGCCCTCTTGTCGTCAGCCCCGGCTAGCCGAGATCCCCTAGAGGAATATATAGTTGCGGCAGGG
>OFEH01000146.1_pt1 | contig 28861 bp, 23 predicted proteins | sample 1521031 | NCBI WGS metagenome assembly OFEH01 (sample SAMN05518350, study PRJEB24110) | hypersaline lake metagenome | isolation source: Grendel Spring, Yellowstone National Park, Wyoming, USA | place: USA:Grendel Spring, Yellowstone National Park, Wyoming, USA | collected 2011-11-16
CCGGCAGTTAAGCCCTTCTGCGCCGATGATACTGTGCTGGGCAAACGGCACGGGAAAGTAGGTCGCCCTCGGGGGTTTAAATTATCTAATTTTTATAATCTTTTTATAATATTGTATTATAATACTTTTGTGGAAGAAGATATAACAAAAAAGTTACAAGAGTTGCTTGATAATCAAAAAGCTATCATAGAACGTTTAAACAATTTAGAAAACTTTGCAGTAATAAATATAACACAGTTAAAAAACGATTTGTTTTTCCAGTCTTATCAGCAGTTTCATACGTTACAGCAAGGTATATACGCTATATCAAGAAAAATTAACTCGAACAAAAAACCAAGAGTCGTGTTCTTAATACATTATTTACAGGCTTTTTATAATATAGAAGATGTTTATTTTACTTTTAAAAACTGCGAAAAAGTGGATACAGTTGTAATAGCTATAAATAACAATTTTAAAGATGCAATGATAGCAGAAGGGGCTGATGAGATATCAAAAGAACTAACAATAAAGGGTATAGAGCATATAACTTTTAATATGGAAAATACTTACTATGCTCTTGATATTCTTTTAGTGTTAAATCCGGATTATATTTTCATACAAAGTCCTTGGGATAACGATAGGCCATTGGCTTTAAAAGTGCCATATGTCATGTTTGCAAAAATTTTATATGTTCCTTATTATCCAATTACACTGGTGGAGCATTTTAAACCAGAGCAAGACGATCTTCACTTTAATTCCTACGTTCATAATTTAGCTTATAGAATATATGTTCAAACGGATATGGATAAGAGTTATTTTGAAAAGTATCAGATATTAAAAGCCAAAAACGTTAAAGTTGTTGGTAGTACCAAGCTATACAAGTTAAGATATCTTAGGAAGAATAAACGAGGTGAAAAAGAGCCCTCTCAATATACTTTTACTTTGATATGGGCACCTCATCATAGCGTAGCTAAAAGATGGCTTGGCTTTGGAGTTTTTCATAAAATCTATCAAGATATGACAAGATTGGCAAAAGAAAATAAGGATATAAAAATTATTTTTAAACCACATCCATTTTTAAGAAGATCTTTGATGGAGCATAACATTATGCATAAGGAAGAATACGATAAATGGCTTGAAGAATTTAGTAATATGGAAAACGTTGAAATCTACACTGGGGGAGATTATTTTTCTATATTTTCTGAATCCGATGCTATGCTCACAGATGGACTTTCGTTTTTGGTGGAGTATCCTGTGGCCACTGGGAAACCTCTTATATTTTTTGACTCAAAAGCTCACCAGCCATTAAATCAAATAGGCGAATTAGCTTTAGAATACGCTTACAAGGTGGATAGTTTTGAAGATTTTAAGAGTATATTAGATCATTTGATTAAAAGCAAACAAAACAAAACTAAAGACAACATGTATGAAAAACGTATTGAAATACTTGAGGAAATGGAAAGGCTTTTAATACCAGATAAAAACCCAGCCGAAGCTATACTTGAGGATGTGTTAGAAGATTGGTATGGTTAAGGTATTTTTACTGTTCCAAGCAAATATTTTAAATCGTTGTCCGTAAACATTAGCCCAGCTCCTATAAAACCACCTGTAAGTTGACTGTTTAGTATATCTGTTATACCACCCCTTACAAAAAGTGGACCAAAAACTTGATATGTAGCACCTATTTGTAAATCTGGTTTTAGGTTTGGCATGTTAGGATAATCTTTTCTACCAAAATTCCACAAATCTGAAGTGAATGTAAGCCTGTTGTTGTATATATAATCAAATCCTACAGCTCCAGTAGATTCTTTCAAACCACCTCTTACTACAAAGTAAGATTTTCCTGGCCTGAAGAATGGATCTTTAAAAATTCTGGCGTATTGCAGTGTATATTCTGGCTTATACTCATATATGGTTTGAGGATTGTTGTTTATGTATTGAGTGGTAACTCTACCCATAGAGTTACCGACGATTTCAAAAAGATAATAGCTGTGATTGTTAGGCTGAAGCTTTAAAGAAAGTATACCTTTTGATTGACCAGCCCTAAATAATTCAAATCTACCGCCTATGTATAGATTAGTCCTGTTGACAATTTTGCCAAGATGTGAGAAGGACGATAGCGCATTGTTTGCGTTTGTGTATAAACTTTTATCATTTACCAGCTTACCCAATGTACCTTGACCATTATTTATTTTTGCAAGTATTTGGTTTAGTTCATCGGAGCTTTGTTTTAGGCTTTTAGAAAGTTCAGCAAAATTTTTAATAGATGTATGCACACCGTTTTGATTTTCCACTATCAAGTTATTCAAATTCTGAGAAAGCGTATTTAAATTTGCCATCAAAACAGGAGTTTGATCTTTTAAGGTAGAAGAAAGTGCTTTTAAATTTTCAACAAGAGTCCTTATATCTTCTTTGTTTTGCCCAGTTATTTGAGCTAAATTCTTTGCGGTTCTATCTATATCGGCTATAGTTTGAGGTAGAGTAAGGTTTAGTTGATAAGTGAGCATGTCCAAGTTAGAGATAGTTTGTTTTAACGTCTCTTGGTTTTGGGCTACCATGGTGTTTAAGTTTTTGGTAAGAGCATCCAAATTTTGGATTATGTCTTCTATCTGATCCCTGTTTTGAGATATTATACTAGCTAAATTAGAGGCTACTACAGAAAAGTTTTTTGCAGTGTTGTTTAGATTTTTGATGAGAGATTCTGCATCTGATGAAGCACCTATATTTTCTATCATACTGTTTGGCGGAAGTTCGCCGTATATAGAATGTCCTTCTTCTACAGATACGTATTTATCTCCCATGAGCCCAAGAGTACCTATGGACACTTCGGCATCTTTATATATGGGAATATCTTTTTTTACAGAGAAAACCACTAAAACTTTACCGTTTCTAAAGCTAATCTTTTCAACTCTACCTGCTTTTACGCCGTTTACCCTTACTTCCGCTCCAACGCTTAAACCATGTACATCGTCAAGCAACGCCTCATATGTGTTTGATTTTTCAAAGAAATACCTTATACTGCTAAAACTTATTGCCATGAAAGCAAAAGCTATAGCGCTTAAAAGAAGAAAAAGACCTAGCTTAAAATACTTTGACTTCACAAACTATATTATACTAAAAATTGGTTTGTCGGTCATTTTAAAAATCAGGATACTATTTAACAACATTCTTAGGCTGATTTTTCAAAAAAGATTGTATATTTTCAAAGGTAGTGTTTAATATCCTCTGAAGCCCTTCTTTTGTATTGTAAGCGTTGTGCGGTGTTATAATAACGTTTGGATGTTTGAGAAGATAACTTATCTCTAGGGCTTTTTTGAGAGTTTCTGCAGACAGGTTTTCATCCCACAAAAGATGCTCTTCCATCACTACCTCTTCTGATTCAAAAGTGTCTATGGCAGCGCCAGCCAATATCTTTTGCTTTAAGCCATATATTACGCTTTCGGTTTCTACTACCTTACCTCTCGATGTGTTTATAAGAAAACTTCCTTTTTTGAAAAGCTTTATATTGTCCATATTAATAAGATGATGGGTTGATGGCAAATAAGGTACATGTAATGTGATAAAATCTGAAACAGATAAAAGCTCGTTAAAATCTAAATACTTTATGCCAGCATCTATAAGTGTTTGGTTTTGCCTTGCATCGTAGCAAACAACGTCCATACCAAAGCACTTCGCCAAAAGGGCTGTTCTTGCACCTATCCTACCAGTGCCAATTACACCTAAAGTTTTGCCAGCGAGCTCAATACCCCTTAAATTTGATGTTTTGTACACGCCCTTTTCTACGTTATCTATAGTTTCTCTTAGTTTTCTTGCTAAAGCTAACATAAGGATTATAGCGTATTCAGATACGCTTTCTTCACCATAGGATGGTACATTGCATACTGTTATTCCTTTGGAATTTGCATAAGCTACATCTATATGGTCAAAGCCCGTAGACCTAGTAGCTATAAGTTTTAAATCAGGTAAGCTATCTATTACGTCTTTGGTGATTTTAGAATATATGAAAACGCTAAGGATTTCTACATCATCTGGAATTTCTACTTTGTCTATCGTTTCATTTGGAAAGCATACAAGTTCCAAATTGTTTTCTTCTAAAAACTTTTCTATATAAGGCATTTCCCAACCTTCTAATTCACAAAAGGCTATTTTCATAAACCCTCCTTCCAACCTTATTATATAACATAAAAATTAAAATTTTATTAAAATAAGAAATTAAACATCAAAAGATTTTAGTATGTCAGCTAGCTTCCCGCTGAGCTCAAGAACATGCTCTATGGCTTCTCTCAAAGCGCCATCACCACCTTGTCTTTTTGTTGTATATTTACAAAAGACTTTTACGTAATCATGGGCGTTTGAGGGGGCAAAGCTTAAACCTACTCTTTTTAAAATGGGAATATCCACTATATCGTCTCCCATATAACAGATTTCTTCATCTTCTAAAGCAAAATCTTTTTTTATCTTGTTGTAGATATCAAGCTTGTTGTGATTTCCAGTATATATTATGTCTATCTTTAACTCTTTTAACCTGTTTATCAACGCTTCAGAATGCCTTCCAGATATGACACCGAATTTTATGTTTGCGCTTTGAAGAAGTTTTATACCAAGTCCGTCCAATACGTTAAAAGCTTTTATCTCCTCTCCATTTTTTGTGTAGTAAAGCTTTCCATCCGTTAAAACTCCGTCAATATCTGATAAAAACAGTTTTATATTCATAAAAGCCTAAAACAAACCGGCAACTTTTTTAAGTTCGTTTATTTCATCTCTTATTTTTGCAGCTTTTTCAAATTCCCATTTTTTAGAAGCTTCCCACATCATATTTTCAAGCTTGTTTAACCGTTCTATCAAGTCTTTTTCTGTCTTAATACCTTTTGGTATAGAATCTGGTACTTTCACATAGTCCAAGTCTTCTATGCTTAAAAGCTCTTTAACAGGTTTTACGATGGATTTTGGTGTTATGCCGTGCTCTTCGTTGTAACGTTTTTGTATTTCTCTTCTTCTGTTGGTTTCATCTATGGCTTTTTTCATAGATTCTGTGATGCGGTCAGCGTAAAGTATGGCTTTGCCATTTATATTTCTTGCTACTCTGCCTATGGTTTGTATAAGAGAGGTGGTACTTCTTAAAAATCCTTCTTTATCGGCTTCTAATATAGCCACCAAAGAAACTTCAGGCATATCGATACCTTCTCTTAGCAAGTTTACTCCAACAATAACGTCTATTGAGCCTTCTCTAAGTTCTTTTATAGCTTTTGCCCTTTCTATGGCATCTAAATCGGAGTGAAGATATTTTGCTTTTATTCTCCTTTCTGTGAGATAATCTGCTACATCTTCTGATAATCTTTTTGTGGTGGTTAAAACTATAGCTCTCTCGTTTCTGGCTTTTACTTTTAAAATCTCTTTTATCAAACCTTCCAATTGATTTGTAGTTGGTCTTACTTCTATCTCTGGATCCAATAGACCAGTGGGTCTTACTATTTGCTCTACTATGATTCCTTTTGAAAACTCTATTTCCCAATCTCCTGGTGTAGCTGACACAAATATAACTTTATTGATTTTTCTTAAAAACTCATCAAACTTAAGAGGCCTATTGTCTAAAGCAGCGGGCAATCTCCATCCATAATCCACCAGCTTTTGTTTTCTAGATATATCTCCGTTGTACATGCCTCTTACTTGTGGTATTGTTACGTGAGATTCGTCTACTATAAGCAAAAAGTCCTCTGGCATATAATCAAGCAGTGTAAAAGGAGGCTCTCCTTCCTTTCTACCGTCAAAATATCTAGAATAGTTTTCTATGCCTTTGCAATGACCAATTTCTTTTATCATCTCTATATCGTACATAGTCCTTTGCAATAGTCTTTGAGCCTCTATTTCCTTGCCTTGAGATTTAAAGTATTCAACTCTTTCTTTTAGGTCTTTTTCTATCTTTTCTATAGCTTCCATAAGGGCTGGTTTTGGGGCTACATAGTGTGTGGCCGGAAATAAGACAGTATAATCTGTTTCTCTTATAACGTTTCTATTTAGTAAATCAAGCTCTTTTATGGAATCTATTTCATTGTCCCAGAACTCTATACGTATGACAATGTCATCAGCATGAGAAGGCACTATTTCGATGGAATCCCCACCTCTTACAGAAAATGTTCCTCTTTTGAAAGAGAAATCGTTTCTCTCATAGCCTATCTCTACCAATTGACGTGATAATTTTAAAGGGTCTAATTTTTGCCCTTTTAAAAGCTGAATACGCATATTTACATAATGTTCTGGAGAACCAAGGCCGTATATACATGATACTGAGGCTATCACTATCGTATCGGCCCTTTCAATAACAGATTTTGTGGCGCTGTGACGATATTTATCAAGTATATCGTTTATGGAGGAATCTTTTTCTATATAAAGGTCTTTTTCTGGTATGTAAGCTTCAGGTTGATAATAATCATAGTAGGATATAAAATACTCTACGGCGTTGTTTGGAAAAAGCTCTTTAAATTCTCTATAAAGTTGTGCTGCCAACGTTTTGTTGTGGGCCAATACAAGCGTTGGTTTTTTGTATTTGGCTATAATGTTTGCTATGGTGAAAGTTTTACCAGTACCTGTAGCACCAAGAAGCACCTGGGCTTTAGCGCCGGCTTCAAAGTTGGATAACAGCTTATCAATAGCTTTTGGTTGGTCTCCGGCTGGTTTTAAATGCGTTTTTAATTGGAAAAAATCCATATATAAAAAATTATAGAACCAAGTATTTGTATCAATGATTTATATTTTAATTAAATCTAGTTTGCACCTTATCATTTTTTACAATACATATTGTTAGATGGGTTTGACAAAATGAAAATGAATAGCTTATTCAAAACAGAGATAATATATTTATTTATCAGGTAATGTCTTAGAATTTAAAACAATTTTACAGTTTTGACAGATGGTATAACTGCGTATATGTTGAATTATTACCTATGAAATAAACGCTTAAATTTATACTTAAGCATAATAGCTCGAATTGTGGTATAATATCAGCACCAATTTAAGGAGGTGATGTTTTGAGTACTTTAAACAAGCTTGTAGAATTGGCAGAGAAAGCCAAAGAGAAAGGCGGAGTAAAGTTGTATAAGAAAAATATAGAAATGGTGTTGTCTGGGCTTTTGATAACGGGAAACTTTTGGAGCATAGTAGACTATGCAGATTTACCGGTACCAGCAGCCGCAGGCATTGTGAATACGCTTTTAGAAGAAGGATATGCGTTTGTGGATCAAAACCAGGATATAAGGCTTACTCAGAAAGGATACGATCTTATCAAAGAATATAATATACATCCAAGAAAAGAATATAGATGCCAAGCTTGTGAAGGTAGGGGAATACCGTTTTATTTAGATATAGAACTTTATAGGGCATTTTTACAAGAGACAAAGAATAGGCCAAAGGCTATACAGGACTACGATCAAGGTTCAGTAACTCCAGAAACTACGGTTAGTAGAGTGCTGTTTATAGATTCAAGAGGAGACTTGCAGGGTAAAGATATAGTTGTGATGGGAGCAGAGGATGATTTGACAGGATTGGCGATAGCTCTGTCAAGAAAGGCAAACTCTGTTACTATAATAGATATAGATAAACGCTCTATAGATTTTGACAACGAGATATTTGAAAGACTTGGCATAAAAAATGCAAAAGCGTTTGTATGGGACCTAAGAAAACCTCTTCCAGAGGAAATGCTTGGTAAATTTGACGTATTTATCACAGATCCACCAGAAACTATAGCGGCTTTTAGTGCTTTTATAAAAAGAGGTATTTCGCTTTTAAAAGATGAGGGAGCGGTAGGTTATTTTGGACTTACGCTAAGGGATTCTTCTATATACAGATGGAGAGAATTCCAAAAAATACTTACTGGAGAAATAGGAGTGGCGATAACTGATATAATTCAAGATTTTAACAACTATATTACGTGGGATTATCACAAAGAAACAAAAGCTTACGAATTGGCACCGGTAAAAAAAGACCCGGAAGGCATATGGTATCGCTCCGCTTGGTATAGGATAGAAGCACTTCCTGGTTTTTCAAGATGGAACGGTGTTATATCCGATGAAGACTTATACTTAGATGAAGAAGGATCCACTACATAGATAAATAGCATGGATATTACCGCTGTCATACTATGCGGGGGCTCTGGTACTAGGCTTTGGCCTTTATCTAGGGCCAGCTATCCAAAGCAATTTTTGAGGCTTTTCTCAGAGTATTCTTTGTTCCAAGAGGCTGTTTTAAGAGTAAAAGATATAGTAGAAGAGATACTTATAGTAACCTCTGACAGTTATTATTGGATAGTGGAAAGCCATTTGGAAGAGATAAACATAAAAGCAAATATAATTATAGAGCCAGTTCCAAAAAACACAGCCCCTGCTATAGCTTTAGCCACTTATCATGCAAAAGATAAAGACAGTTTACTTATAATACCATCAGACCATAGAATTGAAAATAAAGAGCGTTTTCAAGAATATATAAAAAACACTTATCCATATACAAAAACTCATATAATAACCTTTGGTATAAGCCCAACGTACCCAGAAACTGGATATGGATATATAAAATTAGGAGATACACTTTCAAAAGAAAACGATATATATAAGATAGAAAAATTTGTAGAAAAACCAAGCAAAGAGTTAGCCCAAGAATATATAAATTCTGGCGAATATCTTTGGAACAGCGGGATGTTTTTTGCCGATAAAGACCTACTGATAAACGAGTTTAAAAAGATAGATAGCGCCCTTTATGATATATCCACAAAAGGAGATCTAGAAAGTTTTAAAAAAGCAAAGGCTTTATCGTTTGACTATGCAATTATGGAGCACACTAAAAAAGGTGCATGTGCAAAGCTTGATATAAAATGGTCTGATGTTGGTTCGTGGCTTTCTGTTTATGAAGAGTTAAAAAAAGATGAAAACAACAACGCTATTTTAGGGGAAAACTATATAAGTATAAACTCTGATAACAACCTCATAATATCGAATAAAAGATTGGTAAGCGCTTTGGGACTAAAAAACTTAATAATAGTTGATACAGAAGATGCTACTTTGATAGCAGATAAAAATAACTCTCAAGATGTTAAAAAAATTGTTGATATACTAAAAGCTAAAAACGATAAAAGAGCGGAAGAATCTTTAATATCTTATAGGCCTTATGGGTATTATGTGCTTTTAGAAGAGGGGGAAAATTTCAAGATAAGAAAGCTTTTGTTAAAACCAAAAAAACATATATCTAAGCAAATGCACCATCATAGAACAGAGCATTGGATCGTCTTAAGGGGTACGGCCAAAGTCCTTATAGCCGATAAAGAATATTTTTTTCATGAAAACGAAAGCTTTTTTGTACCCAAATCCACATGGCATTATATTGAAAATCCAGGTATCATAGACCTTGAAATGTTAGAGGTGCAAAGCGGTGAATATTTGGAAGAAGATGACACTGTAAGAGAAAATGTTTTATGAGATAATTAGCGGTGGACTTGTTGGGATAGAGGGAATAAAGGTAACAGTAGAAATAGATGTATCAAATGGATTGCCAAGCTTTAACATAGTAGGACTACCAGACGTAGCTATAAAAGAATCTAAGGAAAGGGTAAGATCAAGTCTAATAAACAAAGGTTTTGGTTTTCCTCCAAAAAGGATAACGATAAATTTATCGCCTTCTAATCTAAAAAAACAAGGTACATTTTACGATCTTCCAATAGCGGTTGGCATTCTTAGTTACCTTGATGTAATAAATAAAGAAAATGTGAAAAATTATGCTTTTTTAGGAGAGCTTTCCTTGGACGGGGTTATAAAACCGATAAACGGTGTACTTCCTATGGCATTGACCCTTAAAGAAATAGGTATAAAAAATATAGTGATACCTATAGAAAACGCTCAAGAGATTTCTTTTTTAGAAGATATAAACGTATATCCTCCAAAAGATATTGTAGAGCTAGTGAACTTCATAAATCAAGACATAGCTATAAGCCCTATAAAACATAAACAAGAGACAAAAGAAGAAGATTATCTTGATATGATTGATATAATAGGTCAGAGCATGGCAAAAAAAGCTTGTGCTATAGCGGCGGCTGGTTTTCACAACATGCTTTTAATAGGACCACCAGGCAGTGGAAAATCTATGCTAGCAAAAAGGCTTCCAGGTATTATGCCGCCCTTGGATGAAGAGGAGTCTTTAGAAGTATCAAAAATATACAGTGTAGCTGGACTTTTAAAAAACTCACTTATAAAACAAAGGCCTTTTGCGTCACCACATGCAAGTGCATCTGAAGCGTCATTGATAACTGGAGGAAGCAATCCAAGGCCAGGCGCAGTATCTTTAGCTCACAAAGGTGTTTTGTTTTTGGACGAGATGCCTGAGTTTAACAGAAAAGTTTTAGAAGCCCTAAGACAACCTTTAAAGGATAAAGAAGTTACCATATCAAGAGTGCACGGTAGTATAAAATTTCCCGCTTCTTTTCTTTTAGTGGGTGCTATGAATCCATGTCCTTGTGGATATTATAAAAGCAATTTAAAAGCTTGCAAATGTACACCTAATCAAATAAAGCAATATCAATCAAAGATATCTGGTCCTTTGTTGGATAGGATAGATTTGTTTGTAAGTGTAGAAGCTCTAAAAGAGCATGAACTTATAAACCGAAAGAAAGAAGTATCTTCAAAAGATTTAAAAGATATGGTTTTAAGGGCTTTTGATATTATGACAAAGCGATTTAAGAATTCAAAAACGAAGTTTAACTCAGAAATGACCGAAGAAGAGATAGATATGTATTGTATATTGGATGAGCCTGCAAAGAAAGTTTTAAGTGTCGCTATAACAAACTTAAACCTTACAGGAAGATCTTATACAAGGCTTTTAAAAGTATCTAGGACTATAGCAGATATGAATAATTCAGAATATATAAAACTAGAGAATGTAAGCTTAGCTCTTCAATTTAGACCCAAAACCAGCGGTATCTTACTCTAATGAAAGGGTCCTTAAGAATTTTTTTGCTTATATTAATAGACGTTTTGGCTTTTTATATTGCACTTTTTTTAGCTTATATAACAAGAAAAATATTGGGGAGAATATTTGTAAAAAATGTTGTTTTTTCGTTTAGTTTTGAGCATTTTTTATCTTTTTGGTGGATGCCTCTTGTATTTATATTTTTTTTATGGTATCAAAAGCTTTATACAAGAAGATACACCTTTTGGTATGAGGTAAAAGAGATACTAAAAGCTGTTTTTTTATCGGGTGTTTTTGCCTTTGCGGTGCTGTCTCTTAGTAAAATCTCTTTAGAGATGTCTAGGCTTACCTTGATACTTCTTTGTTTTTACGCTATTTTTACCATATCTATTTTAAGGTACATAGGGAAAAAGATACTAAATTATCTTGATATTTGGAAAAGCCCAATAGTTATAATAGGGGCTGGGTCTTCTGGAAAAAGCGTAGCAAAGGGCATTGTAGATGACTGGTATCTTGGATATGAAATAAAAGGGTTTTTAGATGATTTTAAAAGTGGGTTTGTTGAAATAAAAGGTTTTAAGATACCAATAATAGGAAAAGTAGAAAAAATAAAAGAGCTAAAAGAAGAGAATATAGAAGCTGCTGTTGTTTCTATACCGTCTTTGGGTAATGAAGAGCTCGCCCACCTTGTAAACACAACCCATAGATATATTAAGCAGGTGTTTGTAGTACCTGATTTGAAGGGTATAGGGCTTTTAAATAGTGAATTGTATCATATTTTTACGGAACAGCTTTTTTTAATAAAGATTACAAACAACCTAGATTCAAAGCTAAACCAAATAATAAAACAGACTTTTGATATTTTACTATCTTTGACTATGCTTCCTATATTGCTTTTTGTTATAAGTATCTTTGCTATATTGATAAAGATAGACAGCGAAGGACCGGTGTTTTTTGTACAAGAAAGATTGGGCAAAAACGGCAAGATATTCAAATGTATAAAGTTTAGGACAATGTATATAAATAATCAAGAGATACTAGAAAATTTTTTAAAGGAAAACCAAGACGCTCAGTTAGAATGGCAAACTTTTAAAAAATTAAAAAAGCATGACCCAAGAATTACAAGAGTAGGTAGGTTTTTACGAAAAACCTCTTTAGACGAGCTTCCTCAAATATTCAACGTTTTAAAAGGGGATATGAGCTTAGTAGGCCCAAGACCTTACTTGCCTTCCGAGGAAAAGGATATGGGAGATTACAAAGATTATATACTTCTTACAAAACCAGGTATTACAGGCCTATGGCAAGTAAGCGGAAGAAACGAGCTTTCTTTTGAGGAAAGGCTTAAGCTAGATACTTGGTATGTGTTAAATTGGTCGCTTTGGTTTGATATAGTAATAATACTTAAAACAGTTAAGGTTGTCTTCAAAAAAGAAGGGGCTTATTAGATTTATTGTATAATGAAAACTATGGACGTTTGTAAAGATATAGATTGTGTTAGGGCTTTTATTAAAAATATAAAACAGCAATTCAAAACAATTGGTTTTGTACCTACTATGGGATATTTACACGAAGGACATATGTCTTTGGTAAAAGCTTCAAAAAATATGTGTGATATTACTGTGGTTAGCATTTTTGTAAATCCAAAACAGTTTGGTCCTAAAGAAGACTACAGCAAATATCCAAGAAACTTAGAAAGGGATTTAAAGCTTTTAGAGGAAGCTAAGATAGATATGGTTTTTATACCTGATGTAGATACGATTTATCCAGAAGGTTTTTCTACAACTATAAATATAGGGCCTTTGGCAGATATTTTAGAAGGTACTTTTAGGCCAGGGCATTTCGATGGTGTGTGTACGGTTGTTACGAAGCTTTTTAATATAGTAAAACCAGATAAAGCTTTCTTTGGAGAAAAAGATTATCAACAGCTCAAAATCATCCAAAAACTTGTTAAAGATTTGAACTTAGATATAGAAATAGTACCTATTCCTACAAAAAGAGAAGAAGATGGGCTTGCTATGAGCTCAAGGAATGCCTATCTAAATCAAGAGGAAAGAAGAAGGGCAAGTTCCATATATAGATTTCTACTAAAAGCCAAAGAAGCTTTCGAAAAAGGTATAAAAGATGCTGATAAGATTATAGAGTACGCTAAAGCTGTGCTTGATGTGGATGCTGTTGATTATATAAAAATAGTAGATAAAGAAACGCTTGAAGAAAAGACAACACCAAGCAAGTATGATAGAATACTTATAGCTGTGAGAATAGGAAGCACTAGGCTTATAGACAATGTAGAGATTTGATATGGGAATACTTGATTTTTTCAGAAAAAAAGAAAAGAAGGAAAACCTTTGGACAAAGTGTGAAGAGTGTAAAAATATACTTTTAGCTCAAGAACTGGAAACTAACTTCTACGTATGTCCCAAGTGTGGTCATCATCATCAAATGAATCCATACCTATGGGCAAGCATGCTTCTTGACTACAACTATAGTGTACTTTTTGAGTACATACTACCTACGGATTTTTTGTCTTTTAAAGATACAAAAAGATACAAAGATAGGCTAAAAACTTTGAAGGAGACATCAAATACGTCAGAAGCTATGACGGTGTTTGATGGAAAATTATCTGATTATCCTGTTATTTTGAGTGTTATGGATTTTAGTTTCATAGGCGGAAGCATGGGGTCTGTGGTAGGCGAAAGGTTTAAATTGGCTTCTTTAAAGGCAGTTCAAGACAAAAAACCACATATAAGCGTAATCACATCTGGTGGCGCTAGGATGCAAGAGAGCGTAATATCGTTAATGCAGATGGCAAAAACTTCTATAGCGGTGGATATTATGCATAAAAACGGAATACCTTTTATTACTGTGCTTACAAATCCTACCACTGGAGGTGTATCGGCATCTTTTGCGTTTTTAGGAGACGTTATCATAGCAGAGCCAAAAGCTATAATAGGATTTGCAGGCGCAAGGGTTATAGAACAAACTATAAAGCAGCAACTACCAGAAGATTTTCAGACATCGGAATTTTTACTAAAAAAAGGCATGGTGGACATGGTAGTGCATAGACATCTTATGAAACAGACATTGAAAAACTTGCTAAATTTACTATTTTATAAAAATGCTTGATGTTTTGGAGTATATAAAAAAAGATAACAGTCTAAACAATTTAACGCATACTGTTGTATATGGAAAAGATATATATTTTATCCAATATTTTGAACAGCTTATAAAACAAAAATACGATACGAAAACATATTGGGCAGACGAACTTGATTATGAAAATTTAAGAAATATAATCACTTCTAGGAATATTTTTAACAAAAAAATAGTTATTATAATAAAAAATTTTACGGAACTATTAAACAAATTAAAAAAAGAAAATTTGGATTTTATAAAAAAAACTCAAAACATACTTATATTTGAGGAGTACGAAGATCTGACAGAAAAAGACATAAAAGCTGTTCAAAACATTCTTGGAGATATAAATATATTAACATCAAAGCAAAAAAAGCCTGATTATCTTAAAAGCCTTATACAGAAAAAATTCAAAAAAGAAGGCATTGACTTAAACCAAGACATAATAAACGAATTGTTAAATATCATAGGTACAGATTCTTTAAACCTAAAAAATGAAACAGATAAGCTTCTTATATTGTCAAAATCTATGCCTATTACTAAGGAAACACTTTCAAGAGCTCTTGTAAAAGAACCAAAAGACGAAGCGTTTTCTATCGTAGATGCTTTAATAAAGCAAGATGTAAAGAAAGCGCTATCTATCTTTTACGATAGCATCAAGTTGGGCCAACATCCGTTGGTAACTCTTGGGTTTATGCAAAAACAATTTATGAACATGTATTTGGCTTTTAAGATGAACATAAGTTTTGATGAGGTATGTAAGATTTTAAATATAAGTCATCCGTTTCAGAAAAATATATTATCAAAACAGTTAAGTATCGTTAATAAGGATAAGCTTTTTAGCATTGTAAAGGCTCTTCAAAAAGCCGATATGAGTATAAAATATTATTTTAACGATCCAGTGGAAGTTTTAGAGAAGCTTATCATAGATATTGGGTTAATGTTAAAATCATGAATGCAAAAACCGATATGAACAATATGGAAACGCTGATAGCTGAAATAAAGAAAGCGCTTGAAAGACCTTTTGAATATCAAAATGTATCTTCTAAACTTCAAGAACTTTTAACTATCATTGAAAAATCTCCGGAAGAATTTATACTAAAACACATGGATGATTTGTTGTTTATATCTAACGTTGTATTAGAGCTAAATACCATAATAAATGGGCTCGTATCAGAAACTGTAAATTACATTAAGTCTAAAGGATTTTCGGTTAGGGTTTGATATGGGATTTGGTTCATACGACTTGGTAACAAATGCTCTTAACATATTTAAGCAAGCTATAGAATTACCTCTCAAAATATAACAAATGCCAGTAATTCAAACTATGCACAAGAGGTCCCGATAATACAAGATACTTATCCTGTTGGTATAAGCATGCAAGATATAGAAAGAATTCAAAATTTTTACCTTTTCCAGCTTTTACAAAACAAAAGTTCAAGCTTAGACTATTTCAATACAAGATTACAATATAATAAGCAAGTACAAAATATATTTAACGTTGTTGGTCCTAACTCTTCTTCTACATCATACGACGATGCTTTTTTTAGTGCTTTTACACAGCTTTTTACTGATACATCAAATGTAGGATATCAAAATCAGGTACTTACTACGGCAAGCAATTTTGTTCAGAATTTAAATTCAAACGCCTCTACTATAAACAATTTAGCGGACCAAGTCCCCGCAAATTCTTTACAATATGTAAATCAGATAAACACGCTTATAAAAAACTTAGCAAATCTTAATCAACAGATTACCACCGCGTATGCGCTTACATATTCGAATGCTCATGACTACAAAGAACTTTTGGATCAAAGAGATGCATATATATATCACAGCTTTCAAAGCTTATAAGTGTAAATGTCCAAGAGGATTCCATTGGAAGAGTGCATATCTCGATAAACGGTGGTTTTACGCTGGTGGACGGCACTAATTATTGGAAGTTAGCGCTTGGAGGTTCTGGCAACTCACCCTATCAAACAATAGAATGGTTAAACAACAACAATCAAGCTATAGACATCACAAACTATGTGCAGGGCGGAGAGTTGAAAGCGATGATAGATTTCTCGTATGATGTAAATACGTATAAAGTAGAACAAGACAACGTAGCTGCCAATGCAATAATGAACACAAAAATCCCGGTACAAAGCGGATCAAATTATTATTTGGTGCAAAATCTTACAAGTACAGATTCACCAATAGGAAATCAAGGAGAAACATGGAGTTTTCCTCCAAATCATGTCTCATCGACGGCGGCTCCTCTTTCCTCTTTGGGTGTGTCGAACGGTAGTTTAACATTTTATACTGGTACTACACCAAGCTATACTATATCAAACTACGGCACTTTAAATCTTGTGCAACTTTCAAACTCAATAGATGCCAGTGGGATGTTTGAAGCAAACATATCTTTAGACCCTTCTGGGAATTATTATTTACAGATAACGCCCACTTACAGCAACACCGCAGGTTCTTTAACAAACGTTTACAACATAGTAGATTCTTCATCCAATATAGTATTTAATAGCGGAAGTGGACCTGCCGGTGTGCTTTCGTTTGTAGACAACTCTAGCTCTGGTACGTACGCAAGCTTAAATTACACAGATATGTCTTTAGATCAAATCGTAAATACAATAAACAATAGTCCAACATTGCAAGGAAAATATTATGCAAATATAGTATCTTCACCGTTTGTAGATATGCCTATTGGATTATCGTCTTCTACAGATACAATTTCTCAAACAGGTGTGCTTACTTTTAGAAACAACGCTACTGCGCTTTTTAGTATCACATATACAAACCAAAGTTTGGTGCAGATAGCCAACGAACTATCCCAAATTCCATCTGCAACACTTTTTAGCGCGAGTATAGTGAAAGAACAAGACGGGCTTTATCATCTTAGGATTCAAATAAAAAATCCAAACGAATACAACATAGTAGACAGCGGAAGTAGTTTTACGAGTCTTTACTCTTTACATATAGCTTCTTTGAATCAATCAAAATATGGTATTCAAGATTCTAATAACACTTATACATTTAGCAAAAATGTTATAAGCAATACAGTATCATTATCTTCTTATGGAATAGGACAAAATGCTACGCTTACATTCTACAATGGCAACGTTGCTTTATATTCTATATCAAACTACGGACAATATTCTTTAAACTCTTTGACATCCTTGATAGATTCAAACCCGGCATTGGTGGGTCTTTTTAGTGCCAGCGTTGTTTCAAATCCTGACGGTACATATTCTCTTGCTATAAGCTCTTCTAACCCGTCTAACTATACGATTACAGACTCATCTTCAAATTTTCTAATGGGTGGTGGTAATATTTATAAAAGCGAGATGGTTTTTGAAGGTATAGATGCCTCTAGTATATCTGTTAACCCAAGCCTTGGTGCAATATTGCAAAATGTGGATCCAAGTTCTGCTTCTAACTTTTCTTACTATTCCAACAGTTGGTGGGCTTCTTCCAAAAACTTATATCAAACGCTTATAGGTTCTGTAGCATCTACAGTTAATGTTTTACAAACAAGCTATAGCAGTATGAGCTCTTTGGTAAGCTCTATAAGCTCTCAAGTTGCTCAAGTGCAGGGCGTATCTTTAGACCAGCAGTATATAACGTTGCAAAACTTACAGCAAGATTATCAAGCCTCTGCAAGTATAGTAGGCATATTAAACAACTTGATGCAAACCACGCTCAACATGGTAAATGGAGGTTGATGCTATGTCTGGAGCAATACCTGATTTAAGTCTTTACAACTTTTACAAATCTCAAGATAGTGTGGTGTTGAATAACCTTCAGGATACTATAGAAGAGGCCTCTACTGGATATAAGCTTTTAAACATAGCTCAAAATCCAGGTGACACTCAGCAGGTTATAAATTTAAAAAAAGAAGTAGTACTTTTATCAACATATTCACAAAACGCCTTTTCGGCAAGCAACGTGCTTACTACCACCGCTTCTGTGCTTGGCAATCTTTATGACTATCTTCAAACAGTGAATACCGATGTTGTAGCAGCTGCTAATGAAGCTACTTACAATTCTACGCAACTTATAAATATGGGCCAAAGTATTTATTCTATATTGAATCTTACGTTGTCAAAAGCTAATGAAAAATTTGGAGATAACTATTTGTTTGGTGGCTCTTCGTTGTCTATACAGCCTTTTGCCGCTGATTTTTCTTACCAAGCTTCTACTACAGATTTTTATACACAAATATCAACCTCTTACCAAGTACCTACGTATCTAAATGGTCAAAACGTTTTCGGACTTAATATACAAACCACTTCGACCTCTTACAACTCTTATACACAAAGTTTTTCTGGACCTGGCGAGCTTATAATACACTATGGTACCAATGTGTATCAGATAAACTATAACAACACACCCTACGAATGGGATTGGAATGCTGGACTTTCTTCTACAAATGTACCTCTTGGAGTATCTGGCACAATATCTCTTAGCATGGTTACAGCTTCTACTACTAATGTTTATAACATTTCTTATTCAAGCACAGATACGTTGTCAACGCTTTTAAACAAAATATCTACATCTACGGGTGGCGACTTTAAAGCATCCATTCTGCACAATTTAGACAATACTTACGGAATAGAAATATCACCGTCTACAAATAATCTATCTGCCACTTATTCCCTTTATGATAGCAACTCTTTATATAAATTAGACCAAACCCCTTCAAATTTATTAGAGCTATCAAATCGTATAAACAACGTTTTTAGCGGCACTTTGCAAGCTTTTATAAGACAAAATTCGAATTCGACATTTTCATTGGAGATCGCCGGAAAAGATGTGGCAAAACCTTTAAACATAATAGATTTAAATCAATATGTATCTTCTTCTTTTAAACAAGAAAGCGTTTTTTCTGTATTAAAGCAAACGGCTGATAGACTTAGTTTGGGGCTTCCAACAATAGATAACGAACTTGGGGCAAATATGGTTATATCGTCTCAAAGCTTTAATAGTCTCACATCGCCTATCGGAGTAAATGGGACGTTGGAAATAAGAATTAGTTCAAGTACTATACCGATAGATTATACTGCAAATATGAGCCTAATAGACGTGGCAAATCTTATAAATAAAGCTTCGAACGGAGCCGCCTATGCAGATTTTGTTCAAAATCAAAACGGCACTTACAGTTTGGAGATAAGCTCAATGCTAGCTTCTCAATCGCTTACCGCTACAGATGTTGTAAATGGAGCTTTCTCTCAATTCAACAGCAACCAGATACCAAACGGTAGCTATATATTCAATGTTCAAAGAGCTTTAGACCAAATATCTTATGCAAACGCTCAGGTGGGAAGCTATATCCAAAATATTCAAACCCAGGATAACGTACTGACAAACACTACTACTGTGGCTACTACAGAGCTTGTAAACTATCAGGATGCAAATATACCAAATGTGTTAACAGACTATTCTCAATATCAACTAGCTTACGAATCTTTGATGAACTTGATAGCAAATCAAAAGAACTTAACGATATTGAAGTATATATAGTATTTTACGTTGTTCAAAACGGTAAACGCTTTGTAAACACATTAAATTATAAAAATATTTTGTAAAATGTAATTATTCACTTACTACATTATAATGATATCCAATCATTGAAATGAAATAATAGTGATATTACAATAGAAGCTAAGATAGGTTTTATCCTAAAGGAGGATAGGAATGGACAAAGAGCGGTCAAAAAATCGTGAAAGTCCTGACAAGAAGTCAGGCAAATGGTTTGGGTTGGCGGCGGCAGCTGCTATATCTGTAGGTTTTGCAGCTTTTATAATGTATATCAACCCAAAATCATCTCAGGCGAGAGTAGAAAGTTATCCAGTGTTGAGTAAACAAGAGATGATAAGGGTTGGTAAGCAGATTTACGATCAAAGGTGTAGTGGCTGCCACGGTATTGACGGGAAAGGCGATGGTCCCGCTGCGCAGTTTTTTAGAGTAAAACCAAGAGATTTTACGACTTGCCTTTACAAATTTAAAAGCACTCCAGGTACCTCACTGCCTACTGACAGTGACCTTTTAAGAGTATTAAAAAACGGTGTACCCTCTACGGCAATGCCAGCATTTCCTCATTATAGCGACCAAGAGCTAATGGATGTGATAGAGTATATTAAAACGTTTTGTCCTGATTGGGATAAGTTAAAAGCGCAATCTCAGCCACCTCCAGAAAATTGGGAAGCACTTAAACCACCGCCATTTTTAGGTACTCCAGACTCTATAGCGAAAGGTAAGGTACTTTTTGAGCAAAACTGCGCTGCATGTCACGGTATAAACGGACAAGGTGATGGCCCAGCCGCTCTTTCAATACATGATCCTTCTGCTGAGTGTCAGAAATGGCAAGGTAACACTTGTGTAGAAAGACCACTTGAGAGACCAGCAAACTTAACACTTGGCATACTTCCAGGCGTATACGATGTAAATGAAATATACAAAACTATTACTATGGGTGTGTTGTCGGGTAGTACGGGTGGTATGCCGGCTTTTTCATCGTTGTCTAGCAACGATAGGTGGAACTTGGTATCTTATGTACTATTTTTGATGGGTAAAACCCAAAAGTAAGGAGGATAAAGATGAAGCAGCAACAAGAACTTGTCTATACGGATTTGGTTAAGGCTCATATGATAATGGGTCTTATAGATTTATTGCTTGTAATGATATTTGGCTTAACTTATTCTTTGACATTTCTAAATATCCATATAGTAGACCCATACATGTCTCCAGTTAGATTAAGATTTAACCATACAAACGTTGCAGCTTATGGTTTCTTGGCAAATCTTATAACCGGAGCCTTGTATTGGGCTGTGCCACGTATGACGGGACATCCGGTATGGAACAGAGCTTACGGATGGCTTTTGTGGGCAGCTCTTCAAGTGGCTGGAATAGGTACTGTAATATCACTTCTTTTCTTTGGCGGTACGATGCTTGGTGGACCAGAACTAACCAGATGGATTGGTCCTCAATCTGTAGAGTGGTCTGAAACTCCGTTTATAATGGACGTGCCTATAACATTGTGGTTGTTTGTGGTAATACCTCAATTTTTAGTTCCTATAATAAAAGCCTCAAAAGAAAAACCTTTGTATACTGGCTTATGGTACATAACAGCTGGTCTTATATGGACGCCTTTGGTCTATGTACTTGGTAATTATCCAAGTGTGTTCTTCTATCCTGGTGCAGCAGGTGCAGCTTTAAACGGTTCTTTCATACACGACCTTGTTGGTCTTTACGTTACACCAATGGGATGGGGTCTTATGTACTACTTTGTACCTAGAGTTCTCCAAAAGCCAATATGGTCTCATGGTTTGGGACTTCTAGGTTTCTGGGGGTTGGCGTTTTTCTATCCAGCACAAGGTGTTCACCACTACTTATGGTCACCAATACCAATGTTTGCTCAATATGCAGCCGTGTTTGCTACAATAGCTATAGAAATAGTTGTGACCACTGTGCTTGTTAACTTTATGATGACTCTAAGAGGTTCTTATGGAGCCATGAAAGAAGACATGCCTTTAAGATGGTTCTATGTAGGTATGATAAACTATTGGATAACTTGTTTCCAATGCTCTATACAAGTGCTTTTGACCACTCAAAAAGTCATACACTTTACAGACTGGGTAACAGGGCATGCTCACCTTATCATGTTTGGTACGTTTGGTTTTTGGCTTTTAGGCATGTATGAGCACATAGTACCAAGAATGTACGGTCTAAAGTACGCATACTCAAGACCTCTATCAGAAACGGCTTTCTGGTTTATGTTGATAGGTATAGAAATTATGTTTGTGGACTTAGGCGTGGCTGGTATAGCTGAAGGTTTTGCATGGATAGCTCAAGTTCCATTTATAGACTCTGTAAATCTCGGTAAACCATTCTGGTGGGTACGTACAGCTTCTGGTATATTCATATTCATAGGATATATAGCTTACTTCTACAACATACTAAAGACAATGGCTGTAGGAAGAGCATATCAAGCTTCTACAAAAGTGGCTACAGCTTAAGGAGGAATGAAATATGGCATCAGGTGGAAGAGCGATACACGAAAGATGGGCTTTTATATTCTTCTTGGCTGGTATAGGATTCTTTGTCACTGGTACTTTCATACAAGGTGTCTTGCCGATAATGGTGCTTGGTGGTACTAGTAAGATGAAGACCAAGGATCAAGTGGTGGCTGAGGGCTTTTATAAAAGACAGTTTCCAGAAATTATTCAGCTTTTAGCTATGTACCCTAATCTGTGGAAGAAATATTACAATGTTCCAGACCAATATTTCTATACAGCTCCCCCTGCTGTACAAAAGCAGATTATAAAAGGAGTAGCCCAGGCTATAAGCGACGGTAGATGGATATATATGGCAGAAGGTTGCTGGCAGTGCCACTCTCAATTTGTGAGACCAGTCTCAAATGAACCAGCTTACTATGGACATGTGTCTGTGCCAAGTGAATATGATAATACGTTATTCTTGCCTCACCTTTTCGGTACAGAAAGAAAAGGTCCAGACCTTATAAGAGAAGCCGGTAAAAAGGGTGTAGAATGGCACTTGGCACACTTTGTAAATCCTCAATATACAGTGCCTGGCTCTATAATGCCGAGGTTTGCTAAATTCGTAGATTTAAAAGACGGCAAACCAGTTTTGACACCAGTAAATCCAAATGACGCTTATGCATCTTTAAACCCAGAACCAACTAAGTATGGTTTGGCTGTGATTACTTATCTTGAATGGTTGGGTAGTTGGTATAGACCAAGGTTCTTTGATGAATGGCGTAAAGAGGTTGCAGAGGAACAACAAAACCCTCAAGCTATGCAAGCGGCTATGAGTGTTAGTTCTACAAGCAATTCTTCATCTAACGCTTCAAATTCAAACAACTCAAGTTCTTCATCAAGTTCAAACTCCGCAAATAGCAATGCCAATAAAGCTGCTTCTCCATCTGGAGCATCGCAATGAGCAAGGGAAGAAAGATATTCTTAATAACGATGGTTATTGCGGTAGTGCTAATGGCTGGCATTCCGTTCTCCTATAGGCTTATAAGCTGGGCTATAGTGGGGACTTCTGCCAGCGATGATGCCCACTCTGTGTTTATAATTATTACTACAACGTATCTATTTGGTATGTTGACCTTTGCTTCGTTTTTTATGTGGGCTTTTTTGAGAGGCGAGTTCAACAACATAGAGGCCTCTAAATTTGATATGATAGATATGGATAAAAAGTACGATAGGATTGAACATACGGAGGTGTAATTATGGCTGATGCTAAAAAAAGATATTTAACACCTGCTGAGCCGGACTATAAAGTAGGTGGATATCAGGGAAACAAGATACCTTTGATGGTTATTATCATGTGGCTTATGTTTATAGTGTTAGCCGTTACATACACTATAGTGGATGTAATACCAGATTTATCTGATTGGTTTAAAGGTTGGCCAGTGGACAAAGCTCAGTGGTATCACTTCTATAAATATTACGGAAATCAAAATCCTTAAAGATACTATACGGGGTCGGGGGCCTCAGCCCCCATTCTATCCATTTTATAGGATAAATGATGTTGATATCATAACAGAAAAATGAAATTTATATTATAATTTTTATATTCTTTATGAAAGTAGAAGCTTTTAAGCATATAAAACATTACTTAGAAAATGTTAATAAAAAGTATGGTTTTGTCTTTTCCTGGATAGGCTTAAGAAAAAGCGATTATACGGTTTTCCCACTAATATCATCAAAAGAGAATGAAGATTATTTGAGATATGTAAAACTAAGATGGGATGATTCACCATACGGTAATGCACCTGTGGGAATGGCAATAAAAACGGCTAAGATTCAATATTCAAATGACATGCTAAATGACAAAAGATTTGAGCCAGTTTATGAGCTTTTAAAGAAGAAAAATTTTTTGTCAATGATTGCTATTCCTTTGTTTAAAGACGACAACAAAGTGTTTGGGGTTTTTGCGGGCTACTCTGATAAAACTGAATTTTTTAACGAGAAAAATATATATGATATATCAAAAGATATAGAAAATATAAATCAAGAACTTGTTAAGATTTATAAAGATGAACTCCAAATAGAGGAAAAAATAAATGAATACCTTAGTATTTTATACGACATGATAACATATATAAACAAAGGCACTGCATCAAATATAGACCCGAAATATTTAACCGTAGATGTTTTAAACGATTTAGATAAGCTTTTAAACGCAGATGGTTCTGAGTTTATAATATATAATAAAACGGACAACAAAGTTGAGATGCTTGTAGGATCTGACTTATTTTTAGAAAATTTTTCTAGAACATCCTTTGACTTAGAAATGTTTGGAGGTTTGTCATCATTTGTAAAACACTATATGGAGAAAGAACATACAGCAAACATAGACTATGAGCATGATCCTTACGCTTCAAAATGGTATATAGAAAAAGGGTTGAAATTTATAAATTCTACATCTATAAATACATATATATACAATAAAGAGACTGCTTGCATGCTTATTCTTGCAAGAAAAAATGAAATACTTATATCAGAAACAGAATTAAACATACTAAAGCTTATCAATCAAGCTTTATTCAGCATCTTTGTTACAAGAAAGTATCTTACAGATATAGATTCTTTGCATATTCATCTTGAAGAAATTGCTACAAAAGATCCATTGACAGGATTTTACAACAAGGATATGTTTGATATGTTTTTAGAAAATGAAGTAAAAAAATCAGCCGTTAGGATGATGCCAAATGCTTTTAGTTATATATTGATAGATATAGATAACTTTAAATATATAAACGATGCCTACGGTTATCAAGCTGGGGATATAGTCATAAAAGAACTGTCCAATATATTAAAATCTAGTACTAGAGCTTCAGATATATTGGCTAGGATAGGCGGAGATGAGTTTGGAATAATCGCACCAGATATAAAAGTACAATCTGCAAAGTTGATAATGGAGAGAATAAACGAGAGACTAAGTTCTCAGCCGATAATATTAGAAGATAAAAAAATATATATAAGTTTATCTGTAGGTATATCGACGTGCTTCGAAAAAGAAGGGCAAAGCTTGCTAATATCTGGTTTCTCAGATGATGATAACACTCAAAATAAGCGCTTATCTAAAGCGTTTTGTTCAAAAGAAGAGGTTAAGATGCTTGCCGAAGAAGCATTAAGAAAAGCAAAGAAAAGTGGGAAGTCTAGTGTGGTTATAGCCTCTTTTCAAGATAAAGATATGGAGTATATTTCAAGATACGAACTTATAAACAAAGCTATAAACGGAAATTTAATAAAACCGGCGTTTCAGCCAATCTTTGATCTTGAAGATAAAAAAATAATAGGTTTTGAAGCTCTTTGTAGGATAGAGATAAATGACAATATAATACATCCAGATCAGTTTATAGAAGAGGCTGAAGATTTGGGGCTTATAAATAAGATAGATTTGCTGATGATAAGAAAAGCTTGCGAGAGAATATCAGCGTTAAATAAAAAAATTAATTCACAAGATGGTTTAAGGCTTTTTGTAAACATAAGCGCGAAGGCTTTTAAAGATAATAGATTTTTCCAAGATGTAATTGATATAGTAAAAGAGTACGGTATGCAAAATAAGCTATACATAGAAATTACAGAAAGGGAATCTCTTTCTAATTTGGAAAAATTTGAGGAGATAGAAGAATTTTTAAAATATTATGGTATCCATTTTGTAATAGATGATTTTGGAAGTGGTTATTCTTCATTTTTATATCTAAAGTTTATAAAAACGGAGATTATAAAAATAGATGGGGCTTTTGTTAAAAACATAGTAAAAAACGAAAGAGATAGGGCTATAGTTAACGGTGTAAATATAATTGCTAAACATCTTAATACAAAAACGTTGGTAGAGTTTATAGAAGATGAGGAAACTCTTGAGGAACTTGTAAAGATAGGAGTAAATTACGGTCAAGGGTATTATCTTGGTAAGCCAACTTTTGATTTGGAGAAATTCTTTCAATAATTTATAATATTTTCTATGAAGATAAAAGATTTCTTAAAAGAAAACAAGCTAAGCATTGGTGATAATGTTAGGTTTTTATTGGAAAAGCTAGGAAAGGAATCTTTGGAAAATACCATAGAATCAAAGCTTGGCGAAGCTGCTAAAATGTCCAAATCAAAAGCAAACACCATAGACCCAGCTATAGCTATAGAAAAATACGGTGCTGATACTATAAGGCTATATATACTTTTTGCGGCACCTCCAGAGCAAGATTTTGAGTGGATAGAGACTTCAATAGAAGGTGTTCATAGGTTTTTGAAAAGGGTTTTCAACTTTGTTACTTCAAACATCTCTATTTTAAAAGCCGAGTACGATACTAAAGAAAAAAACAAGGATTTATACTATGAAATAAATAAATGTATTCAAAGATACAGAAAAGATTTGGAGAAATACCAATTTAACACTATGATAGCATCAGCTATGGAGTTGTTTAACTATTTACAGGATTTTAAACCAAGTACCGATGAAGATAAGCACACTTTAAAAGAAGGCGTTTTAACGCTTTTAAAAATGTTATATCCAATGGCTCCTCATATAACAAGCGAGCTATTTGAGATGATAGGTTATGACGAAGAGATAAAACTACCAGCGCTTGACGAATCTGCTCTTGTAAAAGAAAAGATAGATATCCCAGTGCAAATAAACGGTAAATTAAGAAGTACCATAACTATACCAGCTGGAGCTGATGAAAGTTTAGCTTTACAAACGGCTTTGAAAGATGATAAAATTAAAAAATATTTAGATGGTAAAGAGATAAGAAAGGTTATTTTTGTAAGAGATAAACTCCTTAATATAGTAATATGAATATTGGACAAAGATTGAAATACATCAGAGAGTCAAAGGGTATTTCAAGAAGGGAATTGGCAAAGATGATGGGAAAAGACGAAGTGTCTTTTGAACAGTACCTATACAAATTAGAATCCGGAAAAATCTTAAATCCTGGTATAGAGCTTGTAGAATCAATATCAAAAGCCCTTGGTATAAGCCCAAAAGATTTGTTGGAAAAGCAAGAAGAACACGGCGATATTGAGACTGTTTTTGCAATACCCATTGTAGATGTAAAAGCAGGAGCCGGCAATCCTCTTTATGCAGAAGAGTATATATATGTAAACGATATAATACCATCTAGATATCTAAGTGCTATAAAAATAAAAGGCGATTCTATGGAACCAATTATAAAAGACGGAGAATATGTCATAATAGACACATCTTCTAAAGACATAATAAACGGTAAAATATATGTTATATCAGATAAAGATGGTGGGCTTTTGGTAAGAAGGATATATAAATTAAACGACGGGTTTTTTAGGCTTTTACCAGAAAACGAAGCTTACAAAAGCCAAGACGTAAAAGCAAGTGATATAAGAATAATAGGTAAAGCTATAAAAGCTGTTAGCCCTTCCAGAAAATTAACCTAAGAATATCTATACACTATCTTACCTTTATATATAGTATAAAACACCTTTGAAGTAAGTACACTATTTAAAAAAGGAGAATTTGAAGACTTAGAGGGGTTTATACTTTCATCGAAAAGCCATTCGTGACTTGGGTGCCATAAAACTAGATTTGCTAAAGCTCCTTCTTTTATCGTGTTATCAAAACCAAGTATCTTGGCAGGGTTTTTAGACATAAGTGTTATCAAGCTTTTAATATCTATAACACCATCTTTTACAAGACTCATCATAATTGGTAGGGCTACTTGAAAGCCCAGCATACCAGCGGCACCTTTAATAGGGTGTAATTTTTCGTTTTTAGCGTGAGGTGCATGGTCTGTGGCTATACAATCTATTATTCCTTCTTGTAGGGCTTTTATAAGAGCTTCTTGGGTTTTATAATCTCTAATAGGCGGATTTACCTTTAAAATGGTTTTTTTCTTAAAAGCCGCAAAACTGTTTAAAGCAAGATGGTTTGGATTTACTTCACAGGTTATATTTGCACCTTTTTCTTTGAAAAATTTAACTATATCAACGCTTAAAGAAGAAGAAAGATGTTGGATGTGCAATTTACCGCCTGTTTCATAAGAAAGTATACAATCTCTTGCCACCATCACATCTTCTGCATAAGAGGGTCTAAAGGGTAGTCCGTAAACGCTTGAGAAAGCCCCCTCGTCAAAAGCACCATTTCCAACAAAAGCATCATCTTCACAATGGTTTGCCACAAAAGAATTTAATAAGCTAACCATTTCAAGAGCTTTTAGCATGAGTTTTTGGTCTTGCACTGGCGATCCATCATCGGTAAAACATACCGCACCTGCTTTTTTAAGTCTATAGAAATCTGTAAGCTCTTTGCCAGATCTATTTTTAGTAACGCAGGCGCTTACTTTTACATCGCATATTCCTATTTTTTGGGCTTTTAAGAGTATGTAAGATATAATACTTTCGTTGTCTATGGGAGGATTTGTATTTGGCATACAAACAATCGTGGTAAATCCACCAAACGTAGCTGCTTTCATGCCACTTTCTAAATCTTCTTTGTAAGTAAAGCCTGGGTCTCTGAGATGGGCGTGTATATCCACAAAGCCAGAGCAAGCTATTAGTCCTTTGGCATCTATGATGTCACAATCTTTTTCGTCAATGTGTCCTGATATTTTGTCTATCTTATCATCTTTTATAAGAATATCAACTTCTTTGTCAAAGTTTAAATTTGGTTCTACAAGTCTTGCGCTTTTTATAAGAAGATATCTACTCATTTATTACATTATATCAAAATTGTATAAGTTCAGATAGACTGTGAACACTTACCTTGTTAAAATATTCCTTAAAATTTTAAGAGGAGGTAAGTGTGT